>ENA-OQBJ01000240-OQBJ01000240.1-human-gut-metagenome-genome-assembly--contig:-NODE-240-length-30054-cov-11.825108_pt1 | contig 30054 bp, 28 predicted proteins | sample MGYA00242743_ERZ504545 | MGnify/ENA primary metagenome ERZ504545 (study PRJEB26092, sample SAMD00036252) | human gut metagenome | host: Homo sapiens | study: EMG produced TPA metagenomics assembly of... | reverse complement strand
GCCTCGCGCTCCGCCGCCTTGGCGGCTTCGTCCAGGCCGGGCGTGGCGCCCGCCTCCTCGACTGTCTCTGCAACCGCGGCGTCATCGGTGATGCCCTGCTTCTTGAGCTCCTCGGTCATGCTACTCACCTCCCTTCATCTGCGATTCCGCGATAGCGCGGTACACCTCGCAGGTTTCCATGAGCTCGTCGTGCGTGCCCAGGCCCACGATCTCGCCGTCCTTGAGCACCACGATCTGATCGGCATGCAAAATAGTCGAGATGCGCTGGGCGATGATGAGCACCGCGGCATCGCACGTCTCGTCCTGCAGCGCATGGCGCAGTGCCGCATCGGTCTTAAAGTCCAGGGCCGAAAAACTGTCGTCGAAGATATACAGGTCGGCGCGCTTCATGAGTGCGCGGGCGATTGCCAAACGCTGGCGCTGGCCGCCCGAAAAGTTCGTACCGCCCTGCGCCACCGGAGTGTCGAGCCCCTGCGGTTGATCGAGTACAAAGGTGCTCTGGGCAACCTGGAGCGCATGGAGCATGTCAGCCTCGGTCGCACCCTCGTTACCAAAGCGCAGGTTGCTCGCCACGGTACCCGAGAACAGCCATGCCTTCTGCGGCACATAGGCGATACGCCCGCGGATGTCGTCTTGCGAAAGGTCGCGCAGGTCGACGCCGTTCAGGCGAATGGCGCCCTTCGTGGCATCGTGGAAGCGAAGCAAGAGCTTGGCCACCGTTGACTTGCCCGAGCCCGTTGAGCCCACGATCGCGGTCGTCTGTCCACGGCGGCAGGCAAAACTCAGGTTGCACAGGGTGTCCTCGTCGGCATCGTCAAAACGGAACGACATGTGGTCGAACACGGCCACCGCGTCGGCGCCGTCTGCGGACTCAGGCGCCCCGTCGCCCAGCGTAGCCTTGCCGTCCACAATGCTCGGCTCGATTTCGAGCACCTGCTGCGCGCGGTTGAGACACGCCGCGGCGCGCGGGAGCGTCAGCACCACCATCTGCGCCATCATCACAAAGAACAGGATCAGGATCGCGTACTCCAGCACGGCCGAGATGCTGCCGATTTGCATGGCATGGACGCCCACGCGGTTGCCGCCCACCCACAGCACCGCCACCTCGGCGATGTTCATCAAAAAGAAGCTGGAGCTGTCGAGACCCACAAACAGGTGGTTGACCTTGATGGCATTGGCCGCGTAATCGCTAAACACCTCGTCCAGGCGCTGCTCCTCGTGGCGCTCCTTGTTAAATGCGCGGATGACGCGCACGCCCACGATGTTCTCGCGCAGCACCACGTTCATGCGGTCGATAAAGCTCTGCAGGCGCATAAAGATCGGCGCGGCGTTGGCAACGGTAAAGACCGCCGCCACCAGCACGATCGCAACGACCACGCCCAGCAGCGTGCCCATGGCAGGATCGATAAACCAGGCAAAGATGATGCCCGCCACGGCCAAGAACGGTACCGGCAGCACCAGCTGAATCGTCTGCAGGATCGCTTGCTGGATCACGTTGATGTCGTTGAGCGAGCGCGTGATCATCGAACCCGTGCCAAAGCGCTCAAAGTCGCTGGCGGACAGCTCGAGCGATTTGTCGTACACGGCGTTGCGGATATCGCAGGCCACGTTGGCCGCCAGGCGGGCCGAAAGATAACAGCCCAGCACCGCACCACCGCTGGCCATGCCGGTCGCGATAAACATGTACAGGCCGTTGCGCAGGATGTAGTCGACATCACCCGTCGTGATACCGGTATTGACCATATTCGCCAACATTGTAGGCACCAACAGCGTGCCGACGTTATCTATCAGCAGCACAAACATCGTCACCGCAATCAGCCCGCGATACGGCCTCATAAACCTCATTAAGAGTCGCATGTCTCCCCCTCGCCCTTATCGTCAGCCTCGTTCTCGGCGGCAACTTGCCGTTTAAATGCCTCGCACTCTTCGTTAAGAACATGGGAGAACTTACCGACCAAGCGCATGATCTCGCGCTGTTCCCACGGCTCGAGCGCTCGAATGCCTGCTGCTCGGCCTTTTGCGCCGGCAACGCGTAGCGCTTGGCAAACTGCATACCTTCTGCGGTCAGTCGCACAACCTTGTTCTTACGACTGCCCTCGGCAAACTCCAACGTCGCAAGCCCTCGCGCCCTAAGCGTCTTGATTGCCGAATTGATGGTCTGCTTGCTATAGAACCATTCGCTTGTCAGACGACTCACGGCGATGCTGCCGTCCGCCGTGCTGGTGTCGACGAGCATCCAATAGGCGCAATCCGAAAGACCGCAGGTGCGCGAGAACTCCGAATAGATATGGTCGAGTCCATTGAGCATCCGGTCGAAATCGACCAGCGTAACCGCACTATTCATCTATCCCACCATTCGATTGTCCGAGTTTTGACCAATTTACATCTCTACATTAGTCCGAGTTTTGACTATCGTCAATAAGCTCGTTATATATGGTCAGCTCTACATAGGCATGTCGACAAAATAGACCGCCGGCGCGGGGGCGGCGCCGGCGGTTGCGAGAGAATATCGATTGTTGGCTGTTACGCAGCGACGGCCTCGTAGACCGTGGCGCCCGAGAAGCTGTCGTGCAGGCTCTTGCCACAGATCCACGGCAGTTCGACGACCTCGCAGACCGTGTTGACCAGCTCGGAGCAGTCAGTAAAGTGGCCCTTATCGTTGAGGGCCTCGCAATCCTGAACACGCCAATAGCCATCGGTGTGCGTGATGTAGTACTCGTGATCGTTGATCGACACGAAAGCGCGCGTCTTGGAACGCAGCAGCTTCAGAAATCCTTCGAAGTCGGTCTCGACGACATCTCCAGCCTGGAACATGATGTTACCTCCTGGCCCGGCGCCACCATGGCGCGCTGATAAACGTTGGTACTCCTTTAGTAAAACCTTTATCAGAGCTTATGCGCGCATCATTTAGGCAAGTGGTAAAAAACCGCAGGGTAGACGGGATAAAACGTTTAATCATCCCACCGGTTTGTCACATTCTGGCTGAAGTTTTATGCAAACCAACTTTTCCACTTGGTAGCTTGCATTGTTTGAGGCCGACGGCGCGATTACGGTTTTGGTTCGGCGGGTAAGAACGAGGCATCGAAACCAACGTCAGGAGGACACATGGAGACCATCGAAGCGCTCATCCATCGCCGCAGCTGCCGTAACTACAGCGATCGCCCCGTCGAGGCAGAAAAGCTCGCACGCATTATCGAGGCAGGCCAGTACGCGCCCAGCGGCATGGGACGTCAGCCGGTCACGTTCGTCGCCGTTACCGACCCCGCAACCGTCGAGCGCCTCTCGCAGCTCAACGCCCAAGTTATGGGCAGCGAGGGAGATCCCTTCTACGGCGCCAAAACCGTTGTGGTGGTGCTCGTCGACCGCAGTGTGCCCACACACCTGGAAGACGGCTCGCTCGCCATGGGCAACCTGCTCAACGCAGCCTATGCGCTGGGCGTCGATTCGTGTTGGATCCACCGCGCGCACGAGGTCTTTGACTCACCCGAGGGACTGGAACTGCTGGCCAAGTGGGGTCTACCCACCGACGGAAGTCTGCGCGGTGTGGGCAACTGCATTCTGGGCTACGCCGAGAGCACGCTTCCCGAGGCAAAGCCGCGCCGCGACAACGTGGTGTATGTTCCGCCGTTCTAACGAACGGCGGACCCGTTGACGCTGCGCGGGCCGCATTCACGCCAATCTGACGTTCAATTTCGAGGGCGCGACCAAAAGGTCAGCGCCCTCTCATTTCACGTCACCTTGGCGCAAATGCGGCTCGCTCGCTGTTGATGACTGACATCGACCGCGTCACTGTTGGCATCTGGCACTTGGGCAGCTAAAAGGCCCCGTCCCAAATTTGCTGCCCCGCTCGCAACTTATCTTGCCGATGGAGTTGTCGTCGTTTCGTTCGTACGAGTCGTTTCGGCGCCGTCGCTTGTTCGTCCTCGTTCTTATGCGCATCGGCGATGGTGGAGGCCGCCGCAACGATACCGCGCTGGGGCGCGACGCCCGTCTGGATCTGAGCACCCTCGACAACTTCTGTGCCTGCATGCGCGAGCTCGGGCGATTTGAACATTGCGTCCAAGTTGGCACCGCCGCCAGCATATCCGAGTGCCGCGAGTGCGATGACGATTATCGCGGCAACGACCACGATCGGCACATATCGATGCCAGCCAGCAGGATTGAGCCACTGCGGCGAGCCGCCCCGCGGCTGATGTAGCCGAGCGTTCCGTCGTGCTTGAGCTTAGAGCCCACCACGCGCTTGCGCCCCCGCAGCGACGACTCGGCCTGCATGGCCAAGCGAGCGCTTGCCGAAGGATAGCCGTATTTGGTGCGCTTGAACGAACCGTCGAACCCCGACGCGTGCTTGCCCCACGTCCGGGACGTCGTGCGGCGGTTAACTGGAGCCGCGCTCCGTCTATTCCGGTTTGATTTTGAAGTCTCCGCCATACGCCCCCGCACGCCGTAACGCAATCGAAACATTACTGCTTTGGACTGTAGCACACGCGCCGCACGCGGTCACGGGTGCCTCGCTCAGCGGTCGTCGTCCTTCAGCAAGCGCCACAGAGTCGTGCGGCTTATCCCCAGCACCTCGGCTGCGCGGGTCCGGTTGCCCTGGAGGTAGCCTACGACCAGCCGCGCGATGTCGCGTTCGGTATCGGCCAGTGGACGCAGGATATACAGGTCGCTGTCGAGCGTCGGGGCGCCAAAAGTTGCGGTTTTGATGACATCCTCCTGGGCGAGCACCTCCTCCGCCACCGCGCGCTCCGCCACACCCGACCCTACTAATATATACAGTCGTTCCGATACCTCGCGAAGCTGCAGATAGTTTCGTGGCCAGCGATAGCCGTTGAGCGTCGAGGCGGCCTCCTCGGACATACTCGGAGCGGCAGTTCCAAAGACATCTGACAGATACGACAAATACTGCGCAACCTTTTTCGATGCGCCACCCTGCTCGGCAATCGCAGGCGCCACACTTACTGCGCACGCCAAGCGCTCGGTTACAAAAGCGGCCTGATCGCTTTCGCCACCGCCCGGCATATCGTTTGCCGTCAGAACCACATGGCAACGCGTGGCCAGCGCCGTGTCGGTCATCGTAGAGACAAGCTCGCGCAGACGCTGCGGCGAAAGTGCATGCCAGCCGCCAATACAAAGGGTCAGCCTTGCCTGGAACAGCGGCGATTCCGAGCTTTTGAGCAGATGGCGCCAGCCGCGATCCGTGAGCTCGTCAAGTGCCACGGACACAAAGGGTTCGTCAGCATAAGGCCCATCCAGATAGAGGCGTTTTGCAATCTCTGCCTGGCCAGCACCCAGCTCGCCCTCCAACATGAGGGGCACGCCGCGGGCATAGCTTTCGCAGACGGGGCCAGCGACCGCAGCGGCACCCTCGACAATGCCGTACGCGCTTGCCTCGTAGCGCGCCTCGACCTCATCTGCGTTGAGCCACTCGATGCCCGCATGCGCCGCGGCACCGCGCACCTCGCGGACCACAACGACCCAAAGCCTCCCGCCCTCTTTGTCGGTGGGGCGAACGGTCAGGCTCAGGCGCGCACCCGCACGTCCCATAACCAGACGCGCGCCGTCTCCTATACGGTCGAGGCGCTCAGCGACAAAAGCCGCCACATCCCGCTCAAGCGCCGCGTCATTCATGGTCGAAATCGCGACGTCCCCACGCGCATCGATTGCCAATGCCGAGGCCCCGGCAGCAGCCAGGGCCTCGGTCAAGATGTTCAGCTTGGCATCGCTATCCATGATTTGCCCCTGTCCGTAGCGACGTGCAGCCGCCGACGGTCGCACGACCGAGTGTTTCAAAATTGAACGATATTGCTCACCAAACACTATAGGGCAGAGAGCGCCGTCCTGCGAGTATGGGTGTTGCCCCGCATCGCCATCCTGGCGGGGCGATAAGAGCTCTTCGGGACTTATAAACCTGCGGACAAGCCATACCCGCAAGAGCTCCTATCGCTCCACCGCAAGCTTGCGCGCGCCAGCATGCAGCACACAGACCGGCTGCTCCTCTACCAGATCCCCAGCACGTGCTGCATTCCCAAACTCATGCATGCAATGCCAATCCAGCAGCAAAAGCCCAGCGCGATGGCTTGCCGCCCTTTTTGACCAGCTCGACGATATCGGTATTAAAGCCAATAGCCGCCATGGCCATCACGATAAAGAACTTCGACAGCTCCTTGATGGGCGCCGTGATGGACACGGGAAGCTGAAGCACCGTGGTGATTACGCTCGCCAGCACAAAGAACAGCACAAACATGGGAAACGCGCGTTTAAGCGAGAACGTGCTTTTGGCGTCGCCGCCGGCCTTGCGCGCCAGATGCATCTGCCAGCATGCGAGGACCAACGTGATGGGAATGATAGCCAGTGTCCTGGTGAGCTTGACCACCGTGGCGCTCTCGAGCACATTGGCGCCGGGATGCATGCTGTCCCAAGCGCTCGCCGCAGCCGTTACGGACGAGGTGTCGTTGATGGCGGTACCGGCAAACAGGCCAAAGCCCTCGTTGGTCAGCCCGAGCATACCGCCGAGCGTTGGAAACACGAGCGCCGCGATAACGTTAAACAGGAAGATGACCGAAATAGCCTGGGCAATCTCGCGATCGTCGGCATCGATGACGGGCGCGGTCGCGGCGATGGCAGAACCGCCGCAAATCGACGAACCCACACCCACAAGCGTCGCGATCTTACCCGGCACGTTCATAACGCGGCAGAGCACAAAGGCGATGACAAGCGAGGTCGAGATCGTCGCCACGATAATCGGCAACGACTGGGCGCCCTTGGACAGAATCTGGGAGAGGTTCATGCCAAAGCCAAGCAGGATAACCGCGTACTGCAAGACTTTTTTAGACGTATAGGTGACACCGGCGGCGAGCTGTTCGCGGCGATTCTTGGGAAAGACGAGCGCCAGGACCATGCCAAAGAGGATGGCAAATACCGGCCCGCCGACCACCTCAATTTGTTTGCCGAGCAACGTCGCGGGGATAGCGATGATCAGGCAGAACAAGACACCCTTCCAGCGCTCGCGTACGATATTCGCCAGTTGCATATGGGATTCCTTCTTTCTCTTTCACGTTTGCGACGGCTTATGATACGGCAACATTGGGCATAGCCTTGCGCAAACACAGACTAAGATGCCGCAATAGTTCTCGGGCGACAGCCGAATTACCCACCGCGGAAAGCTGATTCGCGGCATAATTAACAACTGACATATGAGTTTGATAGAACAGTTGCGAGGCGCTATGGAAGAATCGATGCACGTCGGCGAGCAGGAAACGAGCCTACAGGACCAGTCCTACCACACCATTCGACGCAAGATCGTCTATCTGGACTACAAGCCGGGCGAAAAGCTGGGCGTCAAGCAGCTTTGCGACGACCTGGACATGGGTCGCACGCCCGTGCGCGAGGCTTTGGTTCGCTTGGCGCAGGAAGGGCTGGTGCGCACCGTGCCCCAGAGCGGCACCTACGTCTCACCCATCAACCTCACCCTTGCCGAGAGTGCCTGTTACATCCGCGAGCATCTGGAAAAACAGGTGATCGTGGAGTGCTGTGCGCGCGCCACGTCGGCCGGCATCGAGCAGCTCGACCGCGCCATCGCGCTGCAGGAAAAGGCCATGGCCGAAGAGGATCGCATCGGCTTCTTTTTGAGCGACAACCTCATGCATCACATGATTTTTAGCATCGCATGCCGCAGCACTGTGTGGTCGTGGCTCGAGGAGACCAATGCCGACCTGGAGCGCTTCCGCTGGCTGCGCGCCGCCACGCAGGTTCTCGACAATCAGGACATCGTGAACGAGCACAAGCAGATTCGCCGCGCTATCGCCGGTCGCGACCCCATCGAAGCGAGCTTTTTGGTCAGCAAGCACCTGCACATGATGTTCCGCAACCAAACCGAGGTTCTGGACCAGTTCCCCGAGTACTTCGAGACCAGCAAGCTCCGCTAACCTGCCAAAACCACCACAAAGGGGACAGGCACCTTTGCGGTGGTTTCTCCGTACAAAAAGGCCCGACTCTGTCTGATGACGCGGAGCCGGGCCTTGGTCGTTAGAACGGCGGAACCAACTACTCGACTGTGACACTCTTTGCCAGGTTACGGGGCTGGTCGACGTCGCAGCCGCGCAGGATGGCCACCTCGCGGGCAAGCAACTGCAGCGGGACGCTCGCCGTGATGGGGCTGAACACGTCGCGGACGGCCGGCACACGAATGATGCAGTCGGCAATCTTGTTGATTTCCTCGTCACCCTCGGTGGCAACGACGATAACCTTGGCGCCGCGCGCCTTGCACTCCATGAGGTTCGACACGGTCTTGTCGTAGGTGGCACTCTTGGTGGCCACAGCGATGACAGGGAAGCCCGGGTCGATCAGGGCAATGGGGCCGTGCTTCATCTCGCCGGCGGCGTAGGCCTCGGCATGCAGGTAGCTGACCTCCTTGAGCTTGAGCGCGCCCTCGTAGGAAATAGCGGCACCCATGCCGCGGCCCACGAACAGCGCCGACTGCGCGTCCTTGCACAGCAGAGCGGCCTCATGAACGGCCTCGGTCTGGGTATCCAAAATCCACTGGATCTGCTCGGCCGTATCGGAAAGCTCGCGGAACAGCATGCGCGCCTGCTTGGTGGTCAGACGGTACTTAACCTGCGCCAGCAGCAGAGCCAGCAGCGTAAGGCTCACGACCTGACCGATAAAGCTCTTGGTCGAGGCAACCGCGATCTCCTTGTTGGCCTTGGTGTAGATGACGCCGTCGCTCTCACGCGCCACCGGGCTGCCCACCACGTTGGTGATGCCGAAGACCTTGGCGCCCTTGATGCGCGCGTCGCGAATGGCGGCAAGGGTGTCGGCCGTCTCGCCCGACTGGGACACAGCCACGACAAGCGTCGTCGGCGTGATGATGGGATTGCGATAGCGGAACTCGCTGGCCGCCTCAACCTCGGTGGGGATGCGAGCCCAGCCCTCAATAAGGTTCTTGCGATGAGCCAGCGTGATAGCTAGTGCCGCAAGCGATCACGTAGACGCGGTCGATGTCGTTGAGTTCCTCGAGGGACAGGCCCAGCTCGTCGATATCGAGCTCGCAGGCGGGGGTCATACGGCCCACCAGCGTATCGCGCACGACGCGCGGCTGCTCGTGGATTTCCTTGAGCATAAAGTCGGGATAACCGCCCTTTTCTGCCATGTCCAGGTCCCAGTCGATGTGGGTGACCTTGGGCTCGATGACGTTGCCGGCCTCGTCGGTGTACTCGACGCCCGCGGGCGTGAGCTTGGCAAACTGACCGTCCTCGAGCACCACGACATCGCGAGTGGCGTCGATGAGCGCGATGACATCGGAAGCAACATAGGAGCCGGTTTCGCCCACGCCGACTACGATCGGGGAATCCTTGCGGGCGACAGCAATCACGCCGGGCTCGTCAGCGCACACGGCGGCCAGACCATAGGCACCGACCACGTGGGTGCAAGCCTCGCGCACGGAGGCCATCAGGTCGTGCGTCTCGGCATAAGCCTCTTCGATCAGATGCGCGAAGACCTCGGTATCGGTCTCGCTCTTAAAGTGGTGGCCGCGGCCCTCCAGCTCTTCGCGCAGCTCGGCGAAGTTCTCGATGATGCCGTTGTGGACGATGGCGATACGACCGTCGCAGCTGGTGTGGGGATGGGCGTTAACGACGGAGGCTTGCCGTGGGTGGCCCAACGGGTGTGGCCGATACCGCAGGTAGCGTCGCTGTCGATGTTGGAAAGCTCGCTCTCCAGGCCCGCGACCTTGCCCACGCGGCGGATGACGTCGAGGTGCGCCGCGGCGCCCTCACCCACCTCGAGCGCGACGCCCGAGGAGTCATAGCCGCGATACTCCATACGCTTAAGACCCGTGACCAGGATGTTCTTTGCAATATCAGAGCCGGTGTAGCCGACAATTCCGCACATAGGATAAATCCCTTCGTTCGCGTGACTGCAAGACGTCCACGCACAGGGGGCGCTGAGACGTATAACGTTCGAGTATTGTACTCACGCAAGCGCAAGCTGATATACCAGAAGTGGTATCTCAACTTAGATACCACCCGATGCACACATGCCCAGCCGGTCCAAACCGCCACAATGGGGACAGGAACCTTTGTGGTGGCCGCGCTGGCAACGGCGTTTCCCCAGATAAAACCTGCCAAAATAAACCTGTCCCTTTTTAGTAGGTTTGGGATGCTACAATCTGGCTTGTACTTGAAACGCATCAAAGGGGCCGCTATGGCAAAGGTAAAAATCAGCGACGTCGCGCGCGAGGCCGGGGTTTCGCTGGGCACGGTTTCCAACGCGCTCAACCACCCCGAAAAGCTGCGCCCCGAGACCCTCAAACTCATCAACGAGACCATCAATCGCTTGGGCTACCTGCAACCAAAGTGCCCGTCAGCTCGCAGGCGGCACCACCAAGTCCTTTGGCCTGGTCCTCCCCCGTCTCGATCACGCTTCTCGCTCCAAATTGCCAGCGGCGCCCATAACGAGGCCCGCAAGCACGGTTACGATCTGCTCATCGCCAACGCCGATAACGACGCATTCTCCAGGACCATTACCTGCGCTACTTTATGGGCACGCAGATGTCCGGCGTCATGGTTCAGCCCATGGCGTCCCCCGACTGGCACCCCGCTATGACCAAGATGCCCGTGCCGATCGTCCATCTGGACATCCACTGTTCCGAACCCGGTTACTACGTGGCCGCCGACAACGAGGCGCAGGGGCGCATTATCGCCGAGCTCGCCGTTGCCCGTGGCGCACGCCATATCACCGTTGTGGGCAGAGCGGCATTTATGCAGCTCACCCTGCGCGTACTTGGCATCCACAAGGCCCTTGCCCTGCACCCCGATATCAAGATCGAAGTCATCGACGCCGGCGAATGGAATACCGCTGCCGACGGCTACAGCATCGGCGCCCAGATTGCCGAGCGCTCCGGCGACGAGCGCCCCGATTTTGTCATCGGCCTGACCGACGTACTGGCGTCGGGCGTTATCTCGGCGCTGATAGACAAAGGCATCTCCGTCCCCGAGCAGGTCCGCGTGGCCGGCTGCGACGGCAACCCGCTCGCCTGGAGCGGGTCGGTCCCACTCACCACGGTGGCACCCCCAGCTACGAGATTGGCCGCAAGGGCATTCAATTGCTCATGGAGCAAATCGAAAACAAAGCCCCGGCGAAGACCAAGCACGCCCGTATCGGTTCCGCCGCACGCATCGTCACCGCGGTCACGGCCGTCGAGGACATCAACCGCCAAGAGCTCGTACGCCCGTTTTTACTGGAGCGCGCCAGCACCCAGGCAAGCAGTCACACCGAAGCCACCGCCATCAACCTCGGCGCCTACCTTTAGCACACGGCCTTGACCGCGGCCGTCAGGTCGAACAACGTATCGAGCACGGCCTCGCAGCCATCCACCACGTCCTGCGGCAGCGGCACGATATCGGGAACGGCAAAGACATGGCAGCCGGCCGTGATGCCCGAGACGCAGCCGTTGCGCGAATCCTCGACCACGGCACATTCCTCGGGGGCAAAGCCCGCGCGCTCGCAGGCAAGCAGATACATCTCGGGATCGGGCTTGCCGTGCACAACGTCCTCGCCGCAAGTCACCGTCTCAAACTTGTCAAAGAGGCCGACCATCTTAAGGTTGCGCTCGGCCGTAACGAGGCGCGACGACGTTGCAAGGCCCACGTGATAGCCCGCAGCCAGCAGCTCGTCTATGCACTCGGCAGCGCCGGCCTTAAGCTCCAGATCGGTCTTGACCATCTCGTCGCGAATCTCCTTGTGGCGATGATAGAGCGCCTCGGCGGTTTCTCTGCTGCCGCAATGCGCCTCAAGGATGTCCATGACATCGGGCAGTGTGCGACCGATAAATTGATGAATCAGCGTGTCATCAATCGCGACGCCCAGCTCAGCAGCGGGCGCTTTCCATGCCTTGATGCCCAGACGCTCGGTATCGACCAGCGTTCCGTCCATGTCAAAAATAACAGCCTTGATCATATCGGTCCCCTCACCGGATTGCGTTACTGCCACTCTACCGCACTTTACAAACTTGTATATAACGTATATAGCATATTGTACTTTCGTTACATAGGTAGAAATCATATGACAAGCAGCCCGGTAGGATTATAGTTTTCGACCGAGTACTCAACGATAAGGATCGTTTCATGATTTTAGACACCACGGCACCCGCAGAGGAGCTTCAGGACAAACTCGCAGCGCTCGAGCAGCTGCTTTTGGCATATGGACGCGTCGCCATCGGCTTTTCCGGCGGCGTCGACAGCAGCTTTTTGGCCGCGGTCTGCGCCCGTATCATGCCTGCCGACACGCTTCTCATCCACCTCACCACGCCGCTCATCGGCACGCCCGAGCAGGCTTCGTTTGAGCGGTCCGTTGACGGGCAAGCCGAAGAAGGGCCGCATTTTAAGCTCCCTGTGCTCAACCTTTCGGTCGATCAGCTGCAGCTCCCCCAAGTAGCCTGCAACGATGCCGACCGCTGCTACCACTGCAAGCACGCCGGCTTTACCGCTATCGTCAACCACGCCAAGTCGCTCGGCTTCCCCACCGTCATCGATGGCAGCAATGCAAGCGATCGCGGTGACTACCGCCCCGGCATGCGCGCGGCAGAAGAGCTCGGCGTACGCTCGCCGCTTATGGAGGTCGGCTTTACCAAGGACGAAGAGCGCAAGCTGTTGCGCGCATGGGGCTACCCCGTTTGGAACCTGCCGGCAGGCGCTTGCTTGGCCACACGCGTCCCTACGGGCGAAGAGCTGACGCGCGAGAAGGTCAATCTAATCCGCGCCTGCGAGGACTACCTGCACGATCTTGGTCTGGCACAGGTTCGCGCGCGCTTGGTCGGCGGGTGCATGCATATCGAGGCCGCTCCCGCAGATGTCACTAAGATTGCCGCCCTCGGCAGTGCTGCCGTCGACGGCGAGGGCAAGACCCCGTTGCCCGCCGCCATCGAGTCCGCGCTGCGCGAGCTGGGCTGCGGCCACATCTCCTCCAAGGTCACCCCCTACATCCACGGCAACATGAATCTTTAAGTTACGCCGTTTTACAAACGCGTAACCGCTCGGCGCTGCACAGGCCCCGGGCACGGCAATCTGACGTTCAACTGCACGGCGCGACCAAAAGGCCAGCGCCCGCTTGTTTCACGTCATCTTGCCGCACCCGGAACCTGCTCGCTCGCGCATGCTCAACCTGAACACATAAATTGCCACCTTCCAAAAAGGGACAGGTTTATTTTGGCAGGTTTTATCTGGGGAAACGCCGAATAGCCCCACATTCACAACCACCGCAGCTCCATATGAGGCAAATGAACCGGCGGCATTTGTCCCAAATCTTGAGTATTTGTTCGGCGGAGCGGCCTCAGCCGGCTCCTGCTAGACTGGTAGATTCCGAACCGTCCATCCAGGAGCCTCAATGTCGCGCAAGTCCGCCTACAAGCAAGTACTTTCCATCGGCACCGCCGTGCTGCTGGGGTTTGCGCTGTTTACGGGATCGCTCGACGGAGCTCCCAAGCTGCTCTCGCCGCAAAGCGATGAACAGGCGGCGGCTCTGGCCGAGAAGCAAAACGAGAGTCCCAACCGCACCGACAACGAGGCAGACCTGGTCGCCCGGCTCGAATCGGAAACAGCCAGCTCCGAGGACTCCGGCGATGGCTCTGAATCCGCCACGACCGACACCGCTGACGATGCCTCTTCAAACGTCACCCCCATCGACGAGGTCGAAAACCCCGATCTCAACCGCGCCCGCGGCGTATATCTCAGCAGCATTCCCGACTACGCCGGCAACCCCTACGTTGCCCTTCGCGCCAACAGCACGCACCCGCTCGGCACGCCGTCATTCACACTCGATGAATACGATCGCGCCACCGAAGAGGGCTGCTTTAAGAAATTCTCCAAGCTCGACAGCCTGGGCCGCACTCGCAAAGCGCTCGCCTGCGTAGGCCCCGAGTCGCTCGGACAGGGAAAGCGCGGCGATATCTCGCGCATCCACCCCGCCGGATGGCACCAGCAGCGCTACGACTTTATCCCCGGCCAGAGCCTCTATAACCGCTGCCACCTTATAGCCTGGTCGCTCTGCGGCGAAAACGCCAACCGCAAAAATCTCCTCACCGGTACGCGCTATCTCAACGAGACGGGTATGCTGCCTTTCGAGGAGCAGATTCTCGGCTACATCCACGACACGGGCAACCACGTGCTCTACCGTGTCACGCCCATGTACAACGAAGAGGAACTCGTCTGTCGTGGCGTTCGCCTGGAAGCACAATCAATCGAGGACCACGGCAAGACCCTGTGCTTTCACGTGTACTGCTACAACCTGCAGCCGCATGTGCAGATCGACTACGCCACCGGCCGCAATCAGGCCTCGGGAGACTAGGGCCGACCGCGCCTCCCGTAACCCAAAAAATGATCCGTTTTCCTCCGTCCCCAAGGGATCAAATAAGGCCGCCCCGGTTACCCAGGGCGGCCTTTTCGTCAGCACCTACATTGCAGACAAAACTACACGCTACTTGGCGCGGCCCTCCTCATAGCGCTCGACCAGCTTGGCCTGAACGTCATAAGGCACCTGCTCATAGCCCGCGGGCTTCATGGTAAAGTCGCCCGTGCCGCGCGTAATAGAGCGCAGACGCGTCGAATAATCCGTCAGCTCGGCCAGCGGCGCCTGGGCGATGACCACGGTATCTCCGCGCTCATCGGTCTCCATGCCCGTCACGCGACCACGCGAGGCCGAGATGTCGCCCATCACGGCGCCGGCGTAGCTCTCGGGGATAGTCACCGTGATTTCCTCGATGGGCTCCAGCACCACCGGGTCGGCATCGGCGCATGCCTTGCGCAGGCCGATGCGAGCCGCCGCGCGGAACGCCATCTCGTTGGAGTCGACGCTGTGATACGAGCCGTCGTACACAGCCACACGAATGCCCGTAAGCGGGTAGCCGGCAATAATGCCGTCCTTCATGGTCTCCTGGACGCCCTTGTCCACGGCGGGAATCAGCGAGCGCGGAATACGGCCGCCTACGACCTCGTCCACAAACTCATAGCCATCGCTCGTGCCGTCGGGCCCAATGAGTGGCTCAACGCGCAGCCAGCAGTCGCCATACTGACCGGCACCGCCAGTCTGCTTCTTATGGCGACCCTGGGCACTTGCCGTGCGGCGAATGGTCTCGCGATACGGAATGCGGATCGGCACGCTTTTGGCCACGACCTTGGTGCGGTCCTCAAGGCGATTGAGCAGGACCGAAACCTGTGCCTCGCCCACCGCCGAAATGATGGTCTGGCCGGTCTCCTCGTCGCGATCGATGCTCATGGTCGGATCGGCCTTGCAGGCCTTCTCGATAAACGTGTAGAGCTTCTCTTCGTCGCCGCGATTCTCGGCCTCAATGGCGATGCGGTACTGCGAGTTGGGGAACTTAAACGCCGCAGCCTCGACCTTGCCGGTAATCGAGAGTGTATCGCCCGTCTCGGCCGCCAGCTTGGGCGCCACGATAATGTCGCCGGCATAAGCGTGGCCGACCTCGGTCATGTCACGGCCGCACATCACATACAGGTGGGCCAGACGCTCACCCTTGCGCGTGCGCGCATTGACCAGCTCAAGGCCAGGCTCAAGCGTACCCGTCAGCACCTTGATAAAGCTGATGCGACCCTGTTGCGGATCGGCCAAGGTCTTAAACACAAACGCCACCGGGCGGTCATCGTCACTCGAGATCTTAAGCGAATCGCCGTCGATGAGCGGCATCTCGCCGTAGTCCGTCGGCGCCGGGAAGTACGTGGCGATATCGTCCATCAGCGAGTTGACGCCCTGCTCCTTAATGCAATCGCCCGCAAAGACCGGCACAAAGATACGCTCGGCGATCGCCTTCGACAGCAGGCCTTCAAGCTCCTCCTGCGTCAGCGTCTCCTCGCCTTCCAAGTACTTCATCATCAGTTCGTCGTCAGCCTCGGCCACCAGCTCGCACAGATGGTCATGGGCCTCCTCGGCCTGGGCACGATACTCCTCGGGAATCTCCGACTCAACGGCCTCGGCGCCGTTGCAGTGGCGCGCCTTCATGCGCACCAGGTCGATGATGCCGTCAAAGTCCTCGCCCTCGCCCCAGGGAAGGGTCACGGCGCCCAGGCGCGTACCAAAGCGCTCCTGCAGCAGGTCCATGGTGGTCGCAAAGCTGGCCTCGGAGCGCGACAGGCGGTTTACGAACACCGCACGCGCCAGGCGCAGGTCCTCGGCGGCATACCAGAGCTTAACCGTCGTAGGCTGCGGGCCGGCCTCGGCGTCGACCACAAACAGAGCCGTCTCGCAGACGCTCATCGCGGCAAAGGCGTCGCCGATAAAATCGGGATAGCACGGGGCATCGAGCACATTGATACGAGCGCCCTTCCAGTCGATCGGCGCAATGGTCGTCGAGATGGAAAACGCACGCTTGACCTCTTCGGGGTCATAGTCGAGCGTGGGCTTGGTGCCGTCGTGGCCGCCCAGGCGGGCGGTCTTGCCGGAAAGGTGGAGCATGGCCTCGGCGAGTGAAGTCTTGCCCACCCCGCCTTGGCCTACGAGCACCACGTTCCTTACGTTACCGGTCTTGGGAGCACCCATGATGACCTCCTTGCAGGGCCGCGCGCAATGCGCGACGCCAACGGGGAGAGTTCGCGGTCGGTGCCGTCCCGGGAGCAGCATGGTCGGCAGCCGAGCCGACTCACCCTCCAAATGTCCTATGCCACCACCCTACCCTCACGGGCGGCTGTCCATGCATACCTTTCGGCACACGTATGAATACAGGCGGCGAGAGGAAGAGACAAGCTTGTGAGGCGATTATTGAACCCCGTCGATGCAAACAAAAAGCCGCCACAGACCGTAAGACCTGCGGCGCTTCGCCTTAATTAATAGTTGAGTAAATACCTGAGCCTATCCCTCGATACGGCTCAAGAACTCACGTGTGCGCCGCTCGCGCGGATGGTCTATGACCTGCTCGGCAGGCCCCTCCTCGACAATGCGACCGCCGTCCATAAAGACCACGCGGTCGGCAACATCGCGTGCAAATTGCATCGCGTGGGTCACGATTACCATCGTCATATTCTGCGCCGCCAGGTCCTTAATGACACGCAGCACCTCGGCCGTCAGCTCGGGATCGAGCGCTGAAGTCGGCTCGTCAAAGAATAAGATTTCCGGATCGAGCGCCAGGGCGCGGGCAATACTCACGCGCTGCTGCTGACCGCCCGAAAGCTCACACGGCACCTTGTTCTCGTTGCCCGTAAGCCCCATCTGCGCGATCAACTCACGCGCACGCGCCTCTGCCTGCTCGCGCGGGCGCTTGAGCACGCGGATCGGCGCGTCGATGATGTTTTTCATCACCGTATAGTGCGGGAACAGATTGTAGTTCTGGAATACCAGACCAAAACGCGAACGCGCTTGCTTGGGAACATCTCCCTTCGCATAGACCGCGCCCGATCCCGCATCCGTCGCAACCGCAAGGTCGCCAAACGAAAGCGAGCCGCCGTCGAGCGTCTCGAGCAGCGTGGCGCAGCGCAGCAGCGTGGACTTACCGCCGCCCGAAGGTCCGATAATCGCCACGACCTCACCGCGCTTGACCTCGAGTGAGATATCCTTGAGCACCTCATTGCCGCCAAACGCCTTACGCGCGCTTTCGATTTTCATCACTGAGTTAGTCATGATAATAGTCCAGCTTCTTTTCGGCGGCGCCCAGCAGCATCTCGACCACAAAGTTAAAGACCCAGTAGATCAACGCCGCAATCGCAAACGGCACCATGCTCACCTGCGAGGCGACCAGCGCCTTGGCGGTCGAGAACATCTCACCCACACCAATGGCAAACGCCAGCGACGTGTCCTTGACCAGTGTGATGATCTCGTTGCCCATCGCCGGCAGAATACGCTTAGCGACCTGCGGCATCACGATATACAGAAACGTCTGCATGCGCGAGTAGCCCAGCACCTCAGCAGCCTCGTATTGACCGCGCGGAATGGACTGCAGGCCCGAGCGATAGATCTCGGCAAAGTAACCGGCGTAGTTGATGATGAACGCCACGACACACGCCGTCCACTTGGAATCGGGCGTAAGCGAAATGCCGAACACGTAGTACGGGGCAAAGTAGATGGCAAACATCTGCAGCATGAGCGGCGTGCCACGCATGACCGAAATGTAGATGCGCGCAATCCAGCGAAGCGGCGCGATCTTACTCATACGCATAAACGCCACGGGGATTCCCAACGGAATCGATCCGAGCAGCGTCAGCACAAACAGCTGCAAACTGACCAAGAAGCCCTGGCCAAGCATCTGCATCATGACCTGAATAGACATTATTTCAAAACCCAATTATCGAAGGAAAGGCCGTAGCTCGCATACTTATCGCACAAGTCCTTGACCGTGCCGTCCTCGTAGAGCGCCTTGAGCGACTCGGTTACAGCATCGGCCGACTTGGTGTCACCCTTCTTAAAGCCGACGGCATAGTGCTCGCTAGACAGCGGCTTATCAAGCTGCGTATAAGCATCGGGCTTGGCGGCAAGCTGATACTGGGCAATCGAAAGGTCGCATGCCACGGCATCGACCGCGCCGCTCTCGAGCTGCATAAAGGCTGTGTTGTACTCACCGATGGTATCGAGCGTGGCAAACGTCGCGGCCAGATCCTTCTGGTCGCCCTCGAGCACATCCTGTGCGGCGGAATCGGTCTGGGTAATCACGGTCTTGCCGGCAAGATCGTCCCAGCTCTTGATACCCGCGTCCTTCTTGACCACGAGCACCTGCTCGTTGAGCATGTACGGCTCGGAGAACGTGTAGTCGTCCTCGCGACCCTCCATGGTAAAGCCGTTCCAGATGCAGTTGATGGCACCCGAGTTGAGCAGCGTATCCTTGGCATCCCAATCGATGGCCTCGTATTTGACCTCCCAGTCCTGCTTATCGGCAACGGCCTTGGCCAGATCAAGGTCAAAGCCCGTATATTCGCCGTCATCGCCCACAAAGCCGTACGGAGATAGGACTTGTCAAAGCCCACCACAAGCTTTTTGGACTCCGCGGCACCCTTCGTATCCTTGGCCGCGGCAGAGCCGGCAGCAGAGCCCTTAGCGGCACCGCCGCCACAACCGACAAGACCAAGGCCGAGCACCGTGGCGAGCGAGCCGGCTAGACCAACAAACTGACGACGAGACATATCGGTATTCATGGTATTCCCCCTTGGTGGCACTTTAGTTAAGTAAAGTGAGTCATGTAACGTTCAGCATCATACACTTTACCTTGATAGAGTACAAGGGAGGGTTTGCCAGGCGCGGACGGGGAGCGGCGCATAATTAAGTTTCCTGCTCTACAGTCCTGCGCAAGACGGAAAGCACATTAAGTGCTTTCCTTTGCGTGCGGAACTCGCGATAAACTTAATTATGCGCCGCTCCCCGTCCGCGCCTGGCAAACGTCGTTGGACTTATCACTGACATGAAATGGGCGCTTGCATATCGTCTGCTAGCTTGGCACGGTACAATGCTTGCAGCTTTTAATTCATGAATTAGTGGAGTTATTGATGGCAGAATCTCGTGCGGAGCGTAGGCTCGTCGTGCTTTGGTGGAAGCGGCTGAGGGGTCAAAAGAGGAGAAATCCTCTACGAAATCCAAGTCTTCTAGAGCTGCAAAAAGCAAGTCGGCTAAGGGCAAGACTAAGGGCAAGACTAAGGCCAAGCGTCCCGACTCTCGTCGGAGCGAGGACAAGGCATCTCAGGCTCGCACCAAGCGCCCACATAAAGATTCGGTTTCGCCTGCGCGAAAGGCCGTGGATCCCAAGTCGCCTTGTTCCATCATGCGGGCTTGTGTGGATGCACGGCGCTCAATCGTCCTTATAAGAAGCAGCTGGCGGCCAAGCAGGCTGCTATGGAGGAGCTGTTTGCTGAGCTCTGCGAGCGCGAGGTATTGCCGTTGATCCCATTCGCGGTATGGGCGTTACCCTGGGCGACCCGGGCAAGTATCCTGCGCCGCGCGGTTTTCGCCATAAGGCCGCCACTCCCTTTGCCCCCGGTAAGGAGGGCGCTGTCCGCTGCGGTTTCTTTGAGCGCGGCACGCACAAGATCGTTGCCGTACCGAGTGTCCTGTCGAGGCGCCGGGTGCCCGTCAGATTCTCAACGGCATCGCGCATGAGGCCGAGCGTCTGCACATTCCCGCCTTTAACGAGGACAAGCATCTGGGCTTGCTCCGCTATGCCGTCGTCCGCTGCGGTTGGCGTACCGACCAGATTATGGTCACCCTCGTGACCGCTCAGCGCGACTTGCCGCATGCGCAGGAGTTCTTTGAGGCTGTCGCCGCACTCGATCCGCATATCGTCACCGTTGCCCAAAACATCAACGGACGCCCCGGTAACGCCATCTTGGGTGAGGAGACTCGTATCGTCTATGGCGCCGAGTGCATGCGCGACCAGCTGCTCGGTTGCGAATTCGATATCTCCCCTACCGCGTTCTACCAGACCAACCCGCAGCAGACCGAGCTGCTCTACCAGCTCGCTATCGATGGCATGGATCTGCGCCAGGACGATGTGCTTATGGATGCCTACTGCGGCAGCGGCACCATCGGTCTTTGCGCAGCTAAAGAAGCCCAGAACAAGGGTATCGGCATCATGCTGCTCGGAGTGGAGCGCAACCCGGCGGCATTGCCGACGCACGCCGCAATGCCGAGCTCAACGGCCTCACCCGCAGCGCTTGGTTTATGGCCGACGACGCCACCGATTACATCCTGGACGCTGCCGATAACAACGAGCGCGTTGACGTTCTCTCCATCGACCCGCCGCGCGCCGGCTCTACACCCGAGTTCCTCGAAGCCGCCTGCGCACTTAAGCCGCGCCGCATCACCTATATCAGCTGCAACCCCGTCACCCAAGAGCGCGACCTACACCAGCTCCTCGACGGAGGTTATCGCCTGCTCAAGATCACGCCGGTCGACATGTTCCCTCATACCGACCACACCGAGACCGTCGCGGTCCTCGAGCGCCGCTAATCCACCGGCACAAGAAAGGGGACGGCCCGTCTGGACTGCCCCCTTCGCTTGGTTTATGAACTCCGCTACATCCCCTTGCGCAGGTCGCACACGCCGGCTGCCGCCATCTCGCGCAGCAGCGTCTCGCGATCGCGCGTCACGATCAAATCCAGCGGGAAGTGAATCTCGTCGAGCATCTTGCGCGCGTGATCGAGCTTGCCAATGGCCATGCCAATGTGGGCATCGGTCGACACGCCAATGCCAACGCCCAGCTCGGCGCAGCGCTCGGCGATCTTGCGGCATACGGCCCAATGCTCAGTGTCGGCACCGTGCTCAAGACTATGGTTGTTGATCTCGATAATCTTGTGCTTGGCCTTGGCCGCCAACAGCACCTCGTCGATATCGAACGGCACGCCCGAGCGCCCCGCATGCCCCAGCATGAACACCTTGGGGTGCTCCAGGGCATTGATGTACATCTCGGTCGTCTCGGCGAGCGTCGCGCCTTCGGCAAACTGCGGGTTATGCACGCTTGCCACCAAATAATTCAAATTACGCGTCACCAAATCGAACAGCGAATGCTCACGACTATACGAATCGCCGGCGATATTGAGCGAAACGGGAATGTCCTCGCCAAACAAGCTTCCGTCCAGCGAAACGATATCGGCCTCGGCGCCGCGGAGCACCAGCACGCCGCTCCAAATGCGCGGCCAGATATCCTGGTTAATAAAGAACTGGAAACTGCGCAGGTCATTGGGGCAAGGCGTAACCATCGAGCTTAAATGATCGGCGGAACCGAGCACCTGAAGGCCACGCTCCGCCGCCCAATAGATGTTCTCCTCAATGGTTGAGTAGCATGCGCGGAGAACATCGTATGAGTATGGATATCACAGGAAAGCAGGTAGGGCATCAGGTCTCCTTGTCCAGCATGGCCGTCGCGTATATTCATTGTACGCATAGCTTTCGGCAGTCGTAAAACTGCTTCATCCCAATCACACAACGGCATAGACAACGGGGTCTGGCTTAACACCAAACCCCGTTTCACGTAAAACATTGTAAGCAGAGCGCTTTACTTTTAACGATACTCGTCCGCCAACTGTTTCCAAGCGGGTAGCGAATTGATAATCGTTTCGTAACTCACGCAATAGCCCAGGCGGAACCAACCAGGCATGCCAAAGCTGTCCGAGGGCACCGCAAGCAGCTCATACTTCTTCGCGCGCTCACAGAACGCATTCGCATCGGGCTCCAGTGCCTTCACCCACAGGTAGAATGCACCATCCGGCTCAACATAGGTGTAGCCGTACTCCGCTAGTGCGTCGGTAAGCGCGGTGCGGTTGCGAGCATAGGCCTCGACATCACTCGGCTCATCGATGCAATCGATGATCACGCGCTGGAAGAGCGCCGGTGCACACACGAAGCCCAGCGTACGGGCGGCACCGGCAACGGCGGGCATTAGACGAGCTGCCTGAGGATTCGTATTGGGAACCAGGATCCACCCGACGCGCTCGCCCGGTAGCGAAAGCGACTTGGAATACGAGTAGCACACGATGGTGTGCTCGTAGATCGAAGGCACCCAAGGCACCTCGGCGCCATAGACAATCTCGCGATACGGCTCATCAGAGATGAGCATAATCGGATTCTCGGGATCGCGCTGAGCGTTGGCCTCGCGCAGAACATTGGCCAGTCGCGTCAGCGTGTCGCGTGTATATACGGCACCAGTCGGATTGTTGGGCGAGTCGATGATGACGCAGCCGTCTTATCGGTAATCACCTTGAGCACGTTACTCACGCTCAGCTGGAACGTATCTTCATCGGCGAGCGCCTCAACACACGTGCAGCCGGCCTTCTCAATCCACACGCGATACTCCGGAAAGTACGGGGCGATAACAACAACCTCATCGCCCGGGTTCGTAACGGCATTGAGCGTGCAGGTGAGCGAAGCCGCGGCACCCACCGTCATAAAGACGTCCTTGCCCTCATAGCTCGTGCCAAAGCGACGGTTGAGCGAGTCGGCGACGGCTGCTCGACATTGCGGCAGACCCGGCGCAGGCGTGTATCCATGCAGCTGGTCGCTCGGCAGCTCCAAGGCCTTCTTAATGGACTCAGCCACGGCGGCAGGTGCCGGAACGCTCGGGTTACCCAGCGAAAAATCGAATACGTTCTCCGCACCGATCTGCGCCTTGCGCTCAAGGCCATAGCTAAAGATCTCACGGATGATGGAGCTTTCCGCACCGCGAGCATACATAGTTTCGTTGATCATCTGTTCCCCTTTCGCATAGGCGCTATTGTACGCTTTAGTCGGGCAAAGCGCCGCAGCAATGTTGATTGGGGACAGACTTAAATGCGTGAAAACGCTCATTTAAGTCTGTCCCCAATCAACGAAGAAAAAGCCTCCGCAGGTTTCCCCGCGGAGGCTTTCGCTACAAGGACTATTTGTCGGCGTCGGTGTTGCCGTCAGCGTTGACGGCATGGTCATCGCCGGCATCATCGGATGCGGCTTCGGCATCCTCCTGCATGGCCGCCTGCGCAAAGGCGCAGCATCAGCCGCCAGCTCCTCCTCGCTCATGCGAGGCAAGCGCTTCTTGGTCGGCATGCCGGCCGCCTTGGCATTGCGCTCCTCCTTGGCCGCCAGGATATCGCCCTCGCGCTCAAGGTAGGCATCCCACTCATTGCCGAGCAGGGCGTTCACGGCGTCGCCTTCGACGGTCTCGCGCTCAAGCAGCACCTTCGCCATCAGGTCGAGCTGATCGCGACGGGCATCCAGGATCTCGACCGCACGACGATGGGCCTCACGCATAATGCGCTGAACCTCGATATCGATGCGGCGCGCCGTCTCCTCGGAGTAATCCTGGTGATCGGCGTAATCGCGACCAAGGAATACCTGATGCTGCGCCTCACCAAACACTTGCGTACCCAGTTCCTCGCTCATGCCCAGGCGCGTGACCATCTCGCGCGCCATCTTGGTCGCGCGCTCCAGATCGTTGCTCGCGCCCGACGTGATGTCGTCGCACATGAGCTCCTCGGCAACGCGACCGCCCAAGAACACGGCGAGCTCGTCGAGCATCTCGTTCTTGGTCTTGAGGGAAGTATCCTCCTGCTGAAGCTGCAGCGTGTAGCCCAGAGCCTGGCCGCGGCTGACAATCGAAATCTTATGAACCGGATCGGAATGCTCCAGGATGTGGCCCACCAGGCGTGACCGCTCTCGTGGTAGGCAATCGTGGTGCGCTCGGCCTCGGTCATCACGCGACCCTTGCGCTGCGGTCCGGCAATCACGCGCTCCATCGATTCCTCGACCTCGTCCATCGAGATCACAGAACGATGACGGCGAGCGGCCAGCAGCGCAGACTCGTTGAGCAGGTTCGCCAAATCGGCACCAGTAAAGCCAACGGTCATCTGGGCGAGCTTCTCAAACTTAACGTCCTCGTCCATCGGCTTGTTCTCGGCATGCACGCGCAAGATCTGCTCGCGGCCCTTCACATCCGGACGGTCGACCGTAACCTGACGGTCAAAACGGCCGGGACGCAGCAATGCCGGATCCAAGATGTCAGGACGGTTGGTCGCAGCGATTAGGATGACCGACTCGCTTTCCTCAAAGCCGTCCATCTCGACCAGCAGCTGGTTGAGCGTCTGCTCGCGCTCGTCGTGACCGCCGCCCAAGCCAGCTCCGCGCTGACGTCCCACGGCATCGATCTCATCGATGAAGATGATCGACGGGGCCTGGGACTTGGCCTCCTTAAAGAGGTCACGCACACGGCTGGCGCCGACACCTACGAACATCTCGACAAAGTCGGAACCCGAGATGCTAAAGAACGGCACGCCCGCCTCGCCGGCAACGGCCTTGGCCAGCAGCGTTTTACCGGTGCCCGGAGGGCCAACCAGCAACACGCCACGCGGGATCTTGGCGCCCAGCTTGCGATAGCGATCCGGATCGCTCAAATAGTCACGGATCTCCTCGAGCTCCTCGACTGCCTCGTCCACGCCGGCAACGTCTTCAAACTTGACCTTGGGGCGTGTGGCCTCGTTGGTCTTGGCGTTGGTCTTGCCAAACTGCATGTTCCTGTTGTTGGCGCCCATCATCTGGCGCATAAAGTAGAACATGATGGCGATAAGGGCGATCGTCGGAAGCACACTCATCGCCAAGTCGCCCCAAAAATCGGGATCGTTGGTGTTGACGATGTACTTGGTATCGGGGTGCTCCGCCATGAGCTCGGCAAGCGAATCGGAGCCGACATAGGTCGAGGAGAAGCTCTTGAGCTCGCTCGTATCGCCCTTGTCCTTCTTCGTCTTCCAGTAATGACCCGTCACGCTTCCGTCTTGAACCGTATAGGTCAGATCTTCGACGCGATCCTGCTTGATGGCGCTGACCATCTCGCTCGTCGCGAGCTTAACGGTATTGCTGGAGCTGGCAAAGCCGGAGCCCATATTAAAGAAGGCATAGCCCAGAAGCGCGCAAGCCAAAAGAAAATACAGCCAGCCCGTACGCGTGGGCTTCTTGCCTCCGGGCATCCCCGGGATCTTAGGCTCCCGGGGAGTCTGGGAATTGTTATCGTTACGGTCGTCGGGCATCTTACGAATAAACCTCCGGTTTCAAAATGCCCAGATACGGAAGGTTGCGATAGCGCTCGGCATAGTCGAGGCCGTAGCCCACCACAAAGGCATCGGGGCAATGGGTTCCAACATACTTGGGCGTGATGGCCGAGACGCGGCCCTCAACGTCCTTCCACAGGAAGGCAGCGACCTCCAGAGAAGCGGGCTTGCGGCTCTCGAGGTTCTTCATCAGATACTTGAGCGTCAGGCCCGAGTCCAGAATGTCCTCGACGATCAGCACGTCGCGACCGCGGATGTCGATATCCAGGTCCTTAATGATACGCACGATACCCGAGGACTTCACGCCGTCGCCGTAGCTCGAAACAGCCATGAAATCGATGTTGGTCGGCAGCTCGATCTTGCGCATCAGGTCGCCCATAAAGACCACGGCGCCGCGTAGGACCGCAATCAGCACCAGATCCTTACCCGCGTAGTCGCGAGTAATCTGTTCGCCTAGGCGAGAGACGATACCGTCGATATCCTCCTGCGTAAACAGAACCTTCTCGATATCCGGATGTTGAGAAGCCATGACAACCCTTTCTTGTGCTTATCGCCCACACACCGCCGTATGGACGCGAACTACACATTCTAGCAGCGCACGGGGTATATTTACCAGCCCGTGCGCCATCAGCGCGGGAATACCGTCAACGTCGCACAGAATAGTAGGCGCAAGGCGCTATTCCGCATCGACTACGCGGAGCAGATATGCCACGCGCGTTGCGGCCGTGCATTTAAAACGCTCGTCGGCCCGAACGCCCGCAACCCACACCACGGCTCCTCCCGGAGCCGTTCTTACCACGGGCACGCCAGAGCGTTCGGAAACGGGAATGCGCGCCTCGTTGAGCAGGTCGGACACTTTCTTGCTTCGACCACTCATTCCCAGCGGCACATCACATCCCCCGGCACAGGGTTATCTACCCACAAGCGCGCCGATCGAGCCTCAGCGGGAATCTCTCCGCACGAGCCAGCAGCATCCGATCGCTATCGCGGTCGGCAAAGCCCAAGGCTGCCGCATCCACGATAGCGGCCACCTCTCCGGCAACCACAAGCTCACGGGCTCGACGCACGACATCGTATCCCGGCTCAACGGCCATCGGCTCGGCCACCAGCATACGCCCCGCCCCCAACGACAGGCGCCCGGAACGGAGATCCAGTCGGCAACTAAGCCTCGCGCGCCACCGGGGCCTTGAGTGCCAGCATTCCAAACTCCACGCGCGCATCAATTCCCGCCGGGAGTGTGACCGAGCCCGCACCCTCGGCAACACAGGCGAGCACGCGCTCCACATGCCGCATCTCCGGCCGAGCATCGGGGTCGATGCGCTTAATTGCCAGTCGCACCATGCGCCGCGCAATCACCACCTCGGCCGCAGCAAGGCGGCGCGCGTCGAGGACCAGCGCACCCGCCACTTCCTTGCGCAGGCAGCTTCGAAACGCCTGTGCCGAGAGTTGAGACAAAAACGCATCCTCGTCGCCCAGGATCTCGCAAGCGGCACCAATCGTCTTGCAGACGTTCGCGTTGCGCTGTGCCACCACCGGCATCACCCGGTGGCGCACATAGTTGCGCAGGTACGAAACGTCCTCGTTGCTCTCATCCTCCGCCATGGCTGGCCATGCACCTGCAGATAGTTCACAAGCTCATCATGCGTGAGGTCGAGCAAGGGGCGTACCACGATGTTCCGACGGCGTGGGATGCTCGATAGACCAGCGGGCCCCGACCCCTTAATCGCATTCATCAAAAACGTTTCCGCGCGGTCCGACGAGGTGTGCGCCGTACAGATGCGGGCCGCCGTCCGCGGTGCGCCCGTCTGGGCGCAGAGCTCACGAACGCATCTCCGTGCCGCGGCATAGCGTACCTCACGGGCAGCCGCCTCGATATTGCCCGATTCATCATCAAAATAGGCATGCTCAACACACAGCGGCAAGCCATATTGCGCGCAGAGCTCGCGCACAAAGGCCTCATCGCCATCCGACGCCTCACCACGCAGATGATGATTTACATGCAGTACGTGCAGACGCTCGCGCGCAATGGAAGCGACGCCGCGCCCGTCCATGATATCCAACTTTGATGTGCATGCCATAAGAAGCAAGGCCGTCGAGTCCGCACCACCTGATACCATGAGCACCACAGGAGCAGCCGTCTGCCGCGTCGCCAGGGCGTAATCATCCGCCCGCGACGCAGCATGATGTCCATAGTGCTGAGATACCGTTGGCATTCGCTTCCTCCTCTATTCGTCCGCACCCATTGTATCCTTTGGAATCTTATGTCTCGCCTGCACCTTCATATCCTCGGCAGCGGCTCAAAAGGCAACTGCGCACTCATCGAGGGACCGCAAGGTCTCATCATGATCGATGATGGCCTGTCCCGCCGCGAGACACTTAAACGCATGGCGGAGCTTGGCCTCTCGGCAGACGACGTTGCCGCGCTTGTAATCACCCATGAGCACAGCGACCACATCAAAGGGCTCGATGTATGGTGCAAGCACTGGCATGCTCCCCTCTTTGCCAGCAGGGGCACGCTTTCGTGCAAAGAAACCCTCGCACATCTACCCGTAGAGGAATTTGACCCCGGCGACACGCTTCCCATTGCCGGCATCCGCGTGCGAACCTACCCAACTTCGCATGATGTCATCAATCCTGTCGGTTATCGATTCGACACTCTCGATGACTCCATTGGCTTTGCTACCGACACCGGAGAGCTAGCCAAACAAGCTATAGACACCCTCGAAGACTGCCGAGTTCTTGCACTCGAGAGCAACCACGATGTGGCCATGCTGCGCCAAGGGGATTACCCCCGCTGCCTCCAAGAGCGAATTTTATCTGCAAAAGGCCATCTCTCTAACGACCAAGCCGCCAACGCAGCGCGTGGGCTCGTCACCGATCGCACCGAACAACTCATCGCCATGCACATCAGCCAGGACAATAATCGTCCAAGCCTTACCGTCAAAAGCTATGCCAACGCGCTTGATGCAAGTCTCGATGATGAACTCGGCAGTTCTGCCACCCGTCTTCAAGGGCCGCGGAAGCTCTCGATACGCCCTGCAAGCCAGTATCAACCGACAACCATTCAATAGCCCCTCAAGACAACAAAGGGGGGCTGGGAATCACTTCCCAGCCCCTTAACTCATACTCTCGATTGAAGCAGAGCCATCGTTAGTCGATGGAGATCTTCGTAACGTTCTTCTTCTCGACAATCTTGGGAACCGTAACGGTCAGGATGCCGTCAGCATACTTAGCCGAAAGGCCCTCGCTCGAAGCGTCCTTCAGATACACGCCGCGCGTCGCGCTGTACGAGCTAAACTCCTTCTGCAGGAAGTTCTTGCCCTCGTTCTCCTCGTCCTCCACAACGTTCACGCTAATCGACAGGCGACCCTCGTTAAGCTCAACGTCGATATCATCCTTAGCGACGCCGGTCAGATAGGCCTTGACCTCATAACCATCGCCCTTGTCCTCGACATCAACGGGGAACGCCTTGGAAGCAATCGAGTTGTTTGCAAGATCGGTCATATCATCAAACAAATCGAACAGCGAGCTAGCAGAAGGACGAACGCCAAAAACCGAACGATAAGGAACCATGCTTGCCATGTTTACCACTCCTTTTAAGGACTGCCGAGTCATCTTCTAGGTGACTGGGACTTCTTTTGACACTGTTATATATGCCCAGCCGCTTCTTATATATACATCGACTATAAAGTTTTTTGAGTCTATTGATATAAGCATATCTAAGTCTGGTTGACTAAGGTTTTGTCTAATAAACGGAATTTGAACGAAGGCTTAAATAATGTATGCAATCCCATCAAAACTAGACGGCTGGCTTACAATGGGCGCATACACGATATTGATGACGAGCTAAGGGCATCATGGACGATCAAAAACAGGACAACACGTTTATGCCGGAGCAGGACGAAGCATCCAGCCCGCAACCGATTCGATTCCATCGCCCCCACATCTCGCAAGAGCCCATCAATGGCCCAGAGCCCAAATATGTGACAAGAAACCGATATCAAACGCTCGAAGAAGCCAAACGGGACGTAAACATATGGCGTTGCCTCGGGAGACCCTGTATATCTGAAAGACGCACCATTATCTAAAAACAGCGCAGCTAGTGATGAGCCGATGAAAGCATCCGCCGCTCATCAACAAAGAGGGCCTCGACCCAAGCAAACCTTGACGCATTCGGCTCGCTATCTCGAGACTCCAAAACAGGGAAAATCAATCTTCGTTTCGTCAAGTAAACGACGCAAGCAGCATCAGCTGACAATCCTGCTTATGATCATTGCGGCCATAGCAGTTGCCCTTGTTATACGATTTATTTTCTTTAAATAAAGGCTCAATACCGAAAACAACAAGATCGTCTGGTGTAATTGAGTCATTTACACCCCGTAAACGCAAGAAGGGGGAGGCCGCGAGGCTCCCCCTTCTTCAATCTCGATGACGGCTCGGTGCCGTCCACCGGTCAGCGGCGCCCTGGCTCCCACGGGCTGGCCCCGCAGTACTCTCGGCGCGATGGGGCTTAGCTTCCGGGTTCGGAACGGGACCGGGCGTGCCCCCCATGCTCTGGCCGCTG
>ENA-OQBJ01000239-OQBJ01000239.1-human-gut-metagenome-genome-assembly--contig:-NODE-239-length-30165-cov-2.077768_pt1 | contig 30165 bp, 42 predicted proteins | sample MGYA00242743_ERZ504545 | MGnify/ENA primary metagenome ERZ504545 (study PRJEB26092, sample SAMD00036252) | human gut metagenome | host: Homo sapiens | study: EMG produced TPA metagenomics assembly of... | reverse complement strand
GAAGAAAGACGGCGCTATGACTTTGATACTCTGTGGAAAGAAGCGCCGGTAGAGGAGTACCATGAAACCGGCGATGACAATGAATAATGAAGATTCCGGACTGGGTCCCATGCACCTCAGGGAGAACTCCCTGGCGGAACTGACTGTCGCAAGGATATCTGATATGGGAGCCTTCCTGGATGCAGGAACCGGAACCACTTCCGATGATATCCTTCTTCATCACAGCCAGCAGACCAGGCCTGTAAAAGCAGGGGAAAAAGTAAAAGTCTTTCTGTATCATGATCCCCACCATCGTTTGACAGCCAGCATGCGGCTGCCTCAGATACCGGTGGGAGGTATCGGCTATGCGCCGGTGATGTTGACTACCCGTTTCGGCGCATTTATTGACGTGGGCACAGAAAGAGGTATTTTTCTTCCCTTTTCCCAGATGGAAGAAAGGGTGGAAACAGGGCAGTATGTATGGGTTAAAATGTATGTGGATAAAACTGGGCGCCTGGCAGTAACCATGAAAGTGAATGAAGATATTCGGAGTATCGCTCTTCCTGCCAAGGGAGTCAAAGTGGGTGATATGGTTACAGGCACAGTCTATAACAAGACCGGTGACGGGGTTTTCCTTATCACCCGGGAACGGTGGATTGCCTTCCTACACCGGGATGAAATCAATAAACCCATTCATATGGGGGATGAAATCACAGGACGGGTTGCTTTTCTACGTAAAGACGGCCACATGAACATATCCCTCCGTCCCCAGAAGGAAAAGTCAATAGAAGGGGATATGCAGCTTCTTTTGGAGTATATGAACCGTCATAACGGAAGCCTTCCCTTTACAGACCAGTCCGATCCGGCCCTCATCAGAGCTTCTCTGGGAATCAGCAAGGCAGCCTTTAAAAGGGCAGTAGGACATCTTCTGAAGCTAAAGAAAATTTCCATGAAGGAAGGAAAAATAACCCTTTCCTGAGTAGAAACGATTTCCATACAAAAAGAGCAGGAACCAACAGGCTCCTGCTCTTTTATTGCATGGGAGTGAATGAATCAAAAGGCAATGAATTAAAAATGACGATAAAGACCAATCACCTTGCCACGAATAGTTACATCTTTGGAAATGATTGGCTTATAAGCATCATTTTCCGGCTGTAGACGGATATGGTCGTCTTCCTTGTAAAAACGTTTAACCGTGGCATCGTCATTGCCTACAAGGGCTACTACAATATCACCATCCTGCGCGTGATCCTGTTCAGAGACAATCAGATAGTCTCCTTCTTCAATACCCGCATTAATCATGCTGTCTCCCCGGACCACCAGAATAAAGCAGCTGTTATCACTGCCCACCATTTCAGCAGGCAGAGGGAAAACCGATTCCAGATGTTCATCAGCCACCAGCGGTTCCCCGGCACGGACTGCCCCTACAAGAGGCATGGGAATCATCTTCTTGTGGCGCCAGGACATATCGCCTACCACCTCAATGGCTCTTGAGCTGGCAGGATCTCTCTTAATAACGCCCAGCTCTTCCAGACGAGCCAGATATCCATGAACAGTAGAAGTGGAACGAAGGTTGACTGCCGTGCAGATTTCACGGACAGTAGGGGGAATCCATCTTCATAAATTTTCTGACGGATAAATTCCAAGATGCTTTTTTCACGGCTTGTTAATTCCCTGTTTTTACCTAATCTTTTCGCTGCCATTTTTGATTTCCTTCCTATCCTATAAAATATCCAGACTATCTGTGAAAATCAATCTATTGTTTCAGTACATTTAAAGTATAGTAACCTGCATTTATTATACAGGAAACATTTCATAAAATCAAACAGAAGTTCATAGAATAAATGAGCAGGCAATTATTTATTCCGGGAACATGCAATCCCTGGTCCATTAAAAAAGTCTAATCTCCTGTTCTATTGTACGAAATTATGTTTTGTATTATCATAATTTCAGAAATGATGTTCTGCGAATAGCAGTTTTCCAAAATGCTGTTCCTAAGAATACAAGTTTGACAAAGATGACAGGAAGGAGACTGTAAGATGAAAAAATAACTTTCCTTTTTATAGCCCTGGTACTTCTTTGCGGATGGGGCGTCAATGCTTCCGTATCAGGAGATTCCGTTCAATATGACGTGGTAACCGTTGAAGAAAATGATACATTGTGGGATATAGCAGCCCGTCGTGTAGATAATACGAAGGATATCAGACAGGTAGTTTATGACATTGAGCAGTTTAATCACATCACAAATCCTGGCCAGCTGGAACCGGGGATGAAAATCAAGATTCCTGTGGATTTATAAAAATATAAATTGATTGAAAAAGCAAACGCTTATTCTTTTGGCGAAAATCTTCTTCAAAAGAATAAGTGTTTGCTTTTTATTACGCTCCAGAGAAACAGGAGTTTCCATTTTCTCAGCCATCAAATCAGATTCCTGGCTGCTCCCTGTGTATAAAAATAAACACAAACAGATATTCTTTTCATAGGAAAAACTTTTAAAAGAATATCTGTTTGTGTATTCAAGACAGGTGTATCACTTTGGCTGGTTAAAAATCTTATCAATGGGGTTATTGGTAAACAGATCGGCCTCATTGATATAACGCCGGACCATTTCTACCGAACGATGACGGGTCTGCTTCATAATGAGCCGTTCTTCCACTCCCTGGAGTGCCGCATACGTAGCAAATCCATGGCGAAGACTATGAGCACCGTACATTTCCGGATTTAAACCAATGGAAGCTGCATATTTTTTCACAATCAGATTGATACTCTTGTCACTGAGCCGACGGGAGGAAACCTTACCATTTTTCAGGAAACTGCGAAACAGTGGACCTGATGTAATACCGGCCGCCGTCAGCCATTCCTGAAGGGCGTGGATACAATCCATGGAAGAATGAGACAGATAGGGGATGCCAATCTGCTGTCCTGCTGAGGTCTGGTCAGTCTTGGAATGGCGGATGGTGACCACAATGCCCTGGGGATACTTTCTGATATCCTCCACATCAAGGCCTGCCAGTTCACTGCGCCGGAAAGCACCCATAAATCCCAGAAGCAGAACTGCCCGGTCGCGCAGCGCCTGAAGGGAAGATAAATCCATGCGATGAATCATTTCTTCAATTTCTTCCCAATAAATAGGAGTTTTCCCTTTCTGTACAGTTCCTTTCAAACGAGTAAGACCGATGAGAGCTTCCTTCACAATCCAGGCCCGGCAGGGGTTTTCCACATGGTCCCCGGAAGCATTATAATTTTCAGAAATGGCGCTGATCCGCCGCCGTATGGTAGAAGCTTGGCATAGTCTGCTAAATCATTGATATAATTCACAATGGTTTCCGGTTTAGCCGGATAAGAAGTCTGATGATGATACCGGCACCAGTCGCAGAAATCATTCCAGTCCGATTCATAAGCGTCAATCGTATGATTCGCCTTTGTCACCGAAAGAGAATTCATACTTTTATCAGAAAGTCCCTCACTTTGCGAATTTCTGCTGAAATCCCGCAGAAAAAAATGATTGTCCATACAATCTCCTTACTGATGAAATAGTGTCCATCTTTGCTTTTTTACTATTATACCATCTTTAGAAGAAAATAGGTTCCGATAACATTAAATTATCGGAACCTATTTATCCATCAATCTTTCTTATTATTCCTATTTTTCCCTTTACTCAATATTATTACATCTTACCTGTTTTTATCAAGACTTTATTCTTACCTTCTCCCTGTTTCGCTATTGAGTCCAAAGATAAGCGTATAAAGAGAAATGGCTGGTATGTTTTCATATTTCCTGATGAACAGCCCAATTAAAAACACCACAAGGAAATCCGGTGTCTTTGTTTGCCCAATGAGTTCGGTGTCTGCATGGTCTACGGCCGCTGCTGTACATGGTACGACGCGCGCGCCATACATGAGTCTCCCGTCATTTCTGCAAAAGGTGAGATTTTCGGATTTTCCTGTGATGTTTTTTTTACCTGATCAGGGAGGGATGAAAAGAGGTTAACCCATGGACGTCTGCTTTCCATACTTACATCTCCTATGGCCATCTCGGGGATTTATGGATAACTTTTTTCCATGCTGCAGGTCTTTTACATCCTTCTACTATATAAATAGGAGAAATGTCCTTTATGTGAACATGATGGACAAAATTCTAATGATAATTTCATAATTATGTTTATTACTTACCACCTATTGGTGAGCACGGGGCTTTCTCATCAATGATTGATATGTTTTTAAAAGGGAGGTTGTTAAAAGAGGGTGCTTATGCAATATAAATGTATGGAGAGGGAAATCAGGAAGCTCTCCATGGAAGGATTCTATTTCCTTATCTGCCTTGTATATCGCGAATATTCGGCCGGAATGCAGCTTTGGCAGAGAGGAATCAATGAATCTCTGTATACAGATTTCCCGCTTTCCCCTCTCCTGCTCCCAGGGCGCCTTGAGGCAGAACGGATTCTGCAGAATACGTTAAAACCATGACAATCAAGCAAAAGCACGGATATCATCTCATCCAGCATGAGCCCGCATTCCCGGACGACAAGTTCAGGGCTGCTGCAGGAAATCTCCTTCCTGCAGTCCAGCGTTGACGCCTGATTCTGAGAGGCCCGCAATACTGACCGGCACGGATGTCCATCCGTGTTTTTGTGCTGCTTTGCCTGCTGTTTTCATGCAAAAAAGCTGCGAATATCGATTTCTAGTACATCGACATTCGCAGCTTTTTATTCATACCGGATATTTTTATTTCTTTGTGAAGGCATAGAGTTTTTCGGTAACTCTTTTGACTTCTGCATCCATTTTTTCCGTATCTATGGTGAGGAGTTCTTTATGTTCCATCACCGGCCTGCCGTTGATGATGACGGTATCCACATCCATGGAGTTACCGGCGTAAACGGCCAGGGAGACGCTGTCAAATCTTGGTTTCCAGTGGAATCCGGTTCTGTCTACCAGGATGATATCAGCCAGGAAGCCTTCCTTTAATTCACCAAGATTGTCATAACCAAGGCATTTGGCGCCATCCTTGGTGGCCATGTCTACTGCTTCTTTGGCGGTAATGGCGAAGGATCATAGTTGGCCGCCTTGTGGATAAGGGCGGTGAGACGCATTTCTGCAAACATATCAAGCTTGTTGTTGGAGGAGGCGCCGTCGGTGCCGATACCTACAGTAATACCTGCTTTTCTCATTTTGGGAACAGGAGCAATGCCGCTGGCCAGTTTCAGATTGGACGCGGGATTATGGGCTGCACATACATGCTTTTCTTTCATGATGCGAATGTCGTCATCCGTTACATGGACACAGTGAGCAGCCAGTGTAGGCCTTTCAAAGAGGCCCAGGGAGTCCATGAGGGCAATGGGGGTCATGTGGTATTCCTTTTCGCAGTTTTCCACTTCCCCCTTTGTCTCAGAAAGGTGGATGTGAATGGGCATATCGTATTTTTCTGCCACGTCCCGTACTTTTCTGATATAGTCAGGCGGACAGGTGTAGGGAGCATGAGGTCCCATCATGACTTTGAAGCGGCCGTCCCCTGCCCCGTTCCAGTTCTTGTAGAGTTCTACGTTTTCATCGATACCTTTCTGTCCATTGGGACCGATACCGGCAAGGCCTCTGGCCAGATTGCCACGGATGCCCGCTTTATCAGCAGCCCTGGCACAGGCGTCCATGAACATGTACATATCGCAGAAGGATGTGGTACCGCCGCGGATCATTTCAGCAAAGGCCAGTGTACTGCCCCAGTAGACGATGTCGTCATCCAGGTGGTCTTCTGCCGGCCAGATTTTATTCTGCAGCCAGTCCATGAGGGCCATATCATCAGCATAGCTTCTGAAAAGGGTCATGGCCACATGGGTATGGGTATTCACAAGTCCCGGCATGGCCAGCATGTCATGGCCTTCGATGATTTCATCGTACTCTTCTTCTTTTGGGTTCTCCGGGAATTCTTTGATATATTTGTCTTCTACAGCTATATTCTTGTGTTCGGTGACTTTTCCGTCCTGCATAAGGCCGATATTTTTAATGAGAATTTTCATGACAGCCTCCTTCAGTCAAGTCCCAGGTATTTTCTCTGGGCTTCAGTGAGGGTATCGATCTTGTAGCCCATGGAAGCCAGTTTGATGGAAGCTACTTTGGTATCCAGTTCATGGGGCAGTGTGTATACCTTCGCTTCCATTTCGCTGCCGTGCTGAAGGAGATACCGGGCAGCCAGGGTCTGCATAGCGAAGGAGAGGTCCATGATTTCTGCCGGATGTCCGTCACCGGCAGCCAGGTTAACCAGACGCCTTCGGCCATGAGGAACACGGTCTTGCCGTTTGGCAGGACGTAGCCTTCAATATTTTTGCGGGCTTCAAATTTCCTTGTGCAGATTCTTTCCAGATCTTTTCTGCTGACTTCGCAGTCAAAGTGGCCGGCATTGGCACAGATGGCGCCGTCTTTCATTTCCATGAAATGGCGTTCTGTGATGATGTCGATATCACCGGTGACGGTGAGGAAGTAGTCCCCCAGTTTGGCTGCTTCGTCCATAGGCATCACTTCAAAGCCGTCCATAACGGCTTCAATGGCTTTGATGGGATCCACTTCGGTAACGATCACATGGGCACCCAGCCTTTGGCGCGCATGGAAACACCCTTGCCGCACCAGCGTAGCCTGCAATGACTACGGTTTTACCGGTGACGGTAAGATTTGTGCTGCGGATAATGCCGTCCCATGCAGACTGGCCAGTACCGTAGCGGTTATCAAAGAGGTATTTGCAATAGGAATCATTAACTGCAATCATTGGGAATTTCAGTTCATGATTCTTTTCCAGAATCTTCAAGCGGTATACACCGGTGGTTGTTTCTTCGGAGCCGCCGATCAGGTTCTTCCTGGCATCTGCTCTGGTGGTATGGAGAAGGTGTACCAGGTCTCCGCCATCATCAATAATGATATCAGGCATATGGTCCAGGGCTTTGTTCAGGAACATGGTATATTCATCATCGGTGCAGCCATGCCATGCATACACAGTAATTCCGTTTTTCACCAGAGCTGCTGCAATGGGATCCTGGGTGGACAGCGGATTGCTTCCTGTACAGATGACATTGGCACCGGCAGCATTCAGCGTAAGGGCCAGGTAAGCTGTTTTTGCTTCCAGATGGATGGACATGACGATGGTTTTGCCTTTAAAGGTCTGATCTTTGATAAATTCTTCCCGAAGTGCATTCAGCAGGCATGAATTTGGCTACCCAGCGGATACGCTGTTCCCCATTGTCAGACAGTGAAATATCACGAATCATAGAATCACTCATAATTGTAAACTCCTTTCATAGTTCTTTATGGTTACATCATAGGGTGGAGTCAGGACTCCTTTTTCTGTGATGATGCCGGTAATCAATGTATGAGGCGCCACATCAAAGGCAGGATTAAAGACAGGCATATCTTTCGGTGCCGTATATATGCCCCTTATCTGCCGCACTTCTTCCGGATTTCTCTCTTCTATGGAGATTTCGTCTCCGCTGGAAATAGAGAAATCAAAGGTGGAGAAAGGAGCGGTAATATAAAAAGGAATATGATGGTAAGCGCAGAGTACGGAAAGGCCGTAGGTACCTACTTTATTCGCTGCGTCGCCATTGGCTGCAATGCGGTCGGCGCCTACGATGACCGCATCAATTTTCTTTTCCTTCATGACCCATCCGGCCATGCTGTCAGTAATCAGAGTGGCAGGAATTCCATTTTCCATAAGTTCCGTACCGGTCAACCGGGCTCCCTGGAGAAGGGGCCTTGTTTCATCGGCATACACTCTTTCAATCTGCCCTCTTTCATACAGGCGGTAAATAACACCAAAGGCAGTACCTATGCCGGCGGTGGCCAGGGCACCTGTATTGCAGTGGGTCAGGATGCGGAGATTTTTCCTCCCTTTAAAGAGGTCTGCCCCATGGTCTGCCATGGCGCTGCAGAGGGCCTTGTCTTCTCTTTCAATGGCCTCTGCCCTTTCTATAAGCCCTGCCAGGGCTTCCTCTTCCGGAAGAGTATCAAAGGTATGAACCATTTCCCTGACAGCCCAGGACAGGTTCACTGCCGTAGGACGAGCAGCAGCAAGCTCCCTGGCCGCCCTGTGGAATGCATCCTTTAAAGAAGGGCCGGAAAGCCCTTCTTTTTTGATTTCCTTAAAGGCCAGTACCATGCCGTAGGCCGCCGCCACCCCGATGGCCGGAGCACCGCGGACAGACAGGCGGGAAATGGCCTCTCCCACTTCCCTGCTTTCTCTGCAGTGGATATAGGAAATATTTCCTGGCAGTTTTGTCTGATCAAGCAGTACCAGTTCTCCCTTTTCCCATTTCAGGGACCAAAGTGCTTCACTCATAAAAGATGGAATCCTCCAAAATCTTTTGCTGCATGGTGACAGCTGCATTCCGTATCAGGGTCATAGGTTCTGGAAAGGATGGTAATGATTTTCTTGAAGCTTTCCAGGTTATGGTTCATGCAGTCCACCACTTCCCTGTGGGAAAGGGGGGTATCAGAAATACCGGCGGCAAAATTTGTTACCATGGAAATGGTAGAATAGCAGATTTCCGCCTCTCTGGCCAGGACACATTCCGGCAGATTTGTCATGCCCACCACATCAGCTCCCCATTGACGGTAAGCCTTGATTTCAGCCGGTGTTTCAAAACGGGGGCCTTCGGTGCAGATATAGGTTCCATGGGGATGAAGAGTAATATGCTCTTCTTCTGCCGCCCTGATGATGGCCTGGCGAAGAGTTTCGCAGTAAGGATGGGTCATATCCAGATGGGCCACGCCATAATGCTCTCCGTCATAGAAAGTCCCTTCCCTGGATTTTGTCATGTCGATGAACTGATCGACTAAAACCAGTTCCCCTGCCTTATAGTCGGGATTCAGAGAACCCACGGCGGTGGTGGAAACTACGGCCTTTACATCCAGCATTTTCAGGGCGTAAATATTGGCTCTGTAATTGATTTTATGAGGCGGAATCGTGTGATGCACGCCATGACGGGCCAGGAAGATGATTTCCTTATCTCCGAATCTGCCGGATTCATAGCTTGCCTTTCCATAGGGTGTATCGATGATTTCTGAATGAAGATCGGTCAGGATGCCGGGATCATATACGCCGGTACCGCCAATAAAAGCCAGTTTGCTCATTGTACATTTCCTCCCTTTTCATTAAACCATTTCACAAGAGTTTCTCTGGAAATTTCATATTTTTTTTCCACAATAGTGGCATTCGATTTCTATATGGTCATCGTCCAGAAGGCCCTGCTGTTCAACCAGGGGCAGGCCCTGCAGAGAATGCTTGATCCGATCCTCTCCGCAGGTGCAGCGGAAGGAAACAGGAGCGCTTCCCAGAAGGACATAATTTTCTTTATGGAGAAGGGTGGATAGAGACGCTTCTTTTCCACTCTCATCAAAAAGATCCCACTTTCGGTCTTTCGCAAAGAGCTCTCCAAAAAGTTTTTTATCTCCTTCCGGCATGAGCTGGGCGATAAAGCCGGCCATGCGGATGATCTTCCCCTCTTTGTCTGTCAGGGCTTCGATTTCTACGTGAGACAGGGTCTGGTCAGAAGAATTGATATAGTCAGATACACAGGAAGCCGTATCTCCGTCAGAGAGGTTCACTGCCGATACATAGGGCATTTTCAAAAGGGAATAACGGGTAACGAAGAGTTTTCCCCTGCGGCTCACCCATTTCGCTTCCTCAGCGGAGGTGTAGGGAATGGTGCCGTCATCGGGATTTTCGATAAATCCCCGCACATACCTTCCTTCGTAGGCATCGGCATGGATAGTCCCTAAAGGCGAATTAGTCACCCATTTCAGGGAGACTCCTTCATGATTTTTAAAATCCATGGCCAGGATGGCGGCTGCATTTAAGACCTTTCCCAAAATGACCGCAGAAAGAGAAGGAAGATGATGAATTTCCTGGGCCCTGCGGGCTGCATCCGTAACATCGGCTACAGTGATACGAATGCCGTCGGTGCTCAAGTAATGGTCAATCCGATTCATTTCACTCATAGGTATGACTCCTGTTAAAATATAAATAATTACTCTATTATTGTAACACTAAAAAGAGGCCAGTGCTTGACAATCTTTAAAGGATGGCGGATTTTACCGCTCTTTTTCCTCCTGCCTGTCACTATAGACAGAAGGCAAGATTTCATTTCCCTTTTGGAATCTTCCCGTATTCCTTACCACTAAAAAAGCGGCAAGTCCTGCCGCTTTTCGGTTATTATACTTTCAAATCCCTGATGGCCTGCGCCCTGTCTTCTTTTCCAAAGACCGAAGAACCGGCGACCAGAATTTGAGCGCCCGCTTTTTTGAGAAGCGGTGCATTATCCCTGTTCACGCCGCCATCCACTTCGATGGAAAGGGAAAGTCCTTTTTCTTTAATCATGGCGGAAAGGGCGGCAATTTTATCAAGGGTATAGGGAATGAATTTCTGCCCGCCAAAACCGGGATTCACGGACATGATGAGGACAAAATCAAGAAGAGACAGGACCTGTTCTATGGAAGCGAGGGGTGTGCCCGGATTCAGAGCAATACCGGCCTTGATTCCCCTGTCTTTAATGTTATGAATCATGCGGTCCAGGTGCGGCACTGCTTCTACATGGAAGGATACCATGTGAGCTCCTGCTGCCTCAAGGCCTTCCAGATAGCTTCGGGATGATAAGTCATAAGGTGAACATCAAAAGGAAGTTTTGTACAGGGCCTTAAGGATTGAATGACTGGTACGCCAAAAGTAAGATTAGGTACAAAGCGGCCATCCATAACATCCAGATGGACGTAGTCAGCGCCGCCTTTTTCAATATCCTTGAGCTCATCTGCCAGACGGGAAAAATCTGAAGCCAGTATAGAGGGAGCAATTTTCATAATTTACCTCCTTGGATTCCTTATTTCATCCAGTATTTCAAGATATGACTGATATCGCCGCTGCTGAATCAGTCCTTCGTCCACCGCCTGCCTTACAGCGCAGTCCGGTTCTTTGCTGTGGATACAGTCATTGAATCGGCATTTCCCCAGGAAAGGTCGGAAATCACGGAATAAATAGGAAAGATGATTCCCTTCGATCCGGTCAATATCAAGATAGGTATAGCCCGGTGTATCCATAAGGAATCGCCGGTCTTTCCATTGAATCAGTTCCGCATGGCGGGTAGTATTCTTTCCCCTGCCTGTATGGCGGCTCACTTCACCGGAAAGGAAATGGGATTTTCCAAGTATCCTGTTCAGAAGAGTCGATTTCCCCACTCCGGAGGGTCCGGAAAAAGCTATGATTGGTCCTTTGAGGGCACTGGTGAGTTCTTCAAGCCCCTCATCGTGAAGAAGAGAAAGGGAAAAGGCGGAATATCCGGCTTTTCTGTAGTAGGTAACAGCCTTTTCAGCCCCTGCTTCGTCTAGATCAGCTTTATTAATCACAATCAGTGGTTCAACGCCGGCCTCTTCAGCCATCACCACCATCTTGTCCATAAGGAAGAGATTCAAGTCCGGGGTACGGACGGCTGATACAAGTACAAGCTGGTCTATATTAGCGGAAGGAGGACGGTAGAGCACGGTTTTCCGTGGATACACATGAGTAATGACCGTCTCCCCGCTATTTCCCGTTTCAAAGTCCACATAGTCCCCTACCAGGATATCGGTACGCCGTTTCAGCCTGCCCCGGGAGCGGCAGAGAGACAGGGCTCCTTCACTGCCGTATATGGTAAAATAGCCATTCTGATTTTTCAGAATCAGTCCCTTCATCATCAAAGCTCCCGATCCTGAACTACAGAGCCGTCAATGACTACCTGTACATGTACGTTTCCGCTGCCGGAAACATCCTTGCTCACTGTGCTTCCTGGAGCCGCTTTGCCGCTATAGGCAGTATGCTTCCCACTGTCATCAGTGACATAGATTTCTACCTGCCGTGCATTGCCGCCTTTAGGAATGGAGATATTCACAGTGCCGGTCTTAGTCTGGGATTTCTTCTTTCCAACAGTCAGATTGACCACATTGGAAGAGGTGGATTCACCGCCTGCCGGGTCCTGGGAAATAATGATGGCGTTGCTGTCATCGGTAGAGGTACCGTCAGAAGCATTGATGGTACCAACGGAAAGCTTCATGGAAAGCAGTGTATTTCTGGCATCAGCCAGTGTCATGCCCACTACATTGGGTACATGGACCTTTTGTTTCATATTAATGACAATATTCACTCTGGTTCCCTTGGTGGCTTTAGCGCCGGATTCAGGGCTCTGGGAAATGATGACATCCGATGGTTTATCGGGATCATTCCCGTTTTCCACAGCTCCCAGAGTGAGTCCCATTTTATCCAGCCTTTCCTTGGCCTGTTCCAAGGTCAGTCCCTTAAGGTCAGGAATCAGCATGGCAGATCCGCCTTTGCTGACAGTGAGGTGGATAATACGCCGGGCTTTTACGTTAGTTCCGGCGGCAGGGGTCTGAGAAATAACCTGTCCTGCCGGTACGTCGTCACTGGCTATTTCATCCACCGATACTTTCAGATCCAGTTTCTTCAGCGTAGTTTCAGCCACTTCCACCGGCTTACCTACCACGTTGGGAACGGTGATATTTTCAGAGCTCCAGAAATTGCCAAAGCTGAAAAAGGCCCAGGCAAAACAGATGATGAAAAGGACAGCCATGCCGATCCAGATGTACTTCTGCGGCAGATTTGTAATGAATCTGGTCAGTTTTGTTTCTCTCTGTACTTTGTGAGTCCGTACTTCTTTCTTGGGGATAGGCCTTGTCATGGCTGTAAAGTCATGAGAGGCGGGCTTGTATATGGTAGTCGTAAATCCCTGGGCGATTTTCAGTTCAGAAATAAAATCGGATACCGTATCGTATCTTTTATCCGGATCTTTCTGGAGTGCCGTTAGAAGACATTCCTCCAGCATGGGAGAAATGGCAGGATTGTATTTAGTGGGCCGCGGAATGTCGCCCTGCATGTGCTGGAGAGCAATGCTCACAGCCGTTTCTCCTTCAAAAGGAAGGTGGTGTGTCAGCATTTCATAAAGAACGATACCCAGGGAATAGATATCGGTCTTGGCAGTTATTTTATCTCCTGCTGCCTGTTCTGGCGAAAGGTAATGGACCGAGCCAGGATGGACTGTTTGTCAAGAACAGTAGAAGAGTTAATGGCGCGGGCAATACCGAAGTCCGTCACCTTCACTTTGCCTGTCCTTGTGAGAAGTACGTTATGCGGTTTGATATCACAGTGGATAATGCCGTTGGCATGAGCTTCTTCCAGGCATAGCCGATTTCAATAGCAATGCGGACAGCCGTATCAATGGGGATATTGGGGTGGTTCTGGATATACTGCTTCAGCGTTTCCCCTTCCACGTATTCCATGACGATGTAATGGACGTCACCGTCGCAGCCTACATCGTAAATACCCACAATATTTGGATGGGACAGCTTCCCTGCAGACTGGGCTTCATGGCGGAACCGCACGATAAAATCATTGTCTTCTGCAAAGCTGCTGTGCAGAATTTTGACTGCCACAATCCTGTCAAGAAGGATATCTTTGGCTTTGTACACATCAGCCATACCGCCTGAACCGATTTTTTCAATCAGTTCATAACGTTCATCAAGAATTTTACCAGTCATATTTTACTCCACTCAGTTCCAAAATTGAATCAATATAAAGGAGGCATTGTCTCTGGCCCCTGCTTCATAGACTTTTTCCATGATCAGGCGGCCCAGTTCTTTCAGGTCTTCTTTTGTCTTTCTGGGGCTGGACGCAATCAGACTTTCCAAATCCCTGTCTTCTACCATGCCCGAAACGCCGTCAGTACAGAGAAGGATGAAGGTTCCATTTTCCAATGCAAAGGAACCGGTATCCACTTTCAGCTCATCTTCAATGCCCACGGCACGGGTAATCTCATTTTTTCTAGGATGAACCTCATTTCCGCCCGGGACAGCTTCCCTTCGTTCACCAGTTCCATAACAAAAGAATGGTCTACGGTAATCTGTTCCAGCTTTCCCTGCTGAAATCGGTAGAGCCGGCTGTCTCCTACATGGGCCCAAACCAGCTTATCCCCCACTTCTGCTGCAGCTACCATGGTCGTACCCATGGACCGAAGCTCGGGATTATCCTTTTTTTCATTGAGGATAGCCCTGTTGGCAGCATAAAAGGATTCCTTCAGCAGCTGCTCTGAAAAAGCAGGTACGCTGCCAAGGAAACGGCCGGCACTCTGTACTGCCAGGCTGCTGGCAATTTGGCCGCCATCATAGCCGCCCATACCGTCAGCCAGAAGGTACAGGTTATTCACAGACAGATTGATGGCGTCCTCATTGACCTTTCTTACAAGGCCTTTTTCCGATTCTCCATAAGTTAGTATCATCTAAGTCTTTTCCTATCAAGAAGCAACCCCACGCCCGGCATGTTCATTTGCCGGGACTGATAAACCTTAACTTATCCAATTAATTTAATACTAACATCATCAGCAGGGATAGTCAATTTTCTGTTCCCTTTGAGAGGCTCTTTTGAGTAAAAAGTGGGAATTTCTTTCATGAAACAGGGGTGATTCTGCGGGCAGTCCCCAAAATGACAGGAAAAAACAGAGTAAAATGGAAAATCATAGAAACAGATACCGCGCCCTTACTTGTCAGAGAGGAAACGGCGCTTCAGCTGTCCGCAGGCAGCCTGGATTTCATCACCCATCTGTCTTCTGACAGTCACACTTTTCCCGTGCTTTTCCAAAATAGAAACGAACTTCCGGATTTCATTCATATCCGGCGGATAGAGCTGGATATGTTCCGTACCATTAATGGGGATAAGATTGAAATGGCAGTTCATCTTTCCGGTCAGACGGCAGAGCTCTTCGGCATTTTCCGGAGAGGCATTGATATCCTTAATGAGTATGTATTCAAAGGTCACTCTCCGCCCCGTGGTTTTGAAATAATAACGGGACGCCTTTACTACATCCTCGATTTTGAAATTGCGGCTCACCGGAAGAATCCGGTTTCTGATTTCATCATTAGGGCATGGAGGGAAATAGCCAGGGTAATAGGCAGGTGCTCCTCGGCCAATCGGTAAATCTGGGGCACAATGCCGCAGGTGGAAAGGGTGATATTTCGAAGGCTGATATTCAGCAGACCCGGATCATTGGCCAGTCGGATGAAACGGAGAACTTCCTCATAGTTGGTGAGCGGTTCGCCGGAACCCATGAGGACGATGGAATGGATAGGCGCATCCAGTTTTTCTTTGAACGCATACACCTGGGCCAGCATTTCCGATGCGTTAAGGTTTCGTTCCAGCCCCTTTCTGGTGGATGCACAGAAGACGCATCCCATGGCACAGCCCACCTGCGTGGATATACAGATGGAATTTCCATAGGTATGATGCATGCATACTGTCTCAATCAGGGAGGCGTCGGAAAGCTTCAGGAGGATTTTCGTGGTATCCCCGTCATTGGAGGCAAGGTGCTCATGATTTCCGGTTTATTGAGCAGGGCTTCTTCTTTGAGCATATCCCGCATGGAAGCAGGAAGCTGCTTCATTTCAGAGAAATCATAGATATAGCGGCGGTACAGGTAGTCCTGCAGCTGCTTGGCTCGAAACTTGGGAAATCCCTTTGACACCACCCATTCTTCCATTTCTGGCAGGGTGTGTCCCCAGATATTAAAAGGCATAATGGCTCCTTCTATAAAGAATTATTTTTTCAGCAGTTTGGCAATAAAGAAACCGTCGCTTTGAAGTTCATAGGGCAGGATGGTCATCATACCATCGGCCGATTTCTTTTGATCTCCCAGCGAAAATTCAAGGGGAGTGAATTCCTGGTGTTCTTTCAAGAACTGACGGACTCTGTCTTCATTTTCTGCAGGATTCAAGGTGCAGGTGCTGTATACCAGAAGGCCGCCTTCTTTTACATAGGAAGCAGCGCAGGAAAGAAGTTTCTCCTGGAGAGGCGGGAATTCTTTCAGGTCCTCTTCCTTCCGGTGCCAGCGGATTTCCGGTTTATGGGAAAGAACGCCCAGGCCGGAACAGGGAGCATCCAGAAGAACCTTATCGTATCTCCCAAAGAGAGCAGGGAAAGGTTTTCCTGAATCCCTAGCTCCTGCATGATGATGGAAATCCCCAGTTTCTTTGCATTATTTTTTATGAGTGAAATCTTATGGGGATACAGGTCCCAGGCATCAATGGTTCCGTTATTCTTCATCATTTCTGCCATCTGGGTGGTCTTGCTGCCGGGGGCAGCACACATATCAAGCACCCTGTCCCCTTCCTTCGGAGAAAGAATGGCAGCCGGAATCATGGAGGAAAGGGACTGTACATAAGCAAGACCCTCTTCTGCCAGAGGCCAGAATGCATGGGCTCCTTCCAAAAGGATGAGGCATTGTTATCCCAGGGGACGGCCTCTGTTTTGATGCCTTTTTCCGCCATCATTTTTTGAAGGGCATCCCGGTTTGTCTTTAATGTATTGACTCTTACAGCCAGCTTCGGCGTTTCATTGAAAGCCTCTAAAATGGACGCTGCTTCCCTGCTGTAATGGGACTGCCACCATTTCACCAGCCATTCCGGTTCATTCCAGTAAAGGGAATCGTAAAGCAGCGGATTGTCATTTCTGGGAAATAAAGCAAGTTCCTTCTTTTTACGGATATATCCCCGGAGGACGGCATTGATAAAACCCACATTTCCTTTATGGGTGATTTTCTTTGCTATTTTTACCGTTTCATTGACTGCGGCAGAAGCAGGAATTCTTGACAGGTAAAGAAGCTGATAAAGACCGAGACAGAGAAGGATTTTTACAGATGGATGGATTTTTTTTAAAGAATAGGTGCTGAGGCGGGAAATAATCCAGAGAAGGTAATTATATTTCCTAAGCACTCCATACACCAGTTCCGTTAAAAGCCGGCTTTCCGGTCCATTTAATGGATATTCCTTCAGCACATGCTGGAGGGTAAGATTGGCATAGGCCTTTTTCTCCAGAATGTCGTATAAAGCCTGATAAGCAAGCTTCCGGGCAGAAGGCAGGGGCTTAGCGGTCGAATGTATCATTCACTTTCACCTGGTATCCATGAATAAAGTCGGAAGCATCCATCTTTTTATGGTTTTCCGGCTGGATTTCTGAAATAACAAGGGCACCACTGCCGCAGGCCACATGAATCCGGTTCTCTGCAAGGGACAGGATGGTGCCGGGCTGGGCGGAGTGCTTTACAGCTTCAGGCGCTGCTTTATGGATTTTTACTCTTTTTCCTCGATAGAAGCTGTAGGTACCGGGGTTTGGATTCATGCCTCGAATCAGGCAGTCAATCTTATCCGCCGGAAGATTCCAATCCAAATGGCCCATGTCTTTTGTGATTTTTTCAGCATAGGAAGCTTCTTCCTGATTCTGGGGAACAGAATGCTTGAGTTTTTCGGGAAGGTCATCCAGTACGTGAATGAGCTCTCTGGCCCCCAGGCTTCCCAGCTGGTCAAAAAGTTCTCCTGCATTCATGTGGGAAGGAATGGCCATTTTCACGGCGGAAATGATATTTCCTGTATCCATGCCTTCATCCAGCTGCATAATGGTCACACCGGTTTCCTTTTCTCCATCTATAATGACCCGCTGGATGGGGGCAGCGCCCCTGTATTTCGGAAGAAGAGACGCATGGACATTGATAGCTCCATAGGTGGGAATATCAAGGACTGCTTTGGGGAGAATCTTTCCATAGGCGATAACCACAAGAAGATCCGGAGATAAAGCTTTCAGTTTCTCCTGCTCTTTCGGATTCTTCAAACTGTCCGGCTGGTAAACCGGGATATCATGAGAGAGACCAAAGGATTTCACCGGGGAATAATTAATCTTTCTGCCCCGCCCGTTAATCCGGTCCGGCTGGCAGTAAATCGCCACCGGCTGATAACCATGGAGAGTCATGGCTTCCAGTGCAGGAACGCCAAAATCGGGAGTTCCCATAAAGACGATACGATACTTATTCATTTGTTTTCGGTCCTTTATGAAGAGAAATGGCCTTTTCAATGAAGAGAATACCGTTCAGGTGATCTGTTTCGTGCTGAATGCAGCGGGCAAGAAGGCCGGAGGCTTTTTTTGTTTTCTTTTTCCCGTGAATATCCTGATAGCGGATGATGACATTGGAATAACGGGTCACTTCACCAAAGAATTCAGGAACGGAAAGGCAGCCTTCCGTATCTGTGTTCATTTCATCGCCATCGGGCTTCCATTCCGGATTTATGTAGGCTTCGAATCCCGATACTCCGTCATCGGCTACGAAAATTCTTTTGGAAACAGCGATCTGCGGTGCAGCCAGGCCAACACCGTTTGCTTCATAGAGAGTCTTCTTCATATCATTCACAAGGAATTTCAAACTTTTTATCAAATTTTTCAACCGGCTGTGCCTTCATTTTTAAAATGGGGTTGCCGGCAGTAATAATGGTACTCAATTCATTTCCTTCTTTCTTTTATGGTTATTATGAGTCCTTTTATAAAGGATCTACATCTATAATTATATCATTTTCCTCAAACAGGGGCGTCCCGCGCATGGCGTTTTTTAAAGAGGTAAGACTTTTGCCCTTGACAAGAATAGATATGTAGTAGAGATTTCGAACACGCTTGATAGGTTCACTGAAAGGGGCCGTGCACTTTACATTTCCCGAAAGCCGGGGAATGACGCTTTGAAGCCAGCTGTGAATCCTGGCGGCCTGGGAGTCTGCTTTTTTTTCATCTTCATTAAAGCAGGTAATCTTCATAAGTCTCGCAAAAGGCGGATATTCCAAAAGTTTCCGATATCGAAGCTCCTGTTTGTAAAAGCTTTCATAATCCTGCCGCGCAGCGCATTGGATGACATAGTGGGAAGGGTTATAGGTCTGCAGAATCACTTCTCCCTGTTTCCTGCTCCGACCGGCCCTTCCGGCACATTGTGTAATGAGGTTGAAAGTCTGTTCCGCCGCCAGATAGGAAGGAATATTCAGAATGCTGTCGGCAGAAAGAATGCCTACCGTCTGCACACCGGGAATATCATGGCCTTTAGCACCATCTGGGTGCCGAAAAGTATATCAAATTTCCCCTGTCTGAAATCATCCAGAATTTCCCTGGCACTGTTCTTCCTTCTGGTACTGTCCAGGTCAAACCTTCTGACTCTGGCCTCAGGCAGGAAATCAGCCAGCTCTTCTTCTATTCGTTCCGTACCCGCCCCCAGGTAGAGGATACGGGTGCCATGACATACAGGACATTCTCCGGGAAGGGGGTGCACTGTTTCGCAGTAATGGCACTCCAGCCGGTTCATTTCCTTATGGTACACCAGAGATACATCGCAGTTGGGACATTTGAACACATGGCCGCAGGAAGAGCACATAAGGGTGGTGGCAAATCCACGCCGGTTCAAAAGGAGAATGGCTTTATTCTTTTCAAGGATCGTCTTCTGGAGAAGGGAGATTAAAGGTGCAGAAATAAGACCGCTTCTGTCAATCGGCGGGTTCTCCTTCAAATCACATACATGAATCTGAGGAAGCGGCGTTTTGAACACCCTTTCCTTCATGGTGAGGAGACTGATTTTCCCCTGGCAGGCCGCATAATAGGTGGTTATGGAAGGAGTGGCGGCGCCAAGTACAATAGGGCAGTGATAAATGACCGCCATGACTTTAGCCGCGTCCCGGCCGTTATACCTTGGAGTTTCCCCCTGCTTATAGGAGGTATCATATTCTTCATCCACCACAATGAGCCTTAGATTCTTGAAGGGCATGAAAATGGCGGATCGGGAGCCGATGACAATGGGACTCTCTCCGCTCATGATACGCATACGGTTGTTATACCGCTCCCCTTTGCTGAGGCCGCTGTGCATAAATACTACTTTATCTCCAAAGATGGAGGCAAAATAAGAAGTCATCTGGCTGGTGAGGGCGATTTCCGGCACAAGAATGAGGGCGGATCCCCCTTCTTCCAGAGCGTGACGGGCAGCCTGGAGATAAACCTCGGTCTTCCCGCTCCCAGTCACCCCTTTTAGAAGAAACCCTTCATAGGCCTTTCGATCTATGGAATCGCACAGGGCTTTGACTGCCTTCTCCTGTTCTTCGGTCAGTGTCTTTTCCTTCTTTTCCCCTTCCCGGGTAATCAGAGAATAGGTTTCCTTTCTATGATAGACCGCATGGCCGTATTCATTCAAAAGAAATGCATGAATAAGGGCAGTGGAAAATCCCTTTTCCTTCAACCTGCTCACCGGCTGGGAACCATGGGCCTTCAGAAATTCAGAAAGTTCTGCCTGCTTTCGGCTCCTTCCCTTTTCTTTATCCGTGAGCTCCCTGTCCGGCACAATCCATTTTTCCAGAGGTATTTTATGAGCGGCTGCCAGGGTTTCCTTTTTGATGAGAAAATTCTGTTTCACGTATTCCATCAGCCTGTCCCCAAAAAGGAGGGCCGCCGATTTATCATCCAGACTGTCCACGGACCGGTCTACCAGTCCTTCTATGTCCTCCACCGGTTCCTTCTCTATTTTTTCCCAGTTCACAGTATAGGTAATTTTAGTTTTGACTGCTTTCTTATCGATATAGAAGAGACGGAGGGCATCGATGAGCGTACACATATAATAGGAGGAAATCCAAAGGGCAGTCCGTATCATTTCATCAGTAAACCAGGGAAAGGAATCTACCAGAGACAGAATATCCAGAAGTTTATAGGATAACTGAGATGTATCTTCTTCATGAACGGAAAGAATAATTCCCTCTTCCTTCCGTCTGGCAAAATTCACTACGCAGCGCCAGCCCACACCTGCCCCTTTCATGGTTTCAGGAATACGATAGGAAAAGGTTCGATTCAGATGCTTGGAAGGTCTGTTAATCAGAACTTCTGCAATGGTTTCCTGCATAGGATGCTCCTTCCCAATAAAAAATGGACAGCCCGAAGGCTATCCATTATTTTATCATATTTTTGGCTGTTTAAGAAATCAGAGGCCTGCTTCTTTCCTGAGCACATCTGCTTTGTCAGTGTGTTCCCAGGGAAGATCAATGTCTGTCCTTCCGAAATGGCCATAAGCAGCAGTCTGCTTATAGATAGGACGGCGGAGATTCAGCATATCGATAATGCCTGCAGGACGAAGTTCGAAGTTCCGGCGGATAAGGTCCACGATTTTTCATCATCAATTTTTCCGGTGCCGAAGGTATCAACGAAGATGGAAACCGGTTCCGCTACGCCGATGGCATAAGCCAGTTCGATTTCACATTTATCTGCAATGCCGGCTGCCACAATGTTCTTAGCCACATAACGGGCAGCGTAGGCAGCACTGCGGTCTACCTTTGTGGGATCCTTGCCGGAGAAGCAGCCGCCGCCATGACGAGCCATGCCGCCGTAGGTATCTACAATGATCTTACGGCCTGTCAGGCCGGCATCGCCCTGGGGACCGCCGATAACAAAGCGGCCGGTGGGTTGATAAGGTATTTTGTATTTTCATCAAGGAACCTGGCAGGAATGGTGGCCTTGATGACCTTGTTAATCATGTCTTCCTCGATCTGTTCATGAGTAACATCAGGGTTATGCTGGGCGGAAATGACTACGGTATCCACGCGGACCGGTTTGCCATCGTCATATTCCACGGTAACCTGGGTCTTTCCATCAGGACGGAGATAAGGAACGTCTCCGTTCTTTCTTACTTCAGCCAGACGCCGTGCCAGCCGATGGGCCAGAGCAATCGGCATGGGCAGGTATTCCGGCGTTTCATTGGATGCGTAGCCGAACATCATGCCCTGGTCGCCGGCACCGATATCATATTTATCAGCTTTCTTTTCCTTGGCTTCAAGAGACTGGTTGACGCCCATGGCAATATCGGGAGACTGTTCGTCAATGGCCACGTTAATGCCGAACGCTTTCGCCGTCAAAGCCATAACGGGCATCGGTGTATCCTATATCGTTAATGGTCTTCTGATAACCTGGGGAATAGTACATAGGGCGGTGGTGGTAATTTCACCAAATACATGGACCTGACCGGTGGTTACAATGGTCTCGCAGGCCACACGGCCATTGGGATCCTGGGCCAGGATGGCATCAAGAATAGCATCAGAAATCTGATCGGCAATTTTATCAGGATGACCTTCCGTAACGGATTCTGATGTAAATAATACTTTCTTAGACATATAAGTCCTCCTCACTTGAAATGTGAAAATATAATAAAAAACGGCTCTCCGCAGGGAGAGCCTATCCTCTCATCTGCCAGCAATATGCTGATGGAATTAGCACCGGTTCCTTTTTCAGGAATGGTTGCTGCAGCGTCCCCGGGCCAAATCCCTCAGCTGCTCTTGATGAGTCTTTATTCACTTGAGTACTATTATACCGTTATTTCTTTATTTTAGCAATAGTTAACTGTTATTTGGTCATAGGAGTTAACGAAGGAAACTGAAAATTTCAGTGCTTTTTCCGAGGTGGCCCAGAAGGCAGCCTGCATTCCTTTTGCTTTTCCCTGGCTATTTCCTATTTTCCAAAGAAAATCTTCATATCTTCTTCCACCGTAGTGATACCGGCAATACCGAATTTATCCACCAGTACGTTTACCACTGCCGGCGAAAGGAATGCCGGAAGTGTGGGTCCCAGATGAATGTTCTTTACGCCCAGGGAAAGGAGGGCAAGAAGGACGATGACCGCCTTCTGTTCATACCAGGCAATATTATAAACAATGGGGAGTTCATTCACATCGTCAAGGTTGAAAACTTCCTTCAGCTTCAGGGCAATGAGGGCCAGACTGTAGGAATCATTGCACTGCCCCGCATCCAGCACCCGGGGAATGCCGCCGATGGTTCCCAGATTCAGCTTGTTATATTTATACTTGGCACAGCCGGCAGTCAGAATCACTGTATCCGCAGGAAGAGCTTTTGCAAATTGACGGTAGTATTCCCTGCTCCTTGCTCTTCCATCACAGCCGGCCATGACAATGAATTTCTTAATAGCGCCGGACTTTACTGCCTCCACACCGTATCTGCCAGAGCAAGCACCTGGTTATGGGCGAAACCGCCGGTAATAAAGCCTTTTTCGATTTCCTTCGGCCCCTTGCAGGAAAGGGCCTGACGGATAATAGGAGTGAAATCCTTTTTGCCGTCTTTCTCATCAATATGGCCGCGCCGGGGAAGGAAACCACACCGGTGGTCCAAAGTCTTCCTTTATAGCTGTCCTTAGGAGGCACCACGCAGTTGGTGGTCATGAGGATAGGACCGTTAAAGGATTCGAATTCCTCCCTCTGTTTCCACCATGCATTGCCGTAGTTTCCGGCAAAATGGCTGTATTTTTTAAAGAAAGGATAGTAATGGGCAGGGAGCATTTCCCCATGAGTATACACGTCTACACCGGTCCCCTCAGTCTGTTCCAGAAGCATCTCTAAATCTTTCAGGTCATGACCGGAAATGAGAATGCCCGGATTGCTGCGTACACCGATATCCACCTTTGTGATTTCCGGCTGTCCATAGGCTGACGTATTGGCCTCATCCAGAAGAGCCATACCCTTAACGCCGTATTCGCCGGTTTCATGGTCAGGGCGAAAAGGCATCTACGGAAAGGTTCCTATCCAGCAGACGGGCCAGCGTGTCTTCAAGGAAATCGTTGATTTCCCTAGATTCCTTATGAAGAACCCTTGCATGGCGCAGGTAAGCGGAAAGACCTTTCAAACCATAGGTAATGAGCTCACGAAGAGACCGGATATTTTCATCTTTTTCGGAAAGTACGCCGATTTCCGGATTGTCATAGGAACCATCAGAAGGCTTCCAGAGAGCAGCATCAGAAAGAGAGGACTGATCCGGCAGTAAACGGAGAAGCTCCTCTTTGACTGCTGCTGTTTTCTGTATTCTTTCTTCAATCATGGAATCATCAAAGTTGGCATTGGTAATGGTGACGAAAAGATTATCTTCAATCAGATGGGCCACATGGTCAGGCACCGTAGTCCCTTTCCGCCGGCATGCGGAGGAGACTTCGGAAAGGCCTTTGGTCACATAAATAAGTACGTCCTGCAGATGGGCGGTACGGGCCGATTTTCCGCACATCCCCTGAATGGTGCATCCCCTGCCGCCTGCGGTTTCCTGGCACTGATAGCAAAACATCTGATTTTCCATTGATTTCCTCCTCATGTAAAATAAAGAATTGATACTTTTATTATACGAAATACCTATAAGCTATATTGTTGCCGCCGCAACATAAAGTAGATATAATGATAAAAAACAGATATTTTTAAGGAGGCTGCATGAATCATAAAAATTATGAAGGGCTTCCCCTTTTCAGGGATATGAAGAAAGCCGTATTCGGGAAATACTTCTCACTGCCGGCTGCTATATCAGGAATTTCAAAAAAGGCAATTATATTTATGAGGAAGATGAAATCATCCGCAGCATAGGCCTTATCCTTTCCGGGCATGTCTATATGATCAAGGAAGACCTGTGGGGAGAAAAGGATATTCTGGTACGCATGGGCCGAGGAGAAATATTCGGAGAAAATTTTGCCTGTTCTCCTCATCCTACTTCTTCTGTCACTTTTTATGCCCAGGAGGAAGCGGAAGTGCTTTTTATCCCCTATGACCGTCTCCTCCGTCATGCGGGAGATGGAGATGTCCTTGTGTTTATTAAAAATCTCATAGCCATGATGACTTCCAAAAGCCAGGAACTCATGAGGAAAATCAATGTGATTTCCAGAAAATCCCTCAGAGCAAAAATCCAGTGCTTTCTTTCCATGGAAGCGGAAAAAGCAGGAAGCTGTGATTTCACCATTCCTTTTTCCAGGGAGGACATGGCTGAATATATCTGTGCCAACCGAAGCGCTCTTTCCCGGGAATTAAGGGCCATGGAAAAAGACGGTTTAATTACCCTGCAGGGAAGAAAATGCCATATCCTTCAAAAATAGAAGAAAAAATTTCCGCCTGCATTTCCCATAGCCCTATTGCCTCTATTCTATCCACGAAAAACGCCGCAGAAAACGGCGCTTTTTTCACTTTTTTCAGTTATTACTGCTGTTTCAAGCCTTCAGAAATTTTTTCAACGATAATGTGTCCCAGTTCATCCTTTGTCATTTTCGGATACTGTTCCATGGTACCGTCTTTATAAAGAAGGGAAGCAATATTGGTGGGTACATTGAAACCGGCGCCAGGCATGGCCACATCATTGGCCACCAGCATATCCAGATTTTTCCTTTTCAGCTTTTCTTTGCCGTGCTCTATGACATCATTCGTTTCTGCAGCAAATCCCACAAGGAACTGGCCTTTCTTTTTCTGCCCCAGACCATAAAGAATATCAGGGTTTTGGGTCAGCTCAATGTTCAGAACATCATGGGACTCTTTTTTGATTTTCTGGGTGGCCTGCACCTTGGGGCGATAATCGGACACAGCTGCTGCCATGATGGCGGCATCGCAGTCATCAAAATGGGAATTCATGGCACGGCAGAGTTCCCGGGCATCACGGACGTATTCTATCTTAACACCTGAAGGAACAGGAAGTGTCGTAGTGCAGCTTACCAGAGTCACATCAGCGTCCTCCATGGCAGCTGCCCGGGCAATGGCATAACCCATGCGTCCGCTGGAACGATTGCTGATGTACCTGACAGGATCTATGGCTTCCTGAGTGCCGCCGGCACTGACGATAATCTTTTTACCCTTCAGGAGGCCTTTGCCGAAGAGTGCCTTTTCTACAGCATCCATAATGGATTCCAGTTTAGGGAAACGGCCTTTTCCATTGGTGTTGCAGGCCAGGTGCCCGGATTCCGGTTCTACGAAGAGATAGCCGTGAGCACGGAGTTTAGCTATGTTTTCCTGTACAATGGGATTTTCATACATATTGGTATTCATGGACGGCACGAAAATCACTTTGGCCTTCGTGGCCATGACGGTGGTAGAAAGCATGTCGTCTGCAATACCGTTTGCCACTTTACCGATGATATCGGCAGTGGCCGGAGCAATGACGAATACATCAGCCATGCGGGCCAATGCAATATGCTCCACATCCCATTTGTAGATATTGGCAAACATATCAACCGTCACATCATTGCCGGACAGTTCGCCAAAGGTAATGGGGGTAACCAGCTTGGCCGCATTGGCGGTCATAATGCAGTGCACATCGGCACCGGCCTGTCTTAAATGGCTGACCAGGCCGGCTGCTTTATAGGCAGCAATGCCGCCGCAGACGCCTACCACAATATGTTTATTTTCAAACATTTACAAATCCTTCCCGGAAATCCTGTTTCCTCAAGTCTGTTATTTATCAAAGCTGTAGGTAATCTTATCCTTGTAAATTTCTTCCAGTGCCACGGTCACCGGTTTCTTGTTCTTTGCATCAGGAATCAGCGGAGGCTGGCCATCGGTCAGTTCACGGGCCCTATCTGCTGCCAGGGTAACCAGGGTATACTTGGAGTCTACTTTCTTCACAAGACTGTCAATAGATGGAAAACACATCATTTTAAAGGTACCTCCTTATTGATATATTGTTTGAAAATGGTTTCAATCTGTCCTTCATTGCGGGACAGTTTACATTTTTCCGCTTCCAGAATGGAGCAGGTCTTATGCACCGCATCTTTCAGTACATCATTCACCACGATGTAATCATACTGATGGGCCATAGCCAGTTCGCTGGTAATCTGGGAGAGACGTTTTTGGATGACTTCCTCCGAATCGGTTCCGCGATCATGGAGACGGCCGGAGAGAATTTTAAGGGACGGCGGGACGATATAGATGAAAACGCCCTTGGGATAGCGCTTTTTCACCTGCATGGCTCCCTGGATATCGATTTCAAGAAGTACCGATTTCCCCTCATTAATCAAATCCAGGGCATATTTTTTCGGCGTGCCGTAGTAATGGTCATAAACCCTGGCATATTCCAGAAAAGCATCTTCCTTGATGAGTTCTTCAAACTGCTCATTGGTCCGGAAATAGTAGCTTTCCCCTTCCACCTCTCCTTACGGGGCTCTCTGGTGGTCATAGAAACAGAATAATGGAGATTGGGATAAATGGAACGAATGGCACTGCAGATGGTTCCCTTCCCGGCACCGCTGGGGCCTGACACCACCAGCAGAATTCCCTCATCTTTCTTCTTTGTATCCATGATTAATCGTCCGATCCTTCGTTAATGACTGTATCCTTATTGGTCAATCTGTGAGAAATGGTTTCCGGCTGTACGGCAGAAAGGATAATCTGTCCGCTGTCCATAATGAGAACAGCCCTTGTTTTTCTGCCATAGGTGGCATCGATCAGTTCGCCTCTGTCCCGGCAGTCCTGGATCATACGTTTAACCGGTGCTGATTCCGGACTGATGATAGCCATAACCCTGCTGCCGCCGCCATATTGCCAAAACCGATATTAATTTAAAGAAAAACCCACTTTTGATAGCTCCTTATTCAATATTTTGGACTTGCTCGCGTATTTTTTCGAGTTCTGTCTTGATTATTATAACACAGTCAACCACTTCGGTGTCACTGGCTTTTGAAGCGGTTGTATTGACTTCCCTGTTGATTTCCTGGAGGAGAAAATCAAGTTTTCTTCCTGAAGGCTCATTGCTCTCAAGGATATGACTGAACTGATCCAAGTGGCTTCCGAAACGCACAACTTCTTCCGTATAGTCAGCCTTCTCTGAAAAAAGAGCCACCTCTTCCAGTACTCTCCCCTCATCTATGGAAAGGTTCCTGTCTTCAAGGATTTTATTGATTCTCTCTTTCAGCCTTTCCTCATAAGCCCGGGCCGCATCATCCTGCCGGGATAAAAGGAATTCTCTCTTTTCTTTAAGGAAAGAAATTCGTTTTTCCAGGTCCTTCTTCAAGTTGGCCCCTTCCCTTGCCGCATGCCTGTGAGTTCAGTCAGCGCCTTCTCCATGGCTTCGTCCACCAGAGGCGCCAGCTCTTCATCGGACAGGACTTCTTTTTCTACATGGAGAAAAGGTTCCGGCAGGGTTAGAAGATCGGAAATAGAAGGTTTTCTGTTTTTCAATCCCTTCATACGCCGGCCTTCCGTTAAAGCGGCTGCATAGGCTTCCAGAAGATTCCTGTCCAGTACTACCTTCAGATTTCTTCCTTCTGCAGAAGGCTGGAAAGAAAGGTAAACGGTCACTTTACCACGATGCAGGGCTTCTTTGATTTTCCGGGATGCCCTGTCTTCCAGGAAAGCGGAGAAATGGTCGCTTCTCATATTAATTTCCAAAAAACGGCTGTTCACCGATTTCAGCTCTGCTGTCACGATGCCCCGTCCATTTTCTGCGCTGCCTCGTCCGTAGCCGGTCATGCTGTTCATATGCAATGCCTCCATTTATGATGAATTACAGCAGATAGTCTCCTTCAAATACTTTTTCTGCAGGACCAGTCATAAAGATATGGTCTTTGGGTTTTCCGTCCCATTCGATATGAAGCTGTCCGCCATCCAGGGTTACGTCAGCACCGCCGGAAACCCGGCCGTTTAAAATAGCGGCTGCCACAGTGGCACAGGTACCGGTGCCGCAGGCCAGAGTCACGCCGGCGCCTCTTTCCCACACCCGCATCCTGAGATGGTTTGGAGAAAGCTGTTCTACAAATTCTACATTGGTCTTCTTTGGGAAATGAGGGTCTGTTTCCAGGTTGGGGCCTTCCTCCGTGACCGGAACAGATTCTGCATCATCAACAAAAATCACACAATGGGGATTTCCCATGGACACGCAGGTAACCTGGTAGGATTTTCCATTTTTTCATTGGCCAGCGTTTGATTGATAATAGGACCTTCGCCGAAACCTTCTGCCGGGATTTCTTTGGCATCCAGATGGGGGCATCCCATGTCTACCCGTACCATGCCATTATCCAATATTTCCGGATAAAGGATACCGGCACCGGTTTCCACAGAAATCCGTTTTTCCTTCACCAGTCCCAGTTCGTGGGCCCACTTGGCAAAAGCACGGATACCATTGCCGCACATTTCTGCTTCTGAACCGTCGGAATTAAAAATCCGCATCTTCAAATCGGCCTTATCAGAAGGGAGAACAAATATAATACCATCAGCGCCGATGCCGAAGTGACGATCGCAGATTTCTTTTGTATGCCTTGTTACTTCTTCCAGTTTTTCCTTAAAGCCATTAACAAAAACAAAATCATTGCCCAAGGCCTGCCATTTTACAAAATGCATAATTCCTCCTTGCTTACAGCTGTATATGAATGATGATTTTCTGATTCTGAATCTATATTTTACCATTCCTGTCACGTCTCTATCAACCACAGGAATCAGCCTGTTCCTGTTTATACAGGGAACGCCCGGTATTTTGTCTAAAGGCAGCGCCTATACCTGCCCTAAAAGGACAGGGCTGAAATCCCCTGTTCCTGCCGCACCAGGACCCTTCAAGTATGATATACTTAAACCATAATTATTTATCTTTAAACGCTTATGCAGGAGGAAATCATGCAGATAGACAGCGCTGTATTATATATGATTGTTAAAAAACTCAAAGAAAAGCTGGATTCCTGTCAGGTACGGCAGGTGCACCAGATAGATAACCGCATTATGGATTTAGAGCTTTTCTGCCAGGACGGAGATATTGTAAGTCTTATCATCAACACCTATAATCCACCTCTTCTTTACCTTACGGGCAGAGCCAGAAATAAAAAGCAGTACTCCCCTTCCCAGACCTTCTGTATGACCCTCAGGAAATATCTGGAAGGGAGCCGCCTGTCCAGAATCGAACAGGCAGATATGGACCGGGTCGTATCTCTTTCCTTTGACCGTATCGAAGCAGGCAGTGAAATCGTGACCCGCACCCTCTGGGTGGAACTTCTCCCTGCTTCCCCCAACATAGTTCTTACGGAAGGAAATACAATCATAGATGCCTGTCTCCGGGGCAAAAAGCTGGACCGTCTCCTGGTGCCTGGAGAGACCTACAGTCTTCCGGGACGCTCTGCCCGCATGGATTTCATGAAATTTAACAAAGCAGAAATAAAAAACATTCTGGATTTTTCCAAAAATGAAGACATCCCTTTAGACAGCTGGCTCTTTTCCAAGTTTAACGGTTTTTCCCGTTACCTGGCAGACGAACTGGCCCATGAAAGCAGGGTGCCTGCCGACCTCTCTCTTTCTTCCATGACCGAAGAGGAAGAAAATCGTGTAGTCACCGCCCTGTGTGCTCTTTCCTCGGCCATTGCTAAATCCGATGTCCTATATATATATAAGAATGAAAAGGGAAAGAAATCTGCCAGCCCCATTCCTCTTCACATGATGAAGCAGGAGCCGGAAAAAGCAGATGTCCTCCCCTTTATAGAAAAAGAGGCGGAAAGCGGAGCCGGTTCCATCAGTCAGGCTGTACAGGACTACAAAAAGCAGCTTCATACTCTTATTAAAAGAGAAGAAAG
>ENA-OQBJ01000238-OQBJ01000238.1-human-gut-metagenome-genome-assembly--contig:-NODE-238-length-30198-cov-2.463669_pt1 | contig 30198 bp, 38 predicted proteins | sample MGYA00242743_ERZ504545 | MGnify/ENA primary metagenome ERZ504545 (study PRJEB26092, sample SAMD00036252) | human gut metagenome | host: Homo sapiens | study: EMG produced TPA metagenomics assembly of... | reverse complement strand
CTCCCTGCTTTTTTGTATCCTAATAAGCCGAAGGCAGGAAGATTCATCGTGTAAAGGGCTTTAAAGCCCTTTGGGATATGATAGAATGGACCTGCGGAGAGCTCTTGTTGGTATTTTTGTAGTGAATGTATCAAACGTGAGGTCTCCGTTTTGTCTCTTCTTCTGTATCTGAATTCATGATCGATTGGCCGCTGCCATTAACTTGAGTGATTTTATCGACGAAAGGAGAAAAGCCATGCAGTTCACAAGTATCGTTTTGGGTATCGTCTTCACGGTCGCCGGCTTTCTATTTGCCTGTGGCAAGCTACATATTCACCTGTCAAACTGGAAAAACATGCCGGAAGAGGAAAAAGAAAGCATCGATATCGTGCCCCTTTGCCATAATGTCGGGGCCATCATTACCTTAAGTGGACTTATTTTCCTTGCCAAAGGGGTGTGGATTGGTTTTACCAGCACCTTGTTTACCCTTACGATGATTGCATGGTTTGTGGTGGCGGCCTTGGATCTGTTATATATTGAAAAAAGCCGTCGGTACCAAAAATAAGTGAGAAGAGGAGCGAGAGCCATGAACAAAAAAGGAACGAACAAGAGCGTTCGTCTGACTGCTCAGCAGACGGCGCTCCGTGAAAAATTGAATCAGCGCATCGAACATGCCGCTACCAATCCCATCGAGGATCTTTTGAAGAGCCTGCATGCGAGCCTTCACGGGCTGGACGAAGAAACGGTATCGGTAAACCGGGATAAGTACGGCTCCAATAAAGTCACCCGTGAAAAACAGAAATCCCTGGCCAAACGGCTGGCCGAAGCTTTATTAATCCCTTTACGGCCATTCTCTTTTTCCTGGCCATCGTGTCTACGATGACCGATATCGTTTTCCCTATTTTTTCGATGTGGGGAAGCACGCCCGATGATTTTAACCCGGTCACGGTCATCGTCATCGTCGTCATGGTTCTCATTTCCGGGACCCTTCGTTTTATCCAGGAATCGAGAAGTGGGAATGCAGCGGAAAAACTATTGGCCATGATTACGACGACCTGCACCGTTACCCGTGACGGACAGGAAAGAGTCGAAATTCCCTTGGACGAACTGGTTGTCGGCGATATCGTTCACTTATCGGCAGGCGATATGATTCCGGCCGACGTCCGCATGATGGCGGCCAAGGACTTGTTTGTCAGCCAGTCCAGTCTGACCGGCGAAAGTGAACCCATCGAAAAGACGGGCAATGTCAGTGCCCAGAAAGAGTCGGTCACAGAATATACGAATATTGCCTTTATGGGCAGTAACGTCGTTTCCGGGAGTGCCACGGCGGTGGTCATCAGCACCGGCGACCAGACGCTGTTCGGTTCCATGGCCTCGGCCCTTGCCGGCGAAGCCGTAGAAACCAGTTTTACCCGCGGTGTCAATGCCGTTTCCTGGGTCCTGATCCGCTTTATGGTCGTCATGGTGCCCTTGGTATTCTTCATCAACGGTTTTACCAAAATGACTGGCTCGACGCCTTCTTATTCGGGATTTCCATTGCCGTCGGCCTGACGCCGGAAATGCTGCCCATGATTGTAACGACCTGCCTGGCTAAAGGAGCCGTTTCCATGAGCCAGAAGCAGACCATCGTCAAAAATCTGAACTCCATCCAGAACTTCGGCGCTATCGATATTCTTTGCACGGACAAGACGGGGACCCTGACCCAGGACAAGGTCGTTCTGGAATATCATCTCAACGTTAATGGCGAAGAAGATACGCGGGTACTGCGCCACGCCTATTTGAACAGTTATTTCCAGACCGGGTACAAAAACCTCATGGACCTGGCCGTCATTCACCGCACGGAAGAAGAAGAAGCCCAGGATCCGAAGCTGGTCGACCTCTCGGAAAACTACGTCAAGGTCGATGAAATTCCCTTTGACTTTGCCCGCCGCCGGCTGACAACGGTCGTCAAGAACAAGAGTGGGAAGACCCAGATGGTCACCAAAGGTGCCGTCGAAGAAATGCTCTCCATCTGCTCCTTTGCCGATTGTGACGGCAGCGTACAGCCCCTTACAGACGCCCTGCGCCAGCGGATTTTGGATACCGTAAGTAACCTGAATGACAAGGGCTTCCGCGTCCTTGCCGTAGCCCAGAAAAGCAATCCGTCACCGGTTGGCGCCTTTGGCGTAAAGGATGAATGCGACATGGTGCTCATCGGCTACTTGGCCTTCCTGGATCCGCCGAAAGAATCGACGGCCGACGCTATCAGTGCCTTGAAAAAACATGGTGTCATTACCAAAATCCTGACCGGCGATAATGATAAAGTCACGCGCACCATCTGCAAACAAGTAGGGATGGAAGTACGCAACATGCTCCTTGGCGCCGATCTCGATCGCATGAGCGATGCTGAACTTGCCAAAGCCGCCGAAACGACGGATGTCTTTGCCAAACTGACGCCGGATCAGAAATCCCGTGTCGTCTCCGTCCTGCGGGAAAACGGCCACACCGTCGGTTACATGGGGGACGGCATCAATGACGCTGCCGCGATGAAAGTCGCCGATATCGGCATTTCCGTAGACACGGCCGTCGACGTTGCTAAAGAATCGGCCGACATTATTCTGCTGGAAAAAGATCTCATGGTACTCGATGACGGCATCATTGAAGGCCGCAAGACCTATGCCAACATGATTAAGTATATCAAGATGACGGCGTCGTCTAACTTTGGCAACATGTTTTCCGTCCTGGCAGCGTCGGCACTGCTGCCGTTCCTGCCGATGATGAGCCTGCAGCTGATTTTGCTGAACCTGATCTATGACTTGTCCTGCACGGCCATTCCCTGGGATAACGTCGATGAAGAATTCGTCTCCGTCCCGAGAAAATGGGATGCCTCCAGCGTTGGCAGCTTCATGATGTGGCTTGGGCCGACAAGTTCTATCTTTGACTTTACAACCTATGCCTTCATGTATTTTGTATTTTGCCCGATATTTGTTTCCCATGGCGTATTGTTCAACGATTTGGCCACGTATTACAGCGGAGCCGAACTTGACGCCATGCAGTTCAAGTATGTCGCCATGTTCCAGGCTGGTTGGTTCGTCGAATCCATGTGGAGCCAGACCTTGGTCATTCACATGATCCGTACGCCGAAACTGCCCTTTATTCAAAGCCATGCATCGGCTCCGGTCATGTTCCTGACCCTGACCGGGATTGCCGTCTTGACGGTCATTCCTTTCACGCCGATTGGACCGGCCCTCGGCTTCGTCGCTTTGCCGGCCATCTACTTTGCCTACCTGATTCCATGCATTCTGCTGTATATGGTCTTGGCAACGAGTGTTAAAAAAGCATACGTCCGCCACTATGGCGAATTACTGTAGGAGGTGTGAATCATGATATTGGATTGGGAAGGACTCTGGATCGATCTCTTTGGAAGAGGCGACTTATTCGGCATCAATATGGGATTTTGGGTCGCCATGGCGGTCGTACTGCTGATTGTCATCATCATGAACGCCGTCGTTTGGGGTATGAAACCCAAGGTCAGAAAAGAAGAATAAATTATTAGAACATCAATTCAGAGTTTGTAATTACTGAAATAAAAAGCCATGAACTTATGCAGAAAGAAATCTTTGTAAGTTCATGGCTTTTTTGTTCGACATTTTGCCGACTTTGATATAAAAAGGAAGTTATACAGGTCGTGAAAGCGTACAAGAACTATGGCTGATTCCAAGACATCGGGCTTAGGTATTCGGAGTATAAGCGTTTACTGAAAGGGGTTAAGGATCACACTTATAAAATATTAAAGATAAGTAAGGCCATCTAAAATATATAAAGTATTAACGTCTTATATCTTTTTCTTCTTTTGAAATAGTGTTATAATATAGAAAATAGTTCGTACGTTATAACGCATAAAAGTTGTTTTTTAGTGCTAAGGTGGGATTGATATGTTGACGGAACGGATTCAGAAAGCGAAAGATGCCTATGTGAATGATATGCCTTCTATTTCGTATGAAAGAGCACGGATTTGGACAGAATCCTATAAAAAGACAGAGGGCCAGGCAGCGATTATTCGCAGAGCAAAGGCCTTTAAAGCGGTTTGTGAACAATTAGGCGTATATATCTTTGAAGGCGAATTAATTGTAGGCGCGATTGGAGAATTTCGGAAATGTGGTATTTTAACTCCGGAATTTTCTTGGACCTGGGTCGATAAAGAAATGGATACTTTTTCAACCCGTGAACAGGATCCGTATAAAATGACGCCAGAGCAGCGAGAATATGTGCGTAACCATATATTCCCATATTGGAAGGGGAAATCTGTCGAAGAAGCGTTCTTGGCTCAGATTCCGGATGAAACGGCAAAAGTGGGCGTTGATACTGGGATTGTAGATACCGATTCGAAGTGGAGGCAGTCTGTTGGTGAAATTACGCCGGATTATGAGGATGGCTTGTTCCTTAAAGGCTGGCAGGGAATCATTGATGAATGTAAAAATAAGTTGCAGGATGTTGAGTTAACGTCTCCTACCGGCATGGAAAGAAGAAACTTTTATCGAGCGGTTATCCTTTGTGGCGAAGGGATGATTACGCTTGGCCAACGCTATGCGGAAGAAGCGAGAAAATTAGCGGAACACGAAACGGATTCTGTACGTAAACAGGAATTGTTGCAGATGGCGGAAATTTGCGATAAAATTCCAGCCCAGCCTCCTACCACATTTCAAGAAGCCTTGCAAATGATTTGGTTTTATCAGTGGGGCGGAATCATTATGGAAAATCCCCTTTCTCTGAATCCGGGACGATTCGATCAATACATGTATCCGTATTACAAGTATGATATAGAACACCGGCTTCATGATGATGACAGCATTTTGGAATTAATGGAATGCTATTGGCTTAAGCTGTCTGAATGGGTTTGGACGATTTCCGCGAATACCGCTGATTTCTTTGCAGGCTATAACCAGTTTCAGAATTTGACCGTAGGCGGCAGTGATCGAGACGGAAAAGATGCGACAAATGAGTTAAGTTATTTAGCACTCAAAGCGACGAGCGAAGTAAAAACCCATCAACCTGGTTTGTCTGTCCGTATTTCCCACGACAGCCCGCGCCGCTTTGTGGATGCCGTCATGGAGTTGGTCGCACAGGGAACGGGGTTTCCCGCGATTCATAGCGATAAGACCGGCTATATGATGTTAAAAAATTTAGGGTATGAAACGGAAGATGCGCGTGATTGGAATAACTGTGGTTGTGTCGTTCCTCATTTTAGAAAGACCTTCGAATGGACGAGTACAGCCAACGTTAATTTTAGCGCGGCCCTTGAATACGCCACCAATTGCGGGAAAAGCCGGTTAACGGGGAAACAAATGGGATTAGCCATGGGTCGTGATTTTAAGACTTATGATGAATTGGCAGATGCTTATTATAAACAGTTTGATAATCTGATTGCGGTGGCCGTAGAATCGTCTATTTTGGCTCAGAAAATTCAAAAGGAATATATTCCCCGGCCTTATTTTTCAGCCTTTCTGAAGAATGCTGCAATCAGGTAAGGATTTAGTTGATGGCGGCGCGAAATACAATATTGGACCTGTACTGACTGGGATTGGGTTAGCTGAATCTGCGAATAGCTTAGCGGCTATAAAGAAACTGGTGTTTGATGACCATGTCTGCACATTACAGGACCTGTTAGAGGCTTGCGACAACAACTGGGACGGCTATGAAGAACTCCGTAAAAGAGCACAAGCTTGCCCGAAGTACGGTAATGATGATGATTATGTCGATGATATAGCCAAAAGGATTGAAAATCATTATTACGAAGAAACGGTGAAGTATAAAGATTTTTATGGTCATCCATTTACGACGGCTTTTATGGGCATTTCGAACTTTATTCCTACCGGTAGGGTATTAGGTGCATCGGCTTGTGGGCGTAAAGCAACGGAACCTATTTCTGAAGGAATTTCGCCTGTTGGTGGAACCGATACAGCTACACCGCTGGCAGCTATGAAATCTTGTGCCAAGATGAATCAGGATATTCATTCTGGTGGTACCTTACTGAACATGCGGCTCAGCCATGATTTAGTCGCAACCAAGCGGGGACGCAGTAATTTGGCTGCCGTTGTCCAGTCTTTCTTTGATCTGGGAGCCTTCCATATTCAGTTTAATACGCTATCTACGGAAACTTTATTGGATGCTCAGAAACATCCTGAAAATTATAAGGATTTATTGGTACGTGTCGCTGGATATAGTACACAGTTTGTACATCTGTCTAAACGCCTGCAGGATTCCATTATTCGCCGCTCCGTCCATGATTCATTCTAAGGGACGCATACTGCAGCTGCAAAATTACTCTGTCAATGACGGTGAAGGAATACGGACGATTGTCTTCTTTGCCGGTTGCCCCTTACGGTGTTTATGGTGTGCAAATCCAGAAGGGTATACAGGACAAAACCAAATCATGTATCTTCAATCACGGTGCATCCATTGCGGCCGATGCACCCGTGTCTGTCCTGTACGTGTTGGCATGAATCTCAATGATCCTTCAGAACGTGTTAAGTGTAATGGCTGTGGTCAATGTGTCGATGTTTGTTTAGAAAAGGCCCGCAAAAATACAGTTACAGAAATGACAGTTGATGAAATTCTGAATAAATTAGAAACGCAAATGCTGTTTTTCCATAATTCAGGCGGCGGCGTGACGTATTCAGGCGGCGAATGCACAGCCCAGCCGGAATTTTTAGCTGATTTAGTGAATCAGGTATATGATATGGGATTAAATCAGGCCATGGAAACAAGCGGGCATTTTGACTTGAAACGGTTAAAACCTACACTGGATAAAATCGATTTATTATTTATGGATATAAAACTGATAGATAGTGAAAAACACGCTGCCTTTACCGGCATAGACAATCGGCGTATTCTGAATAATATTGCTGCTTTGGGTAAGGAAAGAAAGGGAATCGTTGTAAGAGTTCCTACCATTATGGGGATTAATGGCGATGATGATAATATTCGGGAAACGGCACGGTTTGTAAAAAAATATCTAAAGGATCCCTGCATGGAATTACTGCCATATCATCGCTATGGTGAAGACAAACATTATCAATTAGGCATGCCTTATTCTAGTGATTTATTTCGAACGCCGAGTGAAGAAGAATTACAACACTTACATGAAATTATTGAAGAAGAAGGCGTCCATATCGTTTCTTTCAAATAAAAGATTTGGCGTTGGAATTATCAAAACCCGAAAGTTAAGTAACTTAGCTTTCGGGTTTTTGTGGCAGTTCATATGTTTTCACTTCAAAAACTTTTAATATTTCATAATATTTTGGAATATTACATCCTGATCCGTGTTATTAATATAAGCATGATGTACACTGGCATGAAAGTTTATTTTAGCAGGTGCTTCTAACGTAAAGGTGTGCTGTTCTACCTGTAATGTTAAGGTGCCTTCCGTAACCACGATGTATTCTTCGGTAACACTGCGATGTGGGGCAGATTCATGATTCGCTCCCGGTTTTAATATGATATAAAAATATTCAAACCCGTTCAAAGGATTAAAAGGAAACACATTATATAAAACCATCTTGTTATCTTCATCATATACAGGCTGTAAATCATTTAGAATGTTTACCGCTTTGTATTGAACCGGTTGTTCATTTAATAATGTAGATAACGATACTTGGAGTCCCTTTGCGATTTTCCATAAGACCGATACGGTAGGAACAGAAGTCCCACGTTCTATTTGTCCTAACATCGTTTTACTGACACCGGTCATCATAGAGACGTTATCTAAGGTCAGTTCACGGTCAAAACGAATCTTCTTTAAAGTTTTTCCGATTTCTTTTGCAGGATCTTCTTCTGATAATATAGTTTTTTTCATTGGCATCTCCTTCAGTTACATAGCGGCACATTTTTATTATAAACGTAAATTCCAGGTGTGTAAAATAGTCTAGGCAACCAGGTTATGACATAAGATGGCGAAGAAAATCATTGCTGAAAAATGTTATCGTTATGACATTCGATGAAAATCAGATTCGGCAAGGGACGACATTAGGTGGAAAAAGCCGAATTAGTGCCAGTGATCAAGTCGATCGATGGGAAGCTGCAGCATACACACGATGTCCAAAGAAGTAAATCCGACAGAGCGATGGATATCGTCAAACAATGGCAGCCATGTGAAACAGTAATTAGAACGAGGTACTAAAAAAGCCGCCGCAGACTAGGTTATGACGGCGTTTTTAGCTTCCCACAAACTTCCCACAATTGGTTTTCAAATTTCCCACAAAACTTCCCACAATGAGATCTAAAACTTCCCATATTGAATAAAAATATTGGGGAGACAGTCCGATTTTATAATGTCAATTATGATGGATGATAAGGGATAAATGGCTTAGATATGCGGCGGATGAGATTTAGCTGAAATGTCCTGATTTTTCATTATTTCATTACTTACGATAATTTAACGTTATCGGAAGTAATTGCATGTTTTTTCCTACCCCCGTCCCAGGCCCGGATCTGAGGTTCTATTTTATGTTAATGATACATTATGTACATGCAGCAGCTCTTTTTTATCCGGCACTCCCGACTTATCCCTCGTGATTTTATTTCGTCACTACTGGTTCTTGTACCTGACTTTACCAGATATCCTTATAAGCCTTATATAGATCCATACAGCCGTCGGGCTGGATTTAGATACATGTACATATGGCTGGGTCTAAATCTATGGATTGAATCCGGGCTGCCAAAATCCGTATTCAGCTGTATGTGGCGTTTTATAACTATATACGGCGCCATTAGCTGATTGGCACTAGAAACCTGGTTTATGCGTGATTTATCCGGCTAAGTTACGAATCTTTTTGGGATAGTGCCTTCTTCTCTCCTACTATTATTGATAATAATATTGAGAATATAATAATAGGCCTTTCATGAAAGGAGAACTTCTAGCATATATCCCTTTCATGCTTCGTTCTGAATAGATGTACTTAATATATCATTATTGTACAATATTTATTGATATTTCATGACTAGTATGTTAAATTATAGGTAGTGTTCCCTTGGTCTTGATATAGTAACCAGTCTATTTAGAACAAATTGCAGGATAAAATGGATCTCTGTGCTGTATTTCTTGAGGGAATGGAAATGTTCGTCCATTCAAAAAAAGGAAGCGATACGATGTTTTGTACTCAGTGTGGTAAAAAGATTCAGGATGATGCTAAGTTTTGCCCCTATTGCGGGGCGACTGTTCGTCCTTCAAGAGCGTCGAAGAAACATGATATTCAGCCAGATGAGCCGCCTCAGCAGCCGTCTTCCCCAATTATGTCAAAAGTACGGAAACTATGGCCTTCTGACGATAAGAAACAACGGGTACGGACTTGGAACCGTTTTATCGCAGCCGTCATTATTTGTATTATAGGGGTAAATCTGTACGACGGCTTCAACAACCTTGAAAAAGAAGAACAGCAGCAATCAGATTCGGTAAAACAGGAAGAGAAACAAGCACCGGCACAGGCAAAAGAACAAAAACCAGTCAAATTACCAGCCCCGGCCTCTATCGCCAACTTTGAAGTCGATAAAAATGTGATTGGAGAACCTGTCGCTTATATTCAGATACAAAACGAAAGCGATAAGACCATTGACGGTTTTAAGGTTCGTCTGTCAGCTAGAGATAACTTTGGCCAAGAGGTTACTGAATTTGGTTATGGCGATCCTTTTACCGTACTTATGAGTCAGCATACTATCGAACCTCGAGGACTGTCGTCTGAGAGTTATCACTGGACGCTCCATGGCCTTGACAATGGACGAAAATTTCACGTTGAATTAGCTGAAATCCACTATACCAACGGTACGTCATGGAATTCTTCCTGGAGTGATCCCGTAACAGCCGATACCAAACAAACAGATATCCAAGTGTGAACATAATTTTTTACGATAACAAGGCCTCAATAGCGCATATCTCGCTGTTGAGGCCTATTGTATGTCTTGCCTAATCGTTCATCGTTGAGGGGCAGGATTATCAGTCCCAAGTCTTCCAAACATCCGGCTCGTAGCCTACGGTGCTTTGGCGCCGTTTCTTACGATGGGCGTTTTTAAGACTTGTTGGTTTTCTAAGATCTTGGCGTCTTTTTCGCTGTCTACGGCGTATTGGATCAGGGCCAAGGTGTCTTGGTCCTTACAGTGGGTGTCGATCATGGCGTCGAGGCCGCCGACGGCTTGTTTGACTTTGTTGTATTCGCCTTTGCTCAGGCCTTTTTCTTTCAGATTGACGAATTGGACCGGGATCTTCCGTTCTTTAAAATAGCGCAGGGCTTTTTTTGTATCGAAGCACTTTGTCGTGCCGAAGATTTGTATATTCATCGAATTATTCTCCTTTCGAAATCGATTGGGCATAACGCGGAACAAGGCCAGGTATTCTTCCTCGACGTCAGCAAAGGGCTGGACGGTATAATCAGGCGTGATATGGACGGTCGGTGCCTTGCCATCGGGTCTGTCATCCAGCAAGTAGGTCAGGTCGTACCACAGGAAATCGTTGTCGATGCCTTTGAGATACGCCGTTTCTTCATCCGTCAAAGAGCTGCGAGGTACTTTTCATAAATGAGGTTCAGCAAGGCTGTTTCGGTCTCGGAATACCCGGGCATGACGGCTTTTAAGGGCCGCGGTACGTCAGACATGTAGCATTCGGTACTGTCGTGTAAGAGCGCTGCACGATGAGACGCGCTGATCCGCCGCGGGCTTCCGTTTCATAGGCGCACTGCAGACAATGCTGGCCGACGGAATAAAAGGTCCGGACGTGACCGTTGCCGCGACAGATGAGGGACAAGCGTGGGCAATGTCTTCGATACCAATGGCCGCGGGATCCATATTCGTGATGTCAAAATGCTTTCCGGTATAGGTAGTAATTAAGGGGGGCATGGTTCGGCCTTTCTGTTCCCCTTTGGGAACGATAGATTCATTATGTATTGTACTACATCCGGCGATTTTTGTATTTAGAACATATGTTTAGCGAAGGCTTTGGTTTATTCAGAGAACGTTTGTTTCTATTTACTCTCTTTTTAGATAAATAAGCCCTATTTCCCTTTATAAGCCTTTTTCGTGATTTTTCGACAGATTATACGTCGCATGAGTCTATCTTTCCTTATACGGGCAAATAGGATGGGAACATTTGTTGCGTCTCCCCGGTTATTAGTGTACAATACAAATAAAGGAGGCGGTGCGACGTGTATCTGCGCAAACGCGGTAAGAAATGGTATTATACAATCGAATATCCGGCAGCCGACGGTTCTGGCCGCAAACGAGTCGAACGAGTCGGCGGTACGACCTACGCCCAAGCCGCCAAAGCCTATCGCCAGGCCATGGCCGCCCTCGACGATCCGGAACACGATGCGGAACCGGCCATGGAGGTCATGCCCTTCTTCTTGGAATGGCTGGAAAAGGACGTTGAAATCAATCTCGGTCCCAATACGTACGACGCCTATAATGGGGTCATCAAATGGCATATCGGCGCCCGTTTCGGCAGTTATGAACTGTCGGAATTGACGACGGCGGAAATACAGGATTGGCTCAATCTGCTGAAGCAAAAAGGCTATTCCCGATCGACAGTCAAGACGATTTTCACGGTATTCAACGACGGCATGCGCTGGGCCGTGTCCAACCGCCAGTATATCGACAGCAATCCTATGGCTAACGTCAAGATGCCGAAGTTCGACATTCCCCGGAAAAAGCCATTCATCTTTTCCCGTCATCAACTGAATCACATCTTTCAGACCTTCCCCTTAGGCATAAATATTACGCCCCCTGCATGATTGCCTACTGTACCGGCCTTCGCGTCGGCGAATGTCTGGCCCTGCAGTGGTCCCATATAGACATGGAAAATCGCACTATTTCCGTTGACAGTACCTTGTACGACAAGACGGGAACGCCGGTCTGTAAGGCGACGCCGAAGACAAAGTCATCTCTGCGGACCATCCCCTTTAATGAAACCTTATACAAGGCCCTCGTTCGCCATAAAGAGCAGCAGGCCAAAAATCGCCGTCTCTATGGCAGTGACTATCGGGAAAACGACTTCGTCTGCACCCGTCAGGATGGCCGCTCCATGACCAGCAACGACATGCGCTATTTCAACATGTGGTGCAAAAAAGAATTTCACAACGGCAGCTTCCATTCCTTCCGTCATACCCACGCCACGATGATGCTGGAAAACAACATCGAATTGGACTACGTTTCCAAGCGCCTGGCCATTCCTCCATTGCTACGACGGCTAACATCTACGATACGATTACGGATAAACGCAATAAAGAAGCCATGAAAAAGCTCGATGCCATTTTATAAAATATGGGCGGAAATGATGGCGGCAAGAAAGTCTTTTATAGTGAATAATACTTGATTTTCCGATAATTAATACTTATCGGAAATATAGGCATATACTGAAATAATATTAATTTCTTCCCTTCCTTTTAAGGATAAAATCTTTATAAAAAAAATTCCAGGATACAATATCAAAATGATTAATAAATAAACTTTATAACAAAATGATATTTTAAAATAACATAAACACATATAAGCAGTTATTTACGAAACAGACGTATCTTCTTACTACAATAGTTACATCATATTGACTTTTACCGTTTTATAGCTTATAATGGGGACACACAGAGAGTGCTGTAATCTCTACGGGGACCAGTGCGAAGGAAAGGCCTTCTCCATTATATGGAAGGAGGCCTTTTTTTTTTGAAGGAATTTAAGACCATCGATGAACAGATTCAGATACTCGTAGACCGAAAATTAAAAATAGATGATATAAATAAAGCAAAGAGATATTTATTAACTCAAAATTATTATAACATTATCAATGGCTATGCAAACTATTTTCCTCGGAATGGTGATCAGTATGCGGGTGGAACCAGTTTTGATGAGATTTCTCGTTTATATGTGTTTGAACGAGAAGTAAAGCAAGCCTTACTTCGGGCTATTCTTACCGTAGAGACTCATTTTACAGCTATTTTTGCGCATCGTTTTGCAGAAGCTAATGCCAATATTCCCTATGCTTATTTAAATATCAACTGTTATGATAAAGAGAAGGCCGTGGAAGCTATTTCGACGATTTCTCGACTAGCTAAAAAAATTGAATATTATAAAAAGCACAAAGATAGCAGTATCGCGCATTACGTTAACCAGCATCACGACGTCCCCATATGGGTATTAGCTAATTATCTAGATTTTGGAGAATTGAAATATATGTTTTCGAAGTCTACGCTATCTGTCCAAAATGCAGTGGCTAAAGACATGATGAGTTTTATCCAGGATCACCTGCCAGCTTCCGTTTTGACCATTCCATTTTCGCCAGAGTGATGCATAGCTTTATTGAGAATATAAACGATGTCAGAAATATATGCGCTCACAATAATAGACTGTTAGGTTTTACCTGTCGCCGTGACAGCAAATATTGGGAACCATTACATGCTCAATATAATATTCGTTCTGGTATGCAGCGAAATACAGTGTATTCTGTTTTCCTTTCGCTTCAATGTTTTTTGAGTAAAAATGAATATGGTGTTGTACATAATACAATACGCAAAGAATGTAATAAGTTACAGAACCGAATGGAGACAATTGATTATAATGAAATTCTTGCAAAACTCGGTTTCCCAAAAGATTGGCATAAAAGAACAGTTAAAATTAAGCATTAAAAACCTGTACAAGGCATAATAATTCGTCGATAAATACCGAATAAGGATAGTCTTATGCTACCTTCCTTTTTTCTAAAAAATGTGCTAAAATAGAATTAAGGTTAGCGAGCTGAAATAACCAGCACGATTAAGGTTGCAAACGCAATCATTAACGAACAAAAAGGAAAGCGATATATGTCGCTTTCCTTTTTGTTTGCTATGGACACTCGTATTGCCTTCTTATTAGTCGATGTGGTAGACCCGGTCTTCTTTACGAGCAGCGGCTTTCGGCGCTTCTCCTTTGGGATAGCCGATGATGCAGTTGCCGATGCCTTCCCATTCGTCTGCCGAGAGGCCGATTTGTCGAAGATTTTCTTTCCTACGGGCTTTTCCAGTTCTTCTTTAGCCCGGTGGACCCAGCAGCTGCCAAGCCCAGGGAATGAGCGGCCAGCATGAGGTTTTCCATGACGACGCTGCCGTCGTATTTTTGTTTCCCAAGGCCGGTATATCCCAGGACCAGGAGGACAACGGGGGCGCCGTAGAAAGGATCGTTGCCTTCGGCCCAGCCGCCGATTTCGTTGTTCACGACGGATAATTCATGGATCAGTTCTTTGTCGGTGATGACGACGATCTTGGAATTCTGCTTGCCCATGCTGGACGGTGCATAGAGGCCGGCTTCGACAATCTGTTCAATGAGTTCCGCCGGAACGGCTTTGTCTTCATACTGACGGATGGTGCGTCGTTCTAAGAGTGCTTTCATAACTTCGTTCATATAAAAATCCCCCTTTCAAATATACTCTTATTATACTCCCGGCGCCGGCCTTCACAAAGGAAAATGGTAAAAATATTCCCTTTCAAAATAAGGCTGACTTTTTATCAGAACTTTACGCAATATATACAGTGCTTTGGTATGCTAAAAGATAAGACAAGAAAGAGCAAAGGAAGGATTGCATGAAAAAACTGACCTATGAAAATATCACCCATGCCAAGGAACTGAGCATCTATTTGGAACAGGGCAACAAAGTGCTCGACGCCCTCGGTTATACCGACCACTCGCAGAAACACACGGCCAAAGTCGCCGTCACGGCCGGACGCATCTTGAAAAAATTGGGCTACGACGAACATACCGTCGAGTTGGCCCGGATTGCCGGCTACATGCACGATATCGGCAACAGCATCAATCGCGTCGACCACGCCCATACCGGAGCCCTCATGGCCTTCCAGTTCCTCCGCGACTGGGGCGCTCCGCCGGAAGATATTGCCGCCATCATTTCGGCCATCGGCCAGCATGACGAGCACAGCGGCGTCGCCTTTGATCCCATTTCGGCAGCCTTATTCTGGCCGATAAGAGCGACGTCCGCCGCAACCGCGTGCGCAACAAGGTTCCCGAAACCTTCGACAAGCACGACCGCGTCAATTATGCCGCCCTTTCGTCAAAGCTCCACATCGACCGCCACAAGAACGTCATCCGCCTCGAAATCGAGCTCGACGAATCGATCTGCTCGCTCATGGATTACTTTGAAATCTTCATGCAGCGTATGCTCATGTGCAAACGGGCCGCCAAAGTATTAGGCTGCAGTTCAAATTAGTAGCCAATGGCAGTAAAATTGCCTGAATCCCCCAGCCCCCCCACCGGCATGCCCGCCTCCCTTGCTGTCGGATATCGGGCGCTTATGGAAAACGCCGTTAAACGAGGATAGCGCTTGTTTAACGCGTTTTATTATGGCTAAAAAATCTTACGATTGCCTGATTTTTCCTTATTCGTGAACGATGAGTTCGAGGATATCCGGGCGGCTGTAATGGCCGGCCGCGTCGAATTCCATGTGGCGCAGGGTGACTTGATTCATATCGAGGTCGGCGTAGATGATGGCTTCTTTATCCCAAACGGGCTCGGTGACGTAATGGCCGCAGGGATCGATGATGCAGCTGCCGCCGCGGCAGGTGGCGGCATTCAGTTTGTCGACGGCGCCCGTTTCCACTAAGTCCGTCGGGTACATGTCCTTGGTAAAATACTGGTCGACGTTAAAGACGTAGCAGTGGCCTTCGATGGCGATGTGCTTGATCGTATCCTGCCATTCGGGATTGTCGTTGGTGTTGGGCGCTAAGTAAAGGCTGACACCTTTTTGATAGAGAGCGGTTCGGGCCAGTGGCATGTAATTTTCCCAGCAGATGAGGGATCCCATGGGCCCCCACGGCGTCTGGACGATGGGAAAATACGTCGACGGCTGATGGGAATCGGCCAGATGTAGCGTTCAGCGCCCGTTGGCTTGATCTTCCGGTGATGGGCGGCTAAGGTACCGTCGGGCTCAAAGATGACGTTGCTGCAATAGAGAGAATACGTCGTTTCATCCCGCTCGGTAATGCCCAGGCTGACGTAGATGCCAAAAGCCTTGGCGGCTGCGGCCACCGGGGCCAGGTCACGGCTGACGACGACGGATTGTTCGTAGTAGCGCTGCCAATCGGCCCGTTCAGCTTCGGAGCGGCTGCCGACGGTAAAGCCAAAGGTCAGGCCGTAAGGGTAACACGGCACCAGTGATTCGGGAAAGACGATGAGCGCGGCGCCGTTTCGGCCGGCTTCTTCGATTTGGGAGACGACTTTTTTTCAGCGTCGCCTCTTTGTTAAACATGACCGGTGACGACTGGGCAATGGCCGCCCGTAAGGTAGGTTCTAAGATTCGCATGGGTATCCCTCATTTCCGTTTTTCTTTTGATGTGTTTTCTTTTAGTATACTTGAAATGACACTCCTCGTACAGCCTGTTTTAACCTCTCCGCGAAAAGTCCGCTACCACTTAAAGGTGGGGGATGAACGCGGGTCTGGAGAGTTCACGCAAGTAATTGAGACAGACAGATTGGCCGCAGGGTCATTCTATGATATAATCAGTCGTATAAGGAATAAGTCGGTGATATATTATGGAATTAGACAATAACAATCATTCAGTATTCTTACTCCATTACCATTTGGTCTTAGTCGTGAAATATCGACGCAAGGTATTTTCCGAAGCCATGAGTCGGTTTGCAAAGGATATTTTTGTGAGAATCGGTGCTTCTTATCATATCACCTTGGAAGAATGGAATCATGACCAAGATCACGTGCATATCCTATTTCGTGCCCATCCGAATACGGAACTGTCAAAGTTCATCAACGCCTATAAGAGTGCCAGCTCCCGACTGATCAAAAAGGATTTTTCGGAGGTCCGTCAAAAGCTCTGGAAAGAGATGTTCTGGTCGCGTAGTTTCTGCCTTTTGACCACTGGCGGTGCTCCTATAGAAATCATCCGTAAGTACATCGAACAGCAAGGACGGTGAATCGCATGAATTGGGCCTACCGCTATCGTCTGTATCCGACAATCGAACAAGAAAGCCTGTTTGCCAAGACGTTCGGCTGTGTCCGATTCATCTATAATAAGATGCTCGGTGACCGCTTAGACTATTACCAAAAGACAGGCAAAAAGCTGAACAATACGCCGGCACAGTATAAGGCGGAATATCCCTGGCTCAAGGAAGTGGACAGTCTGGCATTAGCCAATGCTCAGATGAACCTCAATCGGGCCTACAATAATTTCTGGAAAAATCCGAAGCATTTTGGCAAGCCGCATTTCAAGTCCCGAAAGAGCGGCTGCTTCGCATATTCTACGAATAACCAGAAGGGGTCCGTACGCATCGAAGATGGCAAGATCAAACTGCCAAAAGTCGGCTGGGTGAAACTTCGTCAGCATCGTCCACTCATGCTAAACAGTACCATAAAGACCGTTACTATCCGCAAAACACCCTCTGGAAAATACTATATCAGTATATTGGTCGAGTACGAAAACCAAGTGCTCCCCATAATACCAAAGCATTTTCTAGGACTGGATTTTGCTATGAAGGGGCTTTACGTGGCTTCGGACGAACCGGATGCTGCTTATCCTGATTTTCTGCGCAAAGCCGAGAAAAAATTGGCTAAAGCGCAAAGAATCCTGAGTCGAAGAGCTAAGGACAGTAAAAATCGCGAGAAGCAAAGAAAACGTGTCGCTGTCCTGCATGAGAAAGTGGCGAATCAGCGCCGCGATTTTCTGCACAAGAAATCCCGCTTTCTTGTCAGCCGCTATGATGCTATTGGTATCGAAGATATCTCCATCAAGGAGATGGCCAAACATAAAAAAGGCCGTAAATTCAGCTTCGGAAAATCCGTAGCCGATAATGGATGGAGTCTTTTTGTGCAGATGCTTTCCTATAAGCTTGCCTGGCAGGGAAAACATCTGGTCAAAATCGACAAATGGTATCCCAGCAGCCAGATTTGTCATAGCTGTGGGAATCAGAATGCAAAGACGAAAAACTTATCCATCCGTGAATGGACTTGCCCAAAATGCGGCACGCATCATCATCGCGATAAGAATGCTGCCATAAACATTCGCGAGGAAACAAAACGCATAGCGCTAGCTTGAGTTTCAGATATATACCGTGGGTCGCACGGGAATCTACGCCTGTGGAGAGAGTGTAAGACGCTAAATTCTTAGGAATTGCAGCGCTGTTCTCGTAGAAGCAGGAAGCTCCTACCTCTATAGGTGGGAGTACGTTCACTATACAAAAAAACTTAGGCAAAGAGGCTGAATTATGGTATACTAATTACGAGGGATTCCCCTTACTTGCAGTTTACGGACCTTTATGGATAACGACTGTGCCTTTATTGGGCTGCCGTCGTTATCCATTTTTTGATATAAGGAGGCATTATGTATCTCATCGTCGATAATCACGATTCATTCACGTATAATTTGGCTGACCTGGTCGCTGAAACGGGACGCGACGTCGAGGTCCGCCCCTGCGATGCCCTTGGACTTGGCGAAATTGCCGCCATGAAGCCTGACGGACTCATCATTTCCCCCGGTCCGAAGGGGCCTGCCGACGCCTGGCAGTCCCTGTCCATTGTCCGGGAATTTGGGGATACGATGCCCATCCTCGGCATTTGTCTCGGCATGGAGATTCTGGCCTACGCTGCCGGGGCTTCCGTCACCCGCGGCAGAAAGCGATGCACGGCAAGGTGACGGCCATTCATCACGACGGCCGGGGCTTATTCAAAGGCCTTCCCAAAACCTTTTCCGTGACCCGCTACCATTCACTGGTCGTCCAAAAAAACAGCCTGCCGCCCACATACCGCGTCGATGCCATCAGTGACGACGGCGCCGTCATGGCCTTATCGCACAAAAAGCGGCCCCTCTTTGGTCTCCAGTTTCACCCCGAAGCCCTGCTCTCCGAATACGGCTCGGACTTAATCCAGGCCTTTTGCTGCCGTGCCGAAGAAGGAGGACGCCGCCATGACTGAACCTTATGTCCGCCGCTCGGACCTGCCCTATACGGCCAGCCAGATTTTTGCCCTCTTTGCCGAAGAAAAGAACGTCGCTTTTCTCGATTCCTCCTTAGAAAATAGTCTTGGCCAATACGCCATCATCGGCCTCGTCCCCTATCATGAGGTCAGCGTCGAAAAGGGGCGCCTCTTCGTCGACGGCAAGTACCACCCGGGGACGGCCGAAGCCTATCTCAAGACCTATCTTGAGCGCCATCACCAAAAAAATTATACCGACCTGCCTTGACCGACGGGGCTATTGGCTACGTCACCTATGACTACGGAATGAAGGTCAGCGACTGGTATCCCGCCACGAAGCCAAGGTCGCCATGGCCGACATGAAATGGGTATTTTACGACTTTTTCATCATCGAAGACCTGAAAGACCATTCCCTTTGGTTCATTGCCAACGGCCACACGGAAGCGGCGCCGACCCTTTGGAAGAAGATGGAAGATGTCATTGCCGGGAAAATGGCCGGCCTCAGGGCATCGTCCCTGACGGAAACGTATCCCCTGTCCATCCATCCGGACTGCACGCCTGATGAATATGCCCTGGCCCTTCGAAAATTGATGACCTACCTGCTGGCCGGCGACGTCTACGTCACCAACTTTACCAGTACCCTGACCGTCGATAGTCCCTGCCCGCCGTACACCTTCTTTTCCCGCCTGCGCCGGGACAATCCGTCGCCCTTTGGCGCTTACCTGCAGTACGGTTCGTACCAGATCATCAGCTCGTCCATGGAGCGCCTCCTTCACATCGACGGCCGACATATCGAAACGCGTCCCATCAAGGCACGCGGCGGCGAGGCAAGACAGAGACGGAAGATGAAGTCCTTCGCAAAGAGTTGGCGGCATCCCAAAAAGACCGCAGCGAGCTTTTGATGATCGTCGATCTCGAACGAAACGACCTCCATAAAATCTGCCAGCCCGGCAGCGTCACCGTCCCGACCTTATTTTCCGTCGAAGACTATGCCTCGGTCTTCCACTTAGTGGCCAGCGTCACTGGCATCCTCCTGCCAGACCAAACGGCCATGGACGCCCTGACGGCCCTCTTTCCCGGCGGTTCCATTACGGGGGCGCCCAAAAGGCGGGCCATGGAAATCATCGACGAACTGGAATCCAGCCGCCGTCAGCTCTATACGGGCACCGTCGGCTATCTCTCCCTCGACGGAAACTGCGACCTCAACATCGTCATCCGCACGGCCGTCCGTCAGGGCGATCGGTACTACATCGGTGTCGGCGGCGGCATTACGGCCGAATCGGATCGGGACTTCGAGTACGAAGAATCTGGCAAAAGGCCAAGGCCCTGCTCACGGCCTTGAAAGGAGACACCTTCTATTATGAACCTTACCTTTGATGACGGCTATCAATTCGGCTCGGTGCCTTTGAGACCGTGTCCCTCGTAAAGGGACAACCGGTTTGGCTCGAAGCCCATGAACAAAGGCTGCGCCGGGCCCTTCATTGGCTGGGCATCGCCCTTCCCCTTGATTGGAAGATCAGTTTCGCGCTTATATAGAAGGGGAAGGAGCCGGTATGGGTGTCGTAAAAATCCTGGCTTCCGATAACAATCTATCCTTCACGTCGCGAAAAAATCCCTACGAAGACATGCCTTCCCGTCCGGGATTCGTCCTCTCCTTATCGGACATCCGGCGCAACGAAAGTTCGCCCTTTGTCTTCCATAAGACCTTTAATTACGGCGATTCCATCGTGGCCAAACGTAAAGCCGCTCAGCTTGGCATCGACGAGCCGATTTTCTGCAACACGAAAGGTGAATTGACAGAAGGCGCCGTGAGCAACCTATTCTTCATAAAAAATGGGCAGCTCTATACGCCGCCCATCGAGGCCGGACTCTTGCCGGGCATTGTCCGCGCTACGTCTGTCATCGCTATGACGTCATCGAAAAAGCCATCTATCCCGATGAAATAGATGCTTCGACGAGTGTTTTATTACTAATTCCCTCATGGGCATCATGGCCGTCCGTCAGTTTGGTTCTCAGACTTTTCCCGTATCGGAGACGACCCAGACGGCGGCCCTATTCCAACAGTACCAAAAAGACAGGCTGCGCCCTTTTCCCGGCTCCTTATAAAGTCAGTTCGTGGAAGCCTTGCCGTCCATGTCTTTCCAGGTAAAGGTCTGATCTTCCCAGAGAGGTAGCTGTGAGGATTGCCGTCTTTCGGAAGGGACGCCGAACCGGGATTGAGGTAATAATTGTCCTGTCCAAAGGGTTCCCAAACCGGCAGGTGGGTGTGGCCGTGGAGCAGGATGTCGCCCTTTTGAAGGGGCGGCAGGCGGTGGGTGTTATAATGGTCGCCGTGAGTTGCATAGACGACGAGGCTTCCCTGAGTCAGGATGCATACGGCGCCATGATGGGAAATTCCAGGACCATCTGATCGACTTCGCTGTCGCAGTTGCCGCGGACGCAGAGGATGGCATCCTTCTTTTCGTTGAGCATGGCAAAGACGTCTTTCGGATTATAGTCCTTGGGAAGGTCGTTGCGCGGTCCGTGATAGAGGATGTCGCCGAGGAGGACCAATCGGTCAGCCCCTTCCCGTTCATAAGCCTCGAGGAGACGGCGGCAGTAATAGGCCGAGCCGTGAATATCTGAAGCGATGAAATATTTCATAATTATACCTCCCTGTGCCCTGTCGGCACGCGTCATGTCGTAAACCTATCCTAACGCAAACCGGGGACCTTTGAAAGACGGTCTATTCCCTGATTGCGTTTCTTTTTTTGTGCGTGTCTTTAGTATACGGATTTTTAGGGGAAACTGCAAGGGAGGACCGTTTCCGGAAGATGAGGAAGGTCCTTATAATATTATAAACAAGGCTTCCGATAACTTGATATTATCGAAAGCCCTGTGTAGTACAGCGAATGCTGTTTCACTATTTTTTTATAACTGCGTAATTTGCACTTCTTGTTGAATGGCAGCGACCTTTTCCGGATCGACGACGCCGCTTTCTGCTTCTAAGACGTTGGCCGTTCCGCAGGCAGCAGCCAGGCGAAGGGCTTCTTCCGGCGATGCGCCCCGATCTAAGGCCGTAGCTAAACCTGCGACGAAGGAATCTCCGGAACCGACGGCATTGATGACCTTGTCGACCGTCGGCGGTACGGCCCGATAAACCTTGCCTTCGTGGGCCAAGAGAGCCCCTTTCTTGCCTAAGGAAATGGTCGGCATGGCAACGCCTCTCCCTTCGAGTTCGTGCAGGGTTTGGACGGCTTCTTCAAAATCGGTCAGTTTATGGCCGGTCAGGACTTCGACTTCCGATTCGTTGGGCTTGATGAAGTACGGCACCGATTCCAAGCCTTGGATTAGCGCCGAGCCGCTGGTATCGAGGAGAAAGGGTTTGCCCTGTTCTTTCGCCCGGCGGATGAGCTCGCCGTAAAAGTCATCGCCCAGTCCCTTGGGGAGACTCCCTGAGGCTACAACTAAATCACTACGTTTTAATTCAAAATCATACTGAGCGAGAAATTCGTTCTTCTCCCTTCTGTGATGGTCGGTCCCGGCTCTAAGACTTCCGTCTGTTTGCCGTCGGGCGTCGCCATGTTGATGCACGACCGCGTTTCTCCCTCGATGGTCGTACAACAGTGGACGATGTGACGTTCATCTAAGACGTGGCGGATATACTGGCCGACATAGCCTCCGAGGAACCCGACGACCGTGCAGGGGATGGCCCAGCGGCTATAGACGTTGGCCACGTGCGTCCCCTTGCCGCCAGCCGTATTTTGAACGGTCTTGGCTCGGCTCGCTTCCCCGTAAGGAAGATCGTCGAGGGTATAAATTTTATCCAGTGACGGATTTAGATTGACTACGAGTATCATCGACCGTCACCCCTTTTAATAACGATTGGCACTGCCGCAGACGTCGATCTTGTGAGCTACGATGGCAGCCATGGCTTCTTTGCCGGGCGTCATGTACTGGCGCGGGTCGTTGGCCTTGGGGTTGTCCTGGAAGTAGTGCTTGACGGCGTCGGAGAAGGGAATCTTGAGGTCCGTTGCGATGTTGACTTTGCAGATGCCCATGGAAATGGCTTTCTGTACCAATTCGTCCGGTACGTCCGATGCGCCGTGGAGAACCAAGGGAGTCGATACGCGTTCGCGAATGGCTTTGAGGCGGTCGAAGTCGAGGTGCGGTTCGCCTTTATAGAGGCCGTGAGCCGTGCCGATGGCGATGGCTAAGGAGTCGATGCCCGTCTTTTCAACAAAATCAGCTGCCGTGTCGGGATCGGTATAAGCGCCGTCGGCTTCACTGACCGTGAGGTCGTCTTCCTGGCCGATGAGTTTGCCAAGTTCCGCTTCTACCGTGGCGTCGCGATGGTGGGCGTAATCGACGACTTCCTTGACGCGGGCAACGTTTTCATCGTAAGGATCGCGGGAGGCGTCGATCATGGCCGACCGGAAGCCGAGGTCGATAGAGGTTTTAATAGCGTCAAAATCTTCGTGATGGTCGAGGTGGATGGCGATGGGAATCGTCGTCTGCTTAGCAGCAACTTGGGCCATGGCTACGATATAGGCGGGGCCGGCGTAGCGAATCGTCGACGGCGTACCGGCCAGGATGACCGGCGAATGCATCTTTTCGGCGACTTCTACGACGACTTGCAATGTTTCCATGTTGTGAATATTAAAAGCCGGTACGGCGTAGTGCTGAGCCTGTGCGTCGAGCAGCATCTGTCTCGTAGAAAGAATGGTGTTCATGAATTAACACTCCTTTATGGGAATATAGTGATATCAAATTATTCAGCCAGTTTGGCCATTTCCTTCTTGTGCCAGAAGTAAGTGAATACCAGGCAGAAGACGTAGAAGATACCGATGATCAGGAAACCTTTTAAATCGGTCAGGTTCATGGCCTGTTCCAAAATGTAGGTAATCGGTGCGCCGCCCTGGTCGAGGGCTGCAATTTGGGACGCGCCATTTTTCAGCATGCCGCCGTGGGCTGCCAGGGTCGTCTGCAGGGCAATGGTCTGGTTGGCAATCCAAATGGTCATGAACATGATGACCGAGCCGGAGATGACCGTCCGGAAGAGGTTGCCTTTATGGACGCCGACGGCCATGGCGATGAAGAAGCCGATAGTCGGCAAGTCACCGAAGGGCAGGATCTGGTTGCCCGGAACGATGGCTGCGATGAGGATTGTCAGCGGGATGAACAGCAAGGATGCCGTGACAACAGCCGGATCGCCGAGAAGCAGGGCGCAGTCGAGACCGATATAGAAATTCGAGTGAGCAAAACGTTTCTGAAGCTTGGCCTTAGCGACTTCCGAAATAGGCAGCAGGCCGTTCATGATGTGCTTTACGACTTGCGGCATGAGGACGATGACGGCAGCCATCTGAATGCCCAGGGTCAGGATACCGCGGATATCGTAACCGGCTAAGATGCCGATGATGACGCCCATGATACCACCCATGACCGACGGATCGCCGAAGTGGCCCATGACTTTTTCAATGTGAGTCAGGTTGATGTCGATGTCCTTGATGACCGGAATGCGGTCGAGGAGCCAGTTGATAGGAACGGCGACCGGGCCGAACCAGGACGTCGAGCCGTGCGGGATAGCAATGCCTTCGAGGCCGAAATAATCTTCCGTAACCGGGATGAACCAGTCGCCCATCTTAAAGGCGTAGGCTGCGTGGATGGCGACGGCGACGATGCCCAGGACATAGCTGCCGGTGGCGATGTTGACGATGGCACCGGTGAAGGTAAAGTGCCAGATGTTCCAGATATCGATATTGACGACGCGGGTCAGTTTCAAGGCCAACATCAGGATGTTGACGGCGATGGCCACGGGAATGGCGACCAAGGCGATCTGACTGGCCAGGTAATGGGCGACATGCCGGGCCAGCGACATTCGATGAGGTCATGGAGATACCGAAGTTAGCGACATGGCTGGGCTGCCGGGGCCAGGTTGTCCAGCATCAGGCTGATGACCAGGCCGATGCCGATGAAGCCGATACCGATGGAAATGCCCGAGCGCAGGGCCTTACCGGCAGACTGGCCTAAGATGAGGCCGACGATGAAGATGACGATAGGCAGCATAACGGCTGGCCCTAAGCTTACGAAGAATTGTACACCATTCAAAATGAAATCCATCTATATTCACTCCTCTGTTTCTTAGTTTTGCAAGACATCTAAAATCTTCTGTTCCGTTTCTTCGACGCGGACACCGCTGAGGAAGGGCATGCCGTTGACGTAAGGCTTACCGAAGTCTTTCTTGACGCGCATGGTGGTGACGATGAGGTCGACGCCGTCGAGCTGGTTTTCGATTTCATTGATGCGGATCTGAAGGATTTCAACGGGGATGTTGTGAGCTGCACAGAGTTCACGAATGGCATTAGCAGCAACAGTAGAAGTGGCTACGGCACCGCCGCAGGCTACGATAACTTTTTTTCATAATAGATGACCAACCTTTCATAAGAAAATTAATAGGATATAAAATCGATTCAAAAATTACTGTAAAGCAGATAAAAAGGCGTGCTGGAAATCGTCGGCCGTCGACGCCGTGAGCAGTTTTTCAACCTGTTCTTCTTGTTGGAACATGGTGAACAGCTTTTGCAGCATGTCGATGTGCTCATTGGCATCTTTAAGGGCCAGCATAAAAATCATAGAAACGGGAACCGTATCGTCGGCATCTTCCATACTGTGGAAGTAAACCGGTTCCGTCAAGCGACAGACGGCAATGCCGTTTTCAGCGACATTCCCTTCCGGCGTCGCGTGGGGAATGGCAATCCCCTGCTGCGATAACTGCAGCCCTGTCGGAAATTCATCTTCCCGGGACAGTACGGCATCGATGTACTTATCATTGATGTACCCGCTTTGCTTCAATACCTCGCCTAAACGGTGTATGGCATCTTTATCGGACTGTACCCGAGTATCCAGAAAATGTGCTCTCTATCGAGCAGCTTTGTCAGTTCCATGGATAACTCCTCCTTTGACTTAACTCATTTCTCATTTCTTGACTATAGTGTATCAGATGAATCCCCCCTGAGCATAGACGGCCAATTTCCACTTATAGCGGAAATAAAAACGCCATTTCCGCCGCCTTTCCGAGATAGCGGAAATGAACTGCGCTTCCGCACAGGAAAGTGCCATGACGAGGTTCTGGGGACTGCCGCTGTATCCTTGACGCCCTACAACACATCTGGTATACTGACAATATCAAAAGACGTTTTCCTCATTTTTCGCACCCTGATGTGGTGTGAGGCAGGAAACGTCTTTTTTTGCTGCCGTAAATCACAGGCCTCCCTCTATTTCCTATCCTATTTTCTTCCCATATTGCCGCTGTATCCTTTCTTGACGTCATACGCCCCCTCTGACATACTGACATTAAAGTGTGGAAATAAAAAGCCCGGCCATGCAAAAAAGCCTGCTCCCCCACCGATAACAGGCAGGAGGAACAGGCTTTCGTATAAGTTACTGATTAAATTGATTGGTGAAATTCCGGATGAAGGCAGCGTAGTTCGGTTCCCGGAGCATTTCTTTGACGCCGTCGTTTTTTACGAGGTACGTAAAGAGTTTGAGGAAGATGGACTGCCACGAGGCGATCTGGTCCTTGGCGATGCTCAGTAAAAAGACGAGCTGGACCCGTTCTTTTTCCCAGACGATGGGCTTGTCGAGGATGAGGATGGCGATTCGCGATTCCGGCGGGTCGCCGTAGATGGGATGGGGTATGGCCACGAGGTTGCCGATTTCCGTCGGCGATGCCTCTTCCCTTTCAAAGACGGAAGCCTTTTCGGCCTCGTTCATGAGTCCCTTTTCCTTGAGCTGATCGGTCAGGAAGTTCAAAATCGACTGGCGGTCGTCAAAGTGACGGTCGGTGTAGAAACAGTCGGCCTTGAAAAAGCTGGTGATTTCGCCCTGAATGCCGTGAGGCATGAGATAGACCGCTGTTCCAACTGCTGCAGCTCCTGATTGTCCAGAAGGTGATGGATGGGAATGATGCGGTCCGACTGGAATTGCGGCAAGGGAATGGTCGTCAAGATCATGTCGACGGAATCGATCTGTTCCTCCGTCAGGGTATAGCCCGGCACGGTGCCGACGATGATGATGCGGTCCTTGAAATAAGCTTCGAGCCGCGTTTTTATGAGCAGGGCCGTCCCCATGCCGCTGGCGCAGACGATGAGGCCCGGCGAATGACCATGTCGTTTTTGATGTCGATGCGGTTTAAGGCCGCGCCGAAATGGATGGCGATGTAGCCGATTTCATTTTCATTGACGCTGACCTTTTCTTCCTGCTCGATGACGCTGCTGGCGATGACGGCAATCTGGAAGGCCAGGGGATATTCCGATTTCACCACTTCCAAAACGTCGTTACGGATATTCATTTGGAACTTCATGCGGGGAATGGCCGTCTGCAAGTGGACCGACAACCATTCGACGAGGACCTGATCCTGGGAAAAGTCGATGTTGACGTGTTCATCGATGACCTGGATGATCTTCATGACCAAGGCCTGCATCTTCTGATCGGCTCCTTCGCCGCCGTCGATGTACTTCTTGCTAGCCATGAGGTGCTGGGCAGATAATAGATTTCACCGGACGCCACGTCGATACCGGTCTTGCGAAAGATCTCTTCGAACATAGACGTCGCCACTTCAAATTCCCGGGTCTTCTCCAGATTCTTCGTCTGGCGCAGGGTGTACATCATGGTATTCCCCTGCTGGGCCCTGCCGATGGCAATGGCCGTGTGGACGACCAAATTGTGGATGGCCATGTCGGTCAGATGCAGCTGATAGGAATCGCTGACACAGATGATGACGTCCAGAAGCTGGGGAATGTCGATATCGGGAAAGAGGCGCTGGAAATAGGCCACCTGACCGGAGTCGCTGGTCTGGAGGAAGTTATACTGAGAGATGAAGTTGCGGATCTGCCTTCATCGCCTTCAAGGCGCATGCCTTCGGTCTTATAGGTCCCGATGGTAAGGCCATACTCGGCCAGTCGCTCCCGGGCTTCCTTCAGGTCGCTCTTTAGGGTCGACAGGCTGACGAACAGGCTGTCGGCCAATTGCTGCTGGGTCAGCGACGTATTTTGCAGGGTCGAAATGAAGAAGGCCCGGATGATGGCATCGACGCGGTTTTCCGCCGACTCCATCCCGCCCTTCGACGCCTCGCCGGTAAAGGCCGCAAAGGCAGCTTCATCGGTGATTTCTAAGGAATACCCGTTTCGTGTATTGGCATGGATGGCCGCGCCATAGGCCCGGAGTTCCCCCTCGAGGCCTTGATGTCGGTCCGGATCGTCCGCGAAGAGACGCCGAGAAAATTCGATAAATCATTGCCGCTCAGTCCGGTTTTATGGGATTGTAACAACTCGATAATCTGCCGCTGACGCTGGCTTGCCATGACAATACACCTCTTTCACTACGTACTTCTTTTCATTATAGTCTATTTAGTCCATGACGTACATGACTTTTAAGGCATTATTGGCCGGGTCGAACAAGGCTTCAAAGGCTTCGTAGCCTGCCGACAAGGGGAAGCGGTGGGTTACGATGTCGTCGACGACGATCTTGCCCGACTTCAAGTATTCGGCAGCGCCGCGCCATTCGCCGCCCGGGAACGGAGACGAGTAGCTCATCCACGAACCGGTGACGGTCAGTTCGCCGCGCAGGATCTGTTCAAAGGTCGAGGCCTTGAAGGAGACGTCGCGAGGAACGGTACCGATGTAGACGATGGTACCGGTCTTTTTCACCAGATCCGGCAGCTGCGCCTGTAGGAAGTTGACCCCTGCCGTTTCAAAGGCGTAGTCGACCAGGCCGTGTTCCTTGAAGTAGGCTGGAACATCCGTCGTCTGGGAATTGATGATTTCATAGGCGCCGAGCTTTTTGGCCAAATCGAGTTTAGCCTGGTTGATGTCGATGACGTAGACCCGTTCGATGCCCTTGGCTTTCAGGACCTGCATGGTCAAAATCCCGATGGTACCGCAGCCGTAGACGATGGCCGACGAGCCGCTGATGAGTTCCCCGGCCCGTTCGACGCCGTGGATGGCGACGGTGATCGGTTCGATGCAGGCCGCCTGTTCGTACGTGACTTCATCGTCAATGGGAACGAGGTTCTTGGCCGGAACGGCGACGTATTCGGCCATGGCGCCGGGCTGACGGGAGCCGATGAAGGAATATTCCGTACACATGGCCGGGCGGCCTTTGGCACAGTTGTCGCAGTGACCGCAGGGAACCAAGGGAGCTACAGCAGCCCGGAGGCCCTTCAAATCGGGGTTAACGGCGCTTCCGACTTCGACAACGTCGCCGGAAAATTCATGGCCGACGATCTGGGGGAACGAATGGACGCCGCCGTCACGGACGCGGGGTACGTCGGACCCGCAGATGCCGCAGGCTCTTACTTTTACCAATACTTCGTCGGCTTTCAATGCCGGTACGGGAATTTCCTGATAAACAAATTCTTTCGGTCCTTCTACAACCAGTGCTTTCATCATTGTCATAATTGCCACTCCTTTACAGAGAAAAAAGATTCATATTCATTGCAGTTTTAGTATAGCAATATGACGACTTTCATCATAGATGATAAATTTCCCTCACCACGGAAATTTTTAGCCGCACCGGTAAAAATGCCGGGCCTTATAAGCATGTAACCATTTACACACCCGGCGAAATTTGTTATATTAATACGGTACTTTTTGATTAGAAGGGAGCTTGTTATGAATCTTACTATCTTAGGAACGGGCAATGCCACCGTCACCCATTGCTATAACACCTGTTTCGTCTTAGAAGAAAAGGGCCAATACCTCCTCGTCGACGGAGGCGGCGGCAACGGCCTTTTACAGCAGCTGGAAAAAGCTGAGCTTCGCTGGCAGGATATGCGGACGGTCTTTGTCACTCACAAGCACATCGACCATCTCCTGGGTATCATCTGGCTCATGCGCATGATGTGCCAGTCCTGGCGGCGCGGCACCTACGACGGCGAAGCACGATCTACGCCCACGACGAAGTCATCGGCCTCCTGCGCTCCATGGCGACGTCCCTCCTCTCTTCCAAGGACAGCCGCTACCTCGATGACAAGCTCCATCTGATCATTGTCGAAGACGGCGACAAGCACACCCTCATCGGCCATGACGTCACCTTCTTCGACATCCGCTCGACCAAGGCCAAACAGTTCGGCTTTGCCATGGAACTTGCCGACGGCCGCCTGACCTGCTGCGGCGACGAACCGTGCCAGCCTGGGAAGAAGACTACGTCAAGGGCAGCAAGTGGCTCCTTCACGAAGCCTTCTGCCTCGATGCCGACGAAGCCATTTTCCACCCTACGAAAAAATCATTCCACCGTCAAAGACGCCTGTGAACTGGCCCAGCGCC
>ENA-OQBJ01000237-OQBJ01000237.1-human-gut-metagenome-genome-assembly--contig:-NODE-237-length-30268-cov-4.758104_pt1 | contig 30268 bp, 31 predicted proteins | sample MGYA00242743_ERZ504545 | MGnify/ENA primary metagenome ERZ504545 (study PRJEB26092, sample SAMD00036252) | human gut metagenome | host: Homo sapiens | study: EMG produced TPA metagenomics assembly of... | reverse complement strand
AGAGAAAAAACTCTTTATTAAGTGAGTTTGCAAATTCAAATTAATGATAAGAGGAGAAAAAATATATGGTAAAAAGAGATTGGTAGAATAATTGTAGAGAATAAAACTGTGCCTTAAATTGGAACGGTAATAATAAGACCAGAAAAGACTTTTAGTGGATGGAATATAGAAAAAATGCGTAATAAAAGAAGATTAAGAGGAGGGAGGTGAACTATGGAACAACGGTTATGAATGTGGCAGTTTCGCATGGAATCTGGGCAGTGCTGGCGGTATTTCTTTTGGTTTATATTGTGAAATCAAATGAAAAACGAGATGAGAAACAGGAAGAGCGGGAAAAAAATTATCAGTCTGTAATAGAGAAACTGACAGAGAAATTAGAGATTTTACATCAGGTACAAAGTGATTTATCAGAAATCAAAGAGAATCTTTTTGGTAAGCATAAGCAGGAGTAAAAATTCAGGTATAAAATTGTCAAGGGAAAATTTATTCTTTGAGGTTTGCAAAGCTGAAATTAAGAACTCTTTATCAAGTAGAATTTGCAAATTCGAAAAAATATAAATTTCAGGAGGAAATGAATATGGCAGGTATAATGTCAGAAAAGGAATTACGAATCAACTGTGGAATAACACTTGGTGCAGAGGTTAAAAGTTTATCAAGAAATACAAATGCATCAGCAATGGCTCTCTCAGGTAATACAGTGTATCTGGCGAAAGCACATGCAAATGAAAATGGAAAGATGGTCTATAAAAGTATGATTTTTAAATCAAGCCAATTTGTGTCAGATACCATTGGGGACAATGAAAAAATTTCAGAGATTAATTATTTTGTATTTGGAATGGCTGCGACGGCAGACCGACTTACTGCACTTGTAAAGATGAAACCGGTGATTCTGGAATACTTGAAATGAAATTTGATACCAGTGGACAGAAATTTACTAAGTTAAATACTACATATGTTGGAATTGATATTTACAAAAATGATGAATTTATCTTAATGGAAGAATTGAACAGAGCAACACCGGAAACCATGAAATTTATTACAGGGAATCTTAATGAAGTTCAGAATGGCAGAGGCACTAAGTTTACTGTTATTGCAAATGAAGCAGATGAATACCAGAAAGCAAATGATATTCATTATGATTCCAATCAGGGGCTGTTTATCCTGACAAATCATTATCCGGATGATACTCGGAAATACAGTCAGTGCAAGAACCGCATCCTTCTTGTGAAACCGGGAAACTATGAAAATAATAAAATTTATTATCCATATGCAGTATTCCAGGCAGACCAAGATACTACTGCTTATAAGCAGTTTAATTTTGAGGGGATCATTCTTTATAAAAATAATATATGGGTACTTTCTAATGCGATTGAGACATCTGATAAAAAGGAGCATGACCGTATTTCATATTTGCCGGGTGTTACATTTAAAAAGTGGAATGAGAATGTGAGTGAAGAAGGGAATGGCTATTTTTCTTTTAACGGATCCACGAAAACAGGAGCAGTACTGCCAAATAAAAAGGTAAATAATGTTTCATGCCCGAACGTGCAGGGAATGGCAATTGACGAAAATGATATTGCCTATTGTCTTAAATGCGATGGAACTAATACCTATGCTGTGTTATTAAAAACAACTACACCAGAGAGTGTAATTCCAGATGTTGTTGCTGAACTTGGGAAATCAGCAGATAGTAGTGTATATCATTGCAATGGAATGACATATAATCCTAATGATAAGAATCTATATGTTTGTGGATATACAATGGGAAATAATGTGAAATCAGATATTGTTGTATTATCAAAAACAGGTAAAGTAAAAAATAGATATCATCTTTCTGAGCCTCAGTATGGAATTGCATATTTTGGAAAATCAGTAAAAGGATATGAGTTCATTTTAATGAATAAATGGCATGAGGATGAAGGTGGCATTGAAAGTGAAAAAATCTTTTTTGATAAAATAGAGATTAAAGATGATACAGTGCTGGTTAAGCCGACAAAGTTTTATGTGGAAATTGGACGCACATCGGATGATGTATTGCAGGACATTTACTATCATGAAAAATATGGAATGTTTTTTCCAGTATGTAGTAAGAGTAATAAAGCAAGAGTGGTTCTATACCATATATCAAATGAAAGTGTTAAAACAGTTATGGAATCAGATACGAGTAGTACATTGAAGCCGGATTTTGCAATTATTATTAATAAAAGTAAAAATTTTGTATCATATGAAACAGAGTCTATGGATATTGAGAAAAAGTCAGGAAAAATGATTATATGTGGTAATTTCAGAGTTGCTGATGGCAGCGAAAAGGGAACGGAGAAAGATTCATTTCAGATTTTTAATACACTAACGTTTGTATAATATAAGATTCATGTCCATCAAAATACATTTAATGTCATAATTACAAAAATTTCTCCATCTTGTTATATATTAACACTAACGGTTAAATATCACGGAATGGAGGAATTTTTATGGATAGAAAAAAGTTCATAGCGGTTGTTATTTCGGCAGCACTTGGTTTATCCGGTGCTCCGGTTTATGCATCAGAATCTGTAACATTTTCTGATGGGGAAGTACAGGAATATGGAGCAGAAGAAGAGAAACAGGAATTCCAGACAGATAGCCAGGATCCTGAAACTGATGCATTTCAGGATAAAATGGAATCAGATGCAGATACAGACGGATTTTTGGATGAAGCAACAGGAGTATCCTCAGGGGAAGCGGATGCGAATGGATTTACATATCAATATCTTAAAGAATCTGATACATACCGCCTGACAAAGGGAACAGATACAGAGAATGTCATAATACCTTATGAGTATAATGGAAAAGTAGTTTCAGAGGTTGGAGAGAGAGCTTTTTACGGATGTATAAACATAAAGACTGTGAAAGCAGAAGAGGGAGCTGACAGAAGGAAAAATCATATCCGCATTGATAAATCTGCTTTTGAGAACTGTGAAAATCTCAGAAAAGTTTCTTTTGATCAGGGAGCGAAGCTGGAAAGCAGGGCATTTTATAATTGTCCGAAGCTGTGGGAGTATACAGGTGTTTCCTACTATGATTCTTTTGACACAGAAATAGAACAGGATTCTTTTGACGCGGATACAAAGGTAATATTCAGAGCAGGAGATAATGGAATTCCGGAGTCTGTTAAGGCTTTTGCAGACAAGAACAGGGTATTTATGGAAATTACGGATAATGATGATTATGTTCTGACAGATAAAGATGGTACTTCTTATTATGATGACTGGAGTGAAGGAGATTCCAGAACATTCTGTGTAGATTGTGATGATACAATGGCATCGGTAAGAGTGTGGTCTGCTGTGGAAGTGATTGGGCGGAAAGCTTTTTATGGATGCTCAAATGTAAAAAAAGTGCTCATTGAGAGGAAAACTTCAACGATTGAGTCGAAAGCTTTTGCAAAGTGCAAAAATATGAGTATTATTATGCCTTCCGGTATAACAGCAATCAGTGACGATGCTTTTGATGGTGCTTCTGGCATTACTATTTACGCGGATAAGGGCTCTTATGCGGAAAAATATGCAAAGAAACATAATCTGACCTGCAAGACAATACCAGCACCGACAGCAGTACCGGTACCGAAACTGAAAGTATCTTATGATGAAAAAAATGGTAATGCTACATTAAACTGGACACCGGTAGAATATACTTTTCAATATTATATTTACAGATATGATACAGCCACAAAAAAATATAAATGTGTAAGTAAAGTTGACCAGAATACTACGTCATATAAGCCTGAGAGCCTGTAGGGAGAACAGTGAAATACAAAGTCCGGGTAAGAACATTAGCCGGAATATATACAGACCAGTACAGTAAGAGGAGTAATACAGTGACTGTCCAGGGACGACCGGGGAATGTAAGTGATATTCTAAAAAGAAGAAGGGGAAAAACCTTACGTTTAAGTGGACAAAGGCAAAAGGCGCACAGGGATATATTCTGTACAGATATGATGAAAATGCCCGGAAGTACAGAAAAATCAAAACTATAAAAAATGGAAATGTTACATCTTATACAGATAAAACCGGAAAATTAAATAAGAATGAAAATTATTATGTGAGAGCATACTGTACAACTAAAGATGGTACCAGATTATATGGATGGTACTGGGCGTAATAATTTCAGGCGGTGATAAAATAAAAAAAGCTGCCTGGGGTTGATTTTATATCAGGCAAAAGGTCCCTGACAGAAATGAAAGAAAGTTTCATAGGTAAAAATAAAGATTCGAGGTCAGATGATGTATGTTTAGTCCCACTTTTATATTTTCGTCATCAGCTTAATGTAAAATAATAACGGGTAAAGAAGATATAAGATGTTCTGGTACATACAATTAAGAAGAAAGGGGCATGTGCTGTGCATAGTCAAAATGATGAACCGCCTGAGATGATCAGGCGGTTTTGAAGTATCTGGATTTTTTATGAATATTTTATTTTAATTACAGGTATAATATGTTACAATAAATATAACCATTAAGACTACCAGGCAGGTCAGAATTTGACCTGCCTGTAAATAAATACGGAAATAAATCGGGGTCAAAAGAATCGTTAATAATTGTAACAAAATAAAATTACCGGTATGGCAAAAATAAAATTACAGGGGAAATGCGGATGAGTGAGATGACAGATGCATATGTAAAACTGGATAAGGTTTCCAAGATATATGGAACCAAAGAAGTAAAGATCGTTGCAGTAGATGAGATCAGCTTTGAGATTGCCAAGGGAGAGTTTGTAGTGATCGTTGGTCCCAGCGGTGCGGGCAAGACGACAGTGCTGAATATTCTTGGGGGTATGGATCAGGCTACCAGCGGAGAGGTTCTGGTGGATGGCAGGAATATTGCCAGATATAACAGTAAGCAGCTTACTGGCTATCGGAGAAATGATATTGGATTTGTATTCCAGTTCTATAATCTGGTGCCTAATCTTACAGCACTGGAGAACGTAGAACTGGCATTGCAGATCTGTAAAAATCCGCTGGATGCCAGGGCGGTTCTGGAGGAAGTGGGACTGAAGGACAGACTGACCAATTTCCCGGCACAGCTTTCCGGTGGTGAGCAGCAGAGAGTTTCCATTGCCAGGGCACTGGCAAAGAATCCCAAGCTGTTGTTGTGTGATGAGCCACAGGTGCACTGGACTACCAGACTGGTAAGGCAATCCTGAAGCTTTTGCAGGATATGTGCAGGGAGCGTGGAATGACAGTGATCGTCATTACCCATAACTCGGCGTTGACACCTATGGCAGACCGTGTGATCAAGATCAAGAACGGCAAGGTTTCCAGGATGACAATGAATGACCATCCTACACCGATTGAGGAGATAGAATGGTAGGTGATTAGTATGAAAGCAATGCATAAAGATTTCTGGATGGAGATACGCAAAAGTAAGGCCAGATTTATTTCCATATTTATGATCGTTGCTCTGGGAGTTGCGTTTTTCTCCGGGATACAGGCCTCGTCACCGGATATGCGCTTCTCAGGTGATGCCTATTATGATGAAACCAATCTTATGGATATCAAAGTAGTGGGAACTCTGGGATTGACGGAGGATGATGTAGCTGCCATTAAGCAGGTGGACGGAGTAGAGAATGCAGAGGGCGCCTATGGTACAGATGTAATGTGTGGAGAGGGCGAGAAGCAGAAGGTACTCCATGTGGAAGCTGTGAATCAAACCATGAACCGGATCTCTGTGACAGAGGGAAAAGCTCCGGAAAAAAGCGGGGAGATTTTCCTTGACTGTATTTTTGCCGAGAGCAATGGATATAAGGTGGGTGATCAGATTACCCTGAAAGAGGGCGGAGACAGCGAACTGCTGAAAAAGACGGATTACACAGTTGTAGGTTTAGGCGAGAGTCCACTTTACATATCCTATAACCGGGGAAACTCTACCCTTGGTTCCGGTGAGGTTAATGGATTTGCCTATGTGCTCCCTGAGGATTTTGACCAGGAAGTGTATACGCAGATTTATGTGCAGGCTCATGGAACGCAGGATCTGATCAGCTATACAGATGCTTATGATTCCCTGATAGAGAGAGTGCAGAAGCAGGTGGAGGGGATTGAGGCAGAACGGTGTCAGGTCAGATATGATGAGATCGTAGAGGAAGCTAATGAGAAACTTGCAGATGCCAGACAGGAACTTGAAGACGGCAAGAAGGAGGCTGATGAGAAGCTTGAGGATGCCAGACAGGAGCTGGAGGACGGCGAAAAGAAGTTAAAAGATGGCAAGAAGGAATATAAGGATGGCAAGAAAAAGCTTGCAGATGCAAAAAAGGAGCTGGAGGACGGAAAAGCCCGGCTTGCAGATGCAAAGAAGGAGTTAGAGGATGGCAGATCCCAGCTTGCCAGTGCGAAAGAGCAGATTGCCAGTGGCAGAGCACAGATCGCATCTGCAAAGGAACAGCTGAATGCAGGATGGGCGGAGGTTTCAGAGAACCAGGCAAAGCTTGATGATGGAAAGGCTCAGCTTGAGGATGGCAAGAATCAGTTAAGCGCCGGTGAGAAGCAGATTGCGGATGCAAAGGAGCAGCTTACCCGGAGCCAGCAGGAGCTTGACAATGGCAAGGCGCAGATTCAGTCAGGCAGAGAGCAGATTGCAGCAACCAGACAGGACTTAAATGCCAAAAAGGAAAGCTGCAATCAGGGACTTGCCCAGATTGAGCAGCAGGAGGCCGGACTTGCAGAAGGAGAGGCTCAGCTTGAGGGTGCCAGAAGTCAGCTTGCAGCATTGCAGGCACAGTATGAGCAGGCACAAGCTTCAGGCACATATTCCGAGGAAGACCTGGCGGCTCTGGCAGCACAGGTTTCCGCTTATCAGGAGCAGGTGGACAGTCAGGCAGCCCAGCTGGAAGCATCCAGAAACCAGATCGCAGCAGCAAGAAGTGAACTGGAGAGTGGTTTAAGCCAGGTGGAGAGCGGACTGGCCCAGCTTGATGCAAAGGAAGCAGAATTGAACCAGCAGGAAGCTGCACTTCCCGATGCCCAGGCAAAGATTGATGCAGGATGGAAAGAGATGAAGGCTCAGGAGAAGAAGCTGGAGCCTGCCAGAAAAGAGATTCAGGAAAAAGAAGCTCAGCTTGAGTCAGCACAGGAACAGATCGATGCTGCAAGAGCAAAATTAAATTCCAGTCAGGCTCAGTTAGAGGAGAAGGAGGCAGAACTTGCTTCAGGAGAAGCACAGATCCGGGAGAATGAAGGAAAGCTTGCTTCCGGTGAGAAAGAGATTGCCGAGAATGAACAGAAGCTGAAGGATGGCGAGAAGGAAATCTCAGAGAACGAGCAGAAGCTGAAGGATTCCAGAAAGGACATTAAGAAAGCTGAAAAGGATCTGGAAGAAGGTAAAAAAGAATACGAAGACGGTAAGAAGGATGCAGAGAAAGAAATCGCAGACGGTGAGAAGAAGATTCAGGATGCTCAGGATGAGATCGATGATATCAGTATGCCGGAATGGATGGTGACGGACCGCAATGATTTGCCGGAATATTCAGATTATGGGGATAATGCAGACAGAATGAGAAGCATCGGACAGGTTTTCCCTGTTATTTTTTTCCTGGTGGCTGCACTGGTAAGTCTGACTACTATGACACGAATGGTGGAGGAACAGAGAACCCAGATTGGTACAATGAAGGCTCTGGGATACGGCAAGTATGCGATTGCATCCAAATATCTGCTGTATGCCTTTCTTGCCACAGTGGGAGGCAGTATCCTGGGAATTCTGATCGGAGAGAAAATCCTGCCTGGGTTATTATTAACGGGTATGGCATTATGTACAAGGGAATGATGAACAATATTCAGATCCGTTATGAATTTAAATTTGCAATGATAGCAGCAGGTGCGGCAACTGTGTGTACCGTCGGAGCCACCATTTTCTCCTGTTACAGGGCTCTGGCGGAAACTCCGGCATCACTGATGCGTCCCCCTGCTCCCAAAGAGGGTAAGAGAATCCTGCTGGAACGGATTCCATTTTTCTGGAAGCATCTGAATTTCACATGGAAATCTACGCTGAGAAACCTTTTCCGATATAAAAAAACGTTTCTTTATGACGATTTTCGGTATTTCGGGAAGTATGGCGCTGATGCTGGTAGGCTTTGGACTCAGGGATTCCATTATGGATATTGCCAGACGGCAATATCAGGAGCTTCAGCATTATACAGGAACGATCATTGATGATGAGGATGCAACAGATAAGGAGAGACAGGAACTGGATGAGTTCCTGAAAAATAACAGCCAGATCGAGAGATATACCCATGTGCAGTTACCAAGATGAGTGTTCCAAGAAATAAATCCAATATCAGCGTATATGTTTATGTGCCTGAGAATCTTGAGACCTTTAATAAGGATGTGACTCTTCAGGACAGAAAGACAAAAGAGAAGTATAAGCTGACGGATGCAGGTACAGTGATCAGTGAGAAGACGGCAACCCTGACAGGGCTGAAAGTTGGGGATACCATGACCATCACAAAGGATGGGAAAAATTATGAGACAAAGATCGCAGCAGTGACAGAGAATTACATGGGACATTATATTTATATGACGGGAAATGTCTATGAACAGATCTTCGGGGAGAAGCCTGACTATTCTGCTACTGTGTTCACAGTAAAAGAGGAATATAAAGAATCAGAATCTGAGGTGGGAAATGAGATCCTGAAGCACCCGGCTGCATTAAGCATCAGCTATACCAGCAGTCTGGAGGCTCAGCTTCACAGAATGCTTGGAGCATTGGATACGGTAATCATAGTGCTGATCATTTCTGCGGGAATGCTTGCTTTCGTAGTCCTGTATAATCTGAACAATGTCAATATTACGGAACGCCAGAGAGAACTGGCAACCCTGAAGGTGCTGGGATTCTATGATACTGAAGTTTCTGCCTATGTATACAGGGAGAATGTTATTCTTACCTTCATAGGCGTGCTGGCAGGGGCTGTATTCGGAATCTTTTTGCACAGGTATATTATCCGTACTGTGGAAGTGGATGCGGTCATGTTCGGAAGAAATATTAATCCTGTCAGTTTCCTGTACTGCGGACTGTTGACAATTGGATTTTCCATGATCGTAAATCTGTTTATGCATCAGAAATTAAAGAAGATTGATATGGTAGAATCCCTGAAAAGTGTGGAATAAACGATTTGTCGCTTTATTGCAGGAAAGAAGAAATAGAAAAATACAGGATAAAATGTGAAATATATCAGATAAAACACAAAGAAGAATGAAAATACAATAGCGATTTTTGACAAAATAAAAAAGTGGGGGTGACGTATTTTTGTAACTTTGTTATAATGGCTTTATCAATTAAAAACATACGGATTGTTACTGTTAGGCAGGCAAAACCAGAATCTATGGCTGAGGAAATCAGTCTGTAAATTCTGGTTTTTTTATGTTACAGGGAAATTACTTCGTAATGTTCCTGTAAGCAGGATTCTTTCTTGTTACGTTACAGGGAAATTACTCCGCTGTCAGGAAACATATCGTTTGGAAAAGGAAAGACATGGATAATATCATAATTGAAAAAAGTGATCAATAACAATATTATCTCGGCATATGAGAAATCCGGTGCAGAAGTAATTGTGATGGGACGGGGAATTGGTTTCAAAAAGAAACAGGGAGAAATGGTTCCTGCTGATCAGATCAGTAAAATCTTTCGCATTAAAAGCCGGACACTGACGGAACAGTTCAAGGAACTGCTGGCGAATATGCCGCTGGAACGTGTGAGGATTTCAGACGAGATCATCTCTCATGCAAAGGATCATTTGAAATTAAAACTGAATCAGAGTATTTATGTGACACTGACGGATCATATTAATTTTGCAATTGAAAGAGTGAGCCAGGGAATTGAACCCCAGAATGCATTATTGTGGGAAATCAAGCGCTTTTATCCTCAGGAATTTCAATTAGGAATTTATGCATTGGAGCTGATCCAGGACAGACTTGATATTCTTTTGCCGGAGGATGAAGCTGGATTTATTGCCCTTCATTTCGTAAATGCAGAATATGGTACAGATATCCGGGATGCAGTGAAGTTTCCGAATCAGATGCAGGCAATCGTGGATATTGTGGAACGTGATCTGGGAATACTGTTAGATGAATCATCCTTACATTATGAGCGTTTTATGACACATATAAAGTTTTTGATACAGCGAATTTACCGGAAAGAACTGCTTTCCAGTGAGGACAGAGAGCTGTCCCTGTTGATGCAGCGGAAATATCCCAGGGAATATCAATGCAGTGTAAAGGTTGCGGAATATATCATGCAGGCAACCGGCAGCAGATTGTCTGAGGAAGAAATCATGTATCTGTCTGTGCATATCCGCAGAGTTAGTACTATAGATTTATAAAATTATAATTATAAATGTAAAAAAGAAGGAGGCTTTTAAGCATGTTTGATTTTTTTAAGAAGAAAAAGACACCTGAACTGATCATCGGATCTCCGGTGAAGGGGAAGACAGTTCCTCTTTCCAGTGTAAATGATCCGACTTTCAGTGAGGGGATGCTGGGAAAGGGTGCGGCAATCCTTCCGTCCGACGGAAAAATTTATGCGCCTGCAGACGGAACAATTGAAACACTGTTTGATACCCTTCATGCATTCAGTCTTTCTACGGCTGATGGTGTGGAGATTCTGGTCCATGTGGGTCTGGATACAGTCAAAATGGGCGGTGACGGATTTACAGGTCATGTACATTCCGGTGATGCAGTGAAGAAGGGAGATCTGATTCTGGAGATTGATCTGGAAAAGGTCAAAGCTGCAGGATATGATACCAGTACACTTGTTGTTATCTGTAATACAGATGACTATGGAGATGTCCGGGGACTGGATAACAAAGAGGTACAGCCCGGTGATGATGTGATCGTGATCACAAAATAATAATCATGTATTTTTCCCGGGGGTATCCGGGTAAAAATAAATAAAAGGGGATTTGAAAGAGTAAATCATTCTATCTAAGGAGGAAAAAGTATGAAGTATTTACAGAAATTAGGAAAAGCCCTGATGTTACCGGTAGCTTGTCTTCCAATCTGCGGTATCCTCATGGGTATTGGTTATTTACTTTGTCCTGCAAGTATGCAGGGTGGTGATATCACCGGATTTGGTCCGATGGTTGGTATTTTCCTTGTAAAAGCCGGTGGTGCCCTGATCGATAATATGGCACTGTTATTCGTAATCGGCGTAGGTGTGGGTATGTCAGATGACCACGATGGTACAGGCGGTCTTGCAGCCCTTGCTTCCTGGCTTATGATCACAACACTGTTAAGCACAGGATTTGTTACCACACTGTTCCCGTCTATCGCAGACAATGCAGACAAAACACTGGCATTTAACAAAATTGCCAACCCATTTATCGGTATTCTTGCAGGTGTGATCGGATCTAGCTGTTACAACAAATTCAAAAGCACAAAATTACCGGACTGGCTTTCTTTCTTCAGCGGCAAACGTTGTGTAGCGATCATCGCAGGTGTTGTATCTATTCTTGTATCCGTAGTGTTACTGTTTGTATGGCCGATCCTCTTCGGTGCACTGATCTCCATCGGTAACGCAATTGCCGGAATGGGAGCTCTTGGAGCTGGTATCTATGCATTCCTGAACAGACTTTTAATTCCTACAGGTCTGCATCACGCATTAAACAATGTATTCTGGTTCGATACAATCGGACTTGGCGACCTGACTCATTTCTGGGCAGGTGAGACATCTGCAGATGTAAGCTGGAGCCTTGGAATGTATATGTCCGGTTTCTTCCCATGTATGATGTTTGGTATTCCTGGTGCAGCTCTGGCAATGATCCAGTGTGCAAAGGACAATAAGAAAAAAGTTGCTATTGGTCTGGTAGCTTCCGCAGCAATCTGTTCATTTATCTGTGGTGTTACAGAGCCGTTCGAATTTGGTTTCATGTTCCTGGCTCCTGGACTTTATGTTATTTATGCATTATTATATGGTATCTTTACAGTTGTCACAGTATTATTAGGATTCCGTGCAGGCTTTTCATTCTCAGCAGGTGCAACAGACCTTCTGTTCTCCGCATCTCTGCCTGCAGCACAGAAAACATTGCTGATCATTCCTCTGGGAATCGCAGCATTCATCGTATTCTATGTGGTGTTCAGATTTGCAATCCTTAAATTTGATCTGAAGACTCCTGGAAGAGAAGATGATGATATGGATGAGACAACTGTAAAACTTGCAAACGATAACTTTACAGAAGTTGCAAAAATTATCTTAGAAGGTGTTGGCGGAAAAGGAAACGTTGCATCTATTGATAACTGCATTACAAGACTTCGTCTGGAAATCAAAGACTATACAGCTGTTGATGAAAAGAAAATCAAATCAGCCGGTGTTGCCGGTGTGATCAGACCTGGTAAAAATTCTGTTCAGGTTGTAATCGGTACGAAAGTTCAGTTCGTAGCAGACGAGTTTAAAAAACTCTGTAAATAATATAGCAGATAAAATCCCTTTTTACAAAAAGACCATAGTTAGGATTTCTTTTACAGCGGGTAAACAAAATGTTTACTCGCTGTTTTTATGAATTTAACCGAATAAACTGCAGAGCAGTTATTAAGTTATTATAGTAATCAGCAAAGAGGATGATTTTATCCACTTGATAAACAATTGCCGGCATAAATTTGTGAAATCCGGAGAAACGTTCTTGACAAGAAAGCCTTTTTTTCATTATAGTAGAATCCAGAAAAAGGCTGTGAAAAAGAGGAGTAGGCGGTAATGCCCCACAGAGAGGGAAGCTTATAAGCTGGAAGGTTTCCCGGGAACAGAAGTGCTGAAGGTAGCTTTGGAGCCGGGAGGCTGAAGTGAGTGTGTATGAATCATATCAGAGTTATATACGCGCATGGTAGGTTTTCACGTATCCCGCGTTAAGGGAATGAGAGACAAACTAAGGTGGTACCGCGATCTATGTCGCCCTTTGCACGTATAATGCGTGTGAGGGGCGTTTTTTATCGAATAAGTTTATGACACAGTTATCTGGCTGGATGCGGAAAGCGAAGTCAGTATGCTTATTTGTTTGGTTGTCAGGGTGACTGCTTTATAACGGAGTAATCCGTAGATACTTTAGTTTCAGATATATAATTAGGAGGACATTATGAGCAAAGAACTTGCAAAAACTTACGATCCTAAGGGAATCGAAGAGCGTCTTTACACAAAATGGATGGACAATGGATATTTCCATGCAAAAGTAAATCCGGACAAGAAACCGTTTACCATTGTTATGCCGCCGCCAAACGTAACCGGCCAGCTTCACATGGGACATGCGCTGGATGAAACCATGCAGGATATCCTGATCCGTTTCAAGAGAATGCAGGGCTATGAAGCATTATGGCAGCCGGGAACTGATCATGCAGCTATCGCTACAGAGGTTAAGGTTATCGACAAGCTGAAAAAAGAAGGTATCGACAAACACGATATCGGCCGTGAGGAATTCTTAAAACATGCGTGGGCATGGAAAGAGGAGTACGGCGGAAAGATCATCAATCAGTTAAAGAAACTGGGTGCTTCCGCAGACTGGGAGAGAGAACGTTTCACAATGGATGAGGGATGTTCCAAAGCAGTACAGGAAGTATTTATCAAATTATATGAAAAAGGCTATATCTACAAAGGTTCCAGAATCATCAACTGGTGTCCTGTATGCCAGACTTCCATCTCTGATGCAGAGGTTGAGCATGAGGATCAGGACGGATTTTTCTGGCACATTAATTACCCGATCGTAGGGGAAGAGGGACGTTTCGTAGAGATTGCAACTACACGTCCGGAAACCCTGCTGGGTGATACTGCTGTTGCTGTAAATCCGGAAGATGAGCGCTACAAAGATCTCATCGGCAAGATGCTGAAGCTTCCTCTCACAGACAGAGAGATTCCGGTGATCGCCGATGAATATGTAGACAAAGAATTCGGAACAGGATGTGTAAAGATCACACCTGCCCATGACCCTAACGACTTTGAGGTTGGACGACGTCACAATCTGGAAGAGATCAACATTATGAATGACGATGCGACCATCAACGAGCTTGGTGGAAAATACGCTGGTATGGACCGTTACGAAGCACGTAAGGCAATGGTAGCAGATCTGGAAGAACTTGGACTTCTGGTAAAAGTAGTTCCTCACAACCACAGCGTTGGAACTCATGACCGCTGCGGCACAACGGTAGAGCCTATGATCAAGCCACAGTGTTTGTAAAGATGGATGAGATGGCAAAAGCTGCGATCAAAGCACTGGATGACGGAGATCTGAAATTCGTTCCGTCCCGTTTTGACAAGACTTATCTTCACTGGCTTGAGAACATCCGTGACTGGTGTATTTCCAGACAGTTATGGTGGGGACACAGAATCCCGGCTTATTACTGCGATGAGTGTGGTGAAGTAGTAGTTGCAAGAGAAATGCCTGAGAAATGCCCGAAATGTGGATGTACACATCTTCATCAGGATGAGGATACACTGGATACCTGGTTCAGTTCTGCATTATGGCCATTCTCCACACTTGGCTGGCCGGAGAAAACACCGGAACTGGAATATTTCTATCCGACAGATGTGCTTGTTACAGGATATGACATTATCTTCTTCTGGGTTATCCGTATGGTATTCTCTGCTCTGGAGCAGACGGATCAGGTTCCGTTCCATCATGTACTGATCCATGGTCTGGTACGTGACTCCCAGGGACGTAAGATGAGTAAGTCTCTTGGAAACGGTATCGATCCTCTGGAAGTTATTGATAAATACGGCGCAGATGCTCTTCGTCTTACTCTGATGACAGGTAATGCACCTGGAAATGATATGCGTTTCTACTGGGAAAAGGTAGAAGCAAGCCGTAACTTCGCAAACAAGATCTGGAATGCTTCCCGTTTCATCATGATGAACCTGGAAGGCAAGACAGTGACAGAGCCGGAGAACTTAAATGATCTCTGTGCAGAGGATAAATGGATTCTGTCTCACTTAAATACAGTGATCCGCGAAGCTACAGAGAACATGGAAAAATATGAACTTGGTATTGCAGTACAGAAGGTTTATGACTTCCTGTGGGATGAACTCTGCGACTGGTATATTGAGATGGCTAAGGTTCGTCTGTGGAAGGCAGAGGAAGATCCGAAGGCAGCAAATGATGCACTCTGGACATTAAGAACAGCGCTGACAGAAGGCCTGAAGCTTCTTCATCCGTATATGCCGTTTATCACAGAGGAAATCTACTGCACACTTCTTCCTGAAGAAGAGTCTATTATGATCTCTGAATGGCCTGTATACAGAGAAGAGAGAAACTTCCCGGATGCTGAGAAAGCAATCGAGGGATTCAAAGAGGTTGTAAGAGGTATCCGTAATACCAGAACAGAGATGAATGTTCCGAATAACCGCAAGACAAGCCTGCATATTGTGGCAAAGGATGCTGAAACAGCAGCAATGTATGAGAACAGCAAGAAATCCTTTGTAAATCTTGCATTTGCAAAAGAGATTCTGGTACAGACAGACAAGAACGGAATCAGTGAAGATGCAGTTTCAGTAGTTGTTTCCAATGCGGTTGTATATATGCCGTTGGAAGACCTGATTGACAAAGATAAAGAGATTGAACGTCTTACAAAAGAAACAGAACGTCTCACAAAAGAGATCGCAAGATGTGAAGGTATGCTGAATAATCCGAACTTCGTAAACAAGGCACCTGCTGCCAAGGTGGATGCGGAGAAAGACAAACTTGCGAAATATAAAGAAATGATGGATAAGGTTAAAGGACAGTTAGAGCAGCTTAAGAAATAAGGGAGTGTTTAGATGAAATTGTATAAGATTTGTAACAAAATCTCCCTTTTACTCCATGTACTTGCCAGCGCAGCGGGATATTTTGTTATGGAGGCAATCTGCCGTCACTCGTTTATAGAAGCCTGGAATTATATGACACAGAGACCTCTGGTTTTTGCATATAATGCGGCATTCATTTTTACCTCGTCACTAATTGTTTATCTGTTTCACAGGAGAGTGTTCTGGAGAATCCTTGTGACATTGTTTTGGCTGATACTGGCCATTATCAATGGTGTTCTCCTGCTCAACCGTGTTACACCGTTTACAGGACCGGATCTGCATCTGATCACAGATGCAATGAAGATTGCCAACAAATATCTGCCTGTTGCAGGCGTTGTGGCAGTCTGCATCCTGTTTGGGATTCTTGTTATTTTACTGCTGATGCTGCTTATTAAAGGACCGAAGTATCAGAAAAAGATTAAATATCGCTACAATATTCCTCTGATCTTGCTGGCTGTTGCTCTTTTTGCAGGAAGTACACAACTGGCACTGGAGAAGAGGGTACTTTCCAATTACTTTGGAAATATTGCTTTTGCATATGAGGATTATGGATATCCTTACTGTCTGGCAACTACGATTTTCAATACGGGAATCAGTTGTCCGAGAGATTATTCTGAGAAAGAAATCAAAAGAATTGAGAAGACGGAAAAGAATCTTCCGGAAACGCAGGAAGAAAAGCGTCCGAATATTCTGTTTTTGCAGTTAGAATCATTCTTTGATCCTACGCTGGTTAATTACCTGGATATTTCAGAAGACCCGATTCCGACCTTCCGTAAGCTGATGAAGGAATATTCTTCAGGATATTATAAGGTTCCGTCTGTCGGTGCAGGTACTGCCAATACGGAATTTGAATCCATTACAGGAATGAGTATGCATTATTTTGGACCTGGGGAATATCCTTATAAGAGTATTCTTAGAGAGACTACATGTGAGAGTGCACCTTATGTACTGAAGAATCTGGGTTATACCACCCATGCAGTTCATAATAATGAGGCAAATTTCTATGGAAGAAGATCTATTTTTCCGAATCTCGGATTTGATACGTTTACTTCCGAAGAGTACATGGCAAGAGAGAACGAGAAGAATCCAAATGGCTGGGTAAAGGATGAGGTTCTGACAGATGAAATCCTGAAATGTCTGGACTCCACTGAGGGACCGGATTATGTATATACTATTTCCGTACAGGGACATGGTGCGTATCCGGATGAGCAGATTCTGGAAGATCCTGAGATCACAGTTTCCGGTGCACCGACTGAGGAAGAGAACAATAAATGGGAATATTACGTAAATGAGATCCATGAGATGGATAATTTTGTCAAAGAGCTGACAGACAAGCTTGCAGATTATCCTGAGGATGTGGTTCTTGTTATGTACGGTGACCACCTTCCGACTATGGGATTGACTGTGGAAGACCTGAAGAACAAGTATCTGTTCCAGACAGAATATGTGATGTGGGATAACTTCGGACTTAAGAAAAAGAAGGAAAATCTTGCAGCATATCAGATGGCGGCAGAGGTTATGGATCGTGTGGGAATCCATGAGGGAACCGTTTTCCGCTATCATCAGGCAAGAAGAAATACCAGAAATTATCAGGTGGATCTGGAAACCCTGCAGTATGACCTACTTTATGGAAAGAGATATTCCTACGGGGAAAGCGGCGAAAGTCCTTATCTGCGTACCAGAATGCGTATGGGAATCTATGATGTGACTCTGGATTCCATTCAATGTATCTCTGAGGCAGATCATACATATTACATTAAGGGAACGGAATTTACGCCGTCCAGTGAAATCAAGCTGAACGGAGAATGGTATGATACGGTCTATATCAATCCGACTACACTGATGATCACAGGTACGGAGCTGAATGATTTCGACAGGCTTGCGGTGATCCAACGAAGCAACAGCTCGACGCGAAAACCGCTGAGCAAGAGCTATGACCGGTCCTGCTATGCACTTTATTCAAATAATAAATGGAAATTAACAGAAAGTGCCGGTACGAATGAAAATTAATCCATAATTTTGTCGGATAAAATATTACGATTGGTACTGGACATCTTCCACCACTATTATATAATGTTAGAGTAACTAAATACATTATAGATAAGTGGTGGAATTTTTTTATGAATTACGAAGAAGCAGTTGCTTATATTGATGAAACTCCGAAATTTACAAAGAAGAACAGTCTGGATCACACAAAGGAATGTCTGAGAAGACTTGGTAATCCTCAGGATAAGTTTAAGGTGATCCATGTGGCAGGAACTAATGGAAAGGGAAGTACATGTGCGTTTCTGACCTCTGTTCTGAGAGAGGCGGGATATTCCTGCGGATTATTTACTTCTCCTCATCTGGTGGAGATCAATGAACGCTTCCAGATTAATGAGGTGAATATTGATAATGATACTTTCCTGAAGGCCTTTGAGAAAGTAAAGGTACTTGCGGATGAACTGGTTGCAGAAGGCAGCTATCATCCGACTTATTTTGAGATGCTTTTTCTGATGGGGATGGTGATCTTTGCAGAGGCAGGTGTTGATTATGTGACTCTGGAAACAGGACTGGGCGGAAGAATGGATGCGACTACTGCTGTGGAGAATCCTGTTGCCTGTGTGATCACATCGATCAGTCTGGATCATATGCAGTATCTGGGAGATACAGTTGCCAAAATCGCAGGAGAAAAGGCCGGGATTATTGTGCCGGGGGTACCGGTAATCTATGACGGAAACGACCCGGATGCAGCAGAAGTGATCCGTGCCAGAGCAGAAGAACTGGGAAGCCCTGCTTATGAAGTGAAGAGATCAGATACAGAAGTGCTCAGAAATACTTCGGCGGGAATTGATTTTGCATTTCGGAATGAGTATTATAAGGATATGGTTTTCTCCATTCCGTTTATTGCAAAGTATCAGGTGATGAACAGTGCACTTGCATTAAAGACGATTGAGGTTCTGCAGAATGTGATTTCTGTATCTATGGATCAGATCCATGTGGGAATTGCCGGAACACGCTGGCAGGGAAGAATGGAAACAGTGCTTCCGGGTGTGATCGTGGACGGTGCTCACAATGAGGACGGGGTAGAGAAATTTGTAGAGACAGCAGAACATTTTCAGAAAGAATGTCCGCTGACTTTGCTTTTTTCAGCAGTAGATGACAAAGATTATACAGATATGATACATACGATCTGCAGCAGGATCACGTTCCGTCAAGTGGTAGTAACCTCTGTTGGCGGATATCGCCAGGTTCCTGCTGAGAGATTTGCAAAGCTTTTTACAGAAGCAGGTGCTTCTTCTGTGGAAGTAGTGGAGGATGTTGAGAAAGCCTTTGGTAGAGCACTGGAAGTAAAGGGGGATGACGGAATGCTCTTCTGCGTGGGTTCCCTGTATCTTGTCGGTGAGATTAAAGATGTGATCAGGAGAAATAAGAATGATAGATTATGAAGAGGAACTGAAGAAATTTGAACCCTGTCTGGATGTGGCAGATGCGGAGGGTGCGATTTATGAGAGAGAACTGACGGATATCCTGGATATTCTTCAGGAAGTTCTCCGCGAAGCCAAGAGTGGCAGACGGGTAAAATAAGGAGATACACATGAATTGTATGAATTGTGGCGCATTTCTGGTGGACAAAGATCTGGATTACTGCCCGAAATGTGGATGTAATGTGCTGATCCAGAAAAAGGTAGATTACCTTTCCAGACAGTATTACAACCGGGGGCTTGAGAAAGCCAGTGTCCGCGATCTTTCAGGGGCGATTGACTGTCTGAAGCAGAGTCTTATTTATAATAAGCATAACATTCAGGCGAGAAATCTTCTTGGACTGGTATATTTTGAGACAGGGGAGGTGGTTGCCGCACTCAGTGAATGGGTGATCAGTAAGAATCTTCAGCCATCCAGAAATCTGGCATCAGAATATATTAACAAGCTGCAGGCGAACTCCAATAAGCTTGAGGCAATCAATGAAACGATCAGAAAGTATAATGATGCCTTAAACCTGTGCAGGGAAGGTCATGAGGATATGGCTGCGATCAGGCTGAAGAAGATTCTCATACAGAATCCAAAACTGATCAAAGGTTACCATCTTCTGGCACTTGTGCAGATGAAAGAGGGGGAATATAACAAGGCAAGAAAGACGTTAAGGAAAGCCGCGCGGATTGATAAAACAAATACAACAACCCTTCGTTTTTTGAGAGAGATTGACGAACAGACAGGAGTATCCACACGTCTGGAACGTCAGAATAAAAGAAACAGGAAAGCTGTGGACAGCAGTGAGAATGATATGGCAATCCAGATTCCTCAGTATAAAGAAAAAGGAAGGATTCCGCTGTTTTTTACACTGGTTGCCGGATTTTGTGCAGGATTGCTGGCGTTTTATCTTCTGGCTGTTCCTGCCATACGTCAGGGAATCTACAGGGAAGCGAATCAGCAGATTATGAAATACAGTGATGCAGTGTCCAGTCAGGGAGCTGAGCTGACCAAGGCACAGAGTCAGGCTCAGGAATCTGGAGACACAGTTGAGGCGGCCTCCAAACAGATAGAGGAAGAGAAGAAAAAAAGCAGCAGTTATGAGGCTCTGATCGAGGCGTACTCAGCATTGCAGCAACAGAATACAGATGAAGCGGCATTGAAGATACAGAATGTTTATGCGGATTTGCTGCCTGCGGATCTGAAAGGAATTTACAATACGATCTGTAACACTACAGGTACGACCGGGATCGAAGGAACCACAGATGCGAAAGTCGCAGATGGAACCGGCAGTGCTGACAGCGCAGAGGGAGATGCTTCTTCAGATTCAGCGGAAGATGGAAGTTATGACGATGGTTCCTATGACAGTGGGGAATATGATGATGGTTCTTACGATAATTCTGATGGTGATTCGGCAGATGACGGAAGTTACGACACCGGTGATTATGACGATTCCGGATATTGATACCATTTTTCATTTTGATGTGGCAGAAGACATGAAATATCATAAGAAGATGTAAAGATACAAAAGAGATGCATGGAAGTCATGTGTCTCTTTTTTTTACCGAATCAAGTAGGAGGCTGCGAAAAGCAATAAACAGTTATTTGATGTAGAGCTACACTGCAAAGTGGATTGCGAACATTCGCCTGACAAAAAGTGAGGAGGGATATGATGGAGAACAGATTTGAAATACAGGGAAATTCCCTGATCATTCATTTACCGAAAGAGGTAGATCATATGGTGACAGACGAGATACGCAGAGATTCAGATGATATTATACGGAAAAAATATATACGAACGATCACATTTGATTTTTCAGGAACAGCGTTTATGGACAGTTCAGGGATAGGGCTGATCATGGGGAGATACCGGATGATGGGGATGCGCGGTGACTGTATACAGGCTACAGGAGTAAATTCCTATATTGAAAAGCTGCTGCATCTGTCAGGGGTATATAAATTTGTCGAAATCTGTGGGGAAGTCTAAAGAGAGGGGGAAGAAAACTATTATGGAAAATACCAATGAAATGAAAATTATTTTTGACAGCAGACCTGAGAATGAGGGGCTGGCAAGAGTTGCGGCGGCAGCTTTCTGCACACAGCTGAATCCTACTCTGGAGGAAGTGGCAGATCTGAAAACTGCTGTGTCAGAGGCTGTGACAAACTGTATTATTCATGCTTATGAAGGCCAGGTGCAGAAGATAGAGATTTTCTGCAGAAGGGAAGGGCAGAAATTATGGGTTGATGTGATCGATAAGGGAGTGGGGATCAGAGACGTTGCAAAAGCTATGGAGCCTCTTTTTACAACAAAGCCGGAGAAGGATCGTTCCGGGATGGGATTTACATTTATGGAAGCGTTTATGGATGAGGTAACAGTAGAATCACAGGTGGGATATGGAACAGTTGTCCATATGAAAAAGACGATCGGGAGGTAGGAATGGACCATACTCTTGCTCTGATCATGAAGTCACAACAGGGGGATAAAGAAGCAAGAGATACTGTATTTAAAGAAAACGCAGGACTTGTGTACAGCATGGCGAAAAGATTTGCCGGGCGCAGTGTGGAAATGGAAGATATCGTGCAGATAGGAAGCATTGGGTTACTGAAAGCCATAGATCGTTTTGATATTTCGTACGATGTGAAGTTTTCAACTTATGCTGTTCCCATGATTATAGGTGAAATCAGACGCTATCTGAGGGATGACGGGATGCTTAAGGTGAGCAGAAACCTGAAAGAGAACTGTGCCAGAATTTATTCTGCGAGAGAAGCACTGGAAAAAGAACTGGGACGTGAACCGATACTGGAGGAAGTTGCGAAAGCGACAGAACTTTCAGTAGATGAAGTGGTGATGTCGATGGAATCAGGAGCTGAAGTGGAATCTTTGCACAAAATTATCTATCAGGGAGATGGAAATGATATTTCGCTTATGGACAGGCTCCAGGAAAAAGAAAATGGACAGGATGCAGCACTGAACAGGATTTTTCTGGATGAAATCCTGAAAAAACTGGATGCAAGAGAACGTCAGCTGATCGGTATGAGATATTTTAAGGATATGACGCAGACGGAGATTGCGGCAGAGATGGGAATTTCCCAGGTCCAAGTGTCCAGGATGGAAAAGCGGATTCTGAAGGAACTTAAAAAGCAGGTATAAGCAGATGGGAGTAATTAACTCACCGCTTGTAGAAGGTGGAGTATTCTCTGAAGAGGTAAATAAAAAAGAGGTTACTGTGAACGGAGTGAACAGTAACAAAAAGAGTGTGCGGATTACTATAATATTGCACACTCTTTTTGCTATAATATCTTTATTGTTATATATCGTAAGTTATACAGTTCTCTGTGATCTGAAGATCACATTTTTATATTTCAGAAGGGCTGTCTGAAGAATCAGTCCTACTACACCACAGGAAACTACTTCTCCGATACCTACGGTAAGCATCATAAGCGGAATCGGAAGATTTACTCCGTATCCGAAGTGAAGTACGAATGGCACGATGACTGCATTGGAAACAATCGGCGGGATCGGCGCAAGAAAACGGTTGCAGCTGCGGAGTCTGTAAGTAAATACTGCTCCGATCAGTGTTGCGATGCTTCCGAAAATAATGTCTACAGGAATGGCACCGCCAAAGAGATTGGCAATGATACATCCCACAAATAATCCCGGAATCGCAGCCGGTGTAAAGAATGGCAGGATGGTCAGTGCTTCCGAAAAGCGAATCTGAATTTCGCCATAGCTGAGTGGTGCGAATAAAAGAGTCAGAACCACATAAATGGCTCCGATCACTGCTGCTTCTGTCAGAAACTGAGTACCTTTGTTTTTCATATTTGATTATCTCCTTTAGTATTTGTTTTACGAGTGGAAGGTTTCGAACACTCGGCTATCGAAGTATATCACTTTTCGGAAGTACGGTCAATGTCTTCAATAAGAGTTTTATTAACATTTTCCTCGTACAGACGCATCTGTATCTGCATAGGCGTTGGATCATCTGTTATTTTCATATGGCCGAAATGATTGAAGAAGAAAAGTACCCCAAGTCCGATTCCTATGGAATAAGTGATCTCAAGAACAGTAAAATGACCGGACGTCTGTCCTGTGACCTGGGTATAGATCTGCGAGAAGAGACCACCGACATCTACATCGTTATTAAATGTCATGATAGAGAAACCTGCACCGAAAAAGGCGGCAAGACCGACGAAAATAATCTTGCACACTGCCAGACAAGTCCGGAACCGGGTTTGTTTTTAAAAGTGATGATAAAGTCGGCTTCTCCAATATTATTGATTTCAAGGTCCGGTTCTTTTTTTTGATTTCAGAGATCAGATCCATGACAGACATTACATAACGTCCTGGTTTATCCGGGTCAAGATTTATAACCGGCATCACCCGGAGCCGATTCAGGATTTTACTGTTGCTGCAGGAAAGTTTTGCAATGTCCTGAAGATAAATGTGTGGATGGTTTATCTGGATATTCTGATCTAACTGTAAATAGAGAGTATCACTCATGGTATGTTATCCTTTCATTTTGGGCTTGAAGATCAGGCTTGCAAGATAAGAGAAGATCAAAGCTGCGGAGACTCCCACCGCGCAGGCGGTAAAGCCTCCCATAAAGAGTCCGATCAGTCCGTTTTTGTCAATGGATTCTTTCATTCCTTTCCACAGGATATTGCCAAAACCAAGCAGGGGAACAGAAGCGCCTGCTCCGGCAAATTCTGCAAATGGCTGATAGATTCCGACAGCGCTTAAAACAGAGCCTGTACATACCAGAAGTACCATGATCCGTCCGGGCATAAGCTTTGTTCTGTCCAGAAGAATCTGTACCAGGGCACAGATCAGTCCGCCTGTCCAGAATGCATTAAAATAGTCCATGTATTTTTCCTCCTGAAAAAATTTCTGTATCTACATCATATCCGGAACCCTGTACTGTTCTATTACAACAGCGTGTGCGATACCTGGAATAGGATCCCCCTCGTTGAAGCTTACCTTTGACAGAAGGGCACCTGTGGGAACAAAGAGAATCCTTTTCCATTTTTTCTGTATAATACCCGGAAGAATATAGCCTGCCAGAACAGAGGCGGCACATCCACATCCGCTGCCGCCGGAATGTGTATCCTGAGTCTGAGGATCATAGATCAGCATACCGCAGTCCTGATGGACAGATGAGATATCAAATCCTTTTTCTGAGAGAAGGTCGAACAGAATTGTCTGTCCTACCATGCCCAGGTCACCGGTGAAGATGGCATCATAATCGGATGGTTTTCGGTGAAAATCCTGAAGATTTCGTGCTATGGTGTCGCAGGCAGCAGGAGCCATGCAGGCTCCCATATTGAGGGAATCCCTAAACCCAAAGTCAATCAGTCTTCCGGTGGTGATTCCTGTTATAACTGCACAGATATTGCGGTTACGGAGTGTGTTTAGTGTTTTGTTGTCCGGGCGTTGGTGGCGGTTCATATCCAAGTATACAGGCACCGGCACCGGTGACTGTCCAGGTAGCAGATAAGGGCCTTTGATTTCCATATCCCAGGGGAAAACGAAATTCTTTTTCTGCGCTGGCAAAGTGGCTGGAAGTTGCGCAGAGGATATATTTTCCGTACCCGCCGTCGATACACATTGAACCAAGGGAAAGAGATTCTCCCATAGTGGAGCATGCTCCGAAAAGACCGTAAAAAGGAATTTTCAGATCAGCGGTTCCGAAAGAAGAGGCTGATGTCTGAGCCAGCAGGTCGCCTGCAAAAAGAAGCTGTATATCGGAACAGGTGAGGCCGTTTTTTTTGATTGCCAGCAGAGCGGCCTGTTTTTGCAGAGTGCTTTCTGCAGCTTCCCAGGTATCTGTTCCAAACATGGGATCTTCACATATGGTATCAAAGTATGCGCCCAATGGCCCTTCCCCTTCTTTCTGGCTGACAACAGAAGCACAGCTCTGAACAAAGACAGGATTCTGAAATGAAATGCTGGATGTACCGCAGGTCATTTGTCTGTTCATAGAAAACCTCCTTGTATAATTGTATGATTCTTATGCAAAAACACCTCTCAGGATATGGATGCTAATAGTTACGGGATTATTGTAAAAAGATAATAAATCACACCGAGAATCCATGAACTCAGGATTCCATAAAGAATTACGGGTCCTGCGATCGTAAATATTTTGCATCCGATACCGAATACCTGTCCTTCTGCCTTATATTCGATCGCAGAGGAAGCTACGGAATTGGCAAAACCGGTGATCGGGACAAGGCTTCCGGCACCGCCGAATCTGCCGATTTTGGAATAAAGATTACATCCTGTGAGGATCACACTGAAAAGGATCAGGATAAGGGAACACCAGGAGCCGGCGGTATCTTTGTCCAGCCCAAGGTTATCTGCGTAATTTAAGATGACCTGTCCAACAACACAGATGACTCCGCCTGTGAAAAAGGCTTTGCACATATTCAGTGGCAGGCTGTGGACAGGAGTGACTGCTTTTACGTATTCTTCATATTGTTTCTGTTTTTTCTGACTTAGATTATTGTCTGACATAATATAAAACCTTTCTGATTGAAAATCCGGAATTTTGGCACACCAGGTTACTGAGAACGGAGTAAAGAGTAATCGATTGCTGCTTTTTTGGCACTGATGTTAAAGATTAGCTGGAAATTATGGCAGCCATCCGTTATAATAGTAAATCAGTGCCCCGACAGTTTTGCCGGCGGCTATGCACAGGATTGTAAAAGAAAGACCTCTCTGGAATCTGCTTCTTCTGGCAAAGATAGGGAAAATATCTGCCATCTCTGCCAGGGCCATGATCCATCCACCAAGGAAAATCCCTGAAAAGAGCCCGTACAGAATCAGAAACGGGGTGCCGAACCGGATATTCCAGTGAAAAAGAAAGAACAGGTTTCCAAGTTCTGTTCCCCAGAATATGATGTCTTCGTACAGCAATATATGATCTGCTGTGTGGGTAATTCCTGCATATCTGGGAATAATAGAAAGGCCGATCATAAGACCGGTTAGTCCTCCGGCAATAATAAAACCGGAACATAGTCCTGTAAATCCGAGAAAAATCTGCTCTAACATAAGCGCCTCCGATCCTGCCGACAACAAAAGAAGTTTTCGGGTAACTGTCCGGCAGTCTGTTATTGTGAAGCACCGGACAGATATATCTGTGATATGTATTATGGCAGAAATATAAAAATATATACACTGTCATTCATTTGTTACTGAGAACAGAGTGAACAGTAATTCTGGTAATATATCCGGCAGCAAAAGAATGTATGAATAACTGTACTTTTGGACAGAGAGATAGTATAATGTTACTGTTCACACACCGCTATCCCGCGAGGTATTTTTGCATGAATGTGCCAAAATCCTGAGACATACAAGCCAAAATTCTATTGCCGCAGGCAATCTGGAATGAATTTTGGTTAAGTTACTGAAAACGGAGTGAACAGTAACAGTATAATGACTGTATTATCTGACGCTCTAGTACATCGTTTTCGAAATAACTATACCACTCACTTGTCTGCGAATCCGATTGCACAGGTCTAAAAGCCTCAGCGTAGCCCGCTACGCCTGCGTTTTTATACCAGCACACTCGAATCCGCATCCTACGCGATTGGTATAGTTATTTACGAAACGATGTACTAGGAACTGATCGGAAAATCCGACAGAATGAAAACGTCAAAAGAAACATAACAAATCATAATAAATATAGAAAGATTGAGGAATGAAATCTGTGAATCAGAATATAATAGAAAAATTTAATGATCTGCTGGGAGAAGAGAAAGTGAAAGTGGATGAACCCATGAAACGTCATACCACATTTCGGATTGGCGGTCCGGCAGATTACTTTTTGCTTCCGTCTTCTGAGGAAGAACTGAGCGGGATTCTGAAGATATGCAAAAATGAAGAACTGCCATATTTCATTCTTGGAAATGGAAGTAATCTTCTGGTAAGCGATGAAGGATACAGGGGTGTCATTATTCAGCTTTACAGAAATTATGGTGATATTACAGTAAAAGGAAATGAAATCCATGCAACAGCAGGAGCTCTGCTGTCACAGATCGCGGTGGCAGCCAAAAATGCGTCGCTGACAGGATTTGAGTTCGCCGGAGGAATTCCCGGCACATTAGGCGGTGCAGTTGTCATGAATGCAGGTGCCTATGGCGGTGAAATGAAAGATGTGCTGAAAGAAGTAACTGTTATGACAGCTGCAGGAGAAATTCTCGTACTTCCGGCAGAGAAGCTGGAAATGGGATATCGCACAAGTCTTGTGAAAACAAAAGGATATCTGGTGTTGAGCGCAGTGATCGTTCTTGAACAGGGGAATCAGGAAGCCATAAAAGCAAGAATGAAAGAACTGACAGAACAGAGAGTAAGCAAACAGCCTCTTGAATTTCCAAGTGCGGGAAGCACATTCAAACGTCCTGAAGGGTATTTTGCCGGAAAGCTGATCATGGATGCAGGCTGAGAGGATACCAGACAGGCGGTGCGCAGGTTTCCGAGAAGCACTGTGGGTTTGTGATCAATAAAGATAATGCAACTGCAGCAGATGTGTGCAGACTGCTCAGAGATGTACAGGATAAAGTAAAAGAACAGTTTGGCGTAACTCTTGAACCGGAAGTGAAATTTCTTGGAAAATTTTGATCTGACTGAATCGAAAAAGTACTGTGAACAGAGTGCAAAGACCAAAGACCAATGAGCAACAGATGAGATTAAGAAGTGACGGGAGATAGAAAATGCGTTTTGTAATAGTTACAGGAGTATCGGGAGCAGGAAAAACATCTGCATTGAAAATGCTGGAGGATGCGAAGTATTTTTGTGTAGACAATCTGCCGATCCCTTTACTGGAGAAATTTGCATCACTGATGCCTGAGATACATGGAGAAGATGTGCAGAATGTTGCACTGGGAATCGATGCAAGAAGCGGGCGTTCTCTGGATGAGCTGGAGATTGTACTGGACAGAATGAAAAAGGCAGGGTATGATTTTGAAATCCTGTTTCTGGATGCGCAGGACAGTGTTCTGGTCAAACGTTATAAAGAAACCCGCAGAAGTCATCCTCTTGCAATGGGGGGAAGAGTGGATGATGGAATCCGGATGGAAAGAGAGAAGATGCGTTTTCTGAAAGAGCGTGCGGATTATATCATTGATACCAGCAATCTTCTGACAAGAGAACTGAAACAGGAGATCGACAGGATATTTGTAGATAATCAGGATTTCTGCAATATGATGATTTCTGTACTGTCATTTGGATTTAAATATGGAATACCGGCAGATGCGGATCTCGTGTTTGACGTGCGTTTCCTGCCGAATCCATACTATGTGGACGAACTCAGACCGCTGACAGGGCTGGATGACAGGGTTTTTAATTATGTAATGGATTGTGATATAGCCAGGACATTTGCGGATAAACTGGAAGATATGATCAATTTCCTTATTCCGAATTATGTGAAAGAGGGAAAGACAAATCTGGTGATCGCAATTGGATGTACAGGCGGCAAGCATCGTTCCGTCACGCTGGCAAGAGAACTTTATTCCAGATTGTCTGGAAATACAAAATACGGATTCAGGCTGGAACACAGAGATGCACAGAAAGACCGACTGGTCAGAAAACAGGAAGGATGATAAAGGAGAGATGTCTTTTTCAGGGATGGTGAAGGAAGAACTTTCCAGACAGATTGGATTGGCCAGACATTGCAAAATGGCAGAACTGGCTGCGATTTTATGTTCCTGTGGGAAAATGGAATGTTTTTCAGGGGACAGTAAACTGAAAATCCAGACGGAAAATGAAGCAGTTGCAAGAAAGTGCTTTACATTATTGCAAAAAACATTTAATATAGAAACAAAGATATTTGTACGTGAGAACAGTCACTTGAAACGGGTGAAGGTATATACAATAGAAATAACTGATCCCGAAGAGATCCAGGTAATTTTTCAGGCACTGCGGCTTGTCACGAACAGTATCGACCAGGGTACGCTTGTATTGTCGGATATGCTGGTGGTACAGCAGAATTGCTGCAAACGGGCGTTTATCAGGGGAGCTTTTTTAGCATCCGGTTCAATCAGTGATCCTGAGAAGGGGTATCATTTTGAGATTGTATGTTCTGATGCAAAAAGAGCAGAGCAGCTACAGACGATCATCCGCAGTTTTTCGGTAGATGCCAAAATCGTACAGCGTAAGAAATCACATGTGGTCTATGTGAAAGAAGGTGCGCAGATTGTTGACATGCTTGCTGTTATGGAAGCTAATGTGGCATTGATGGACCTGGAGAACATCCGCATACTGAAGGAAATGAGAAATTCAGTAAACAGAAAAGTAAACTGTGAAACTGCGAATATTAATAAAACCGTAAATGCAGCCGTCAAGCAGATGGAGGATATTAAGCTGGTCCGGCAGAAAATAGGATTTGAGCAGCTTAATGAAGGACTTGCACAGGTTGCTGAACTTCGGATGCAGTATCCGGAAGCTACACTAAAAGAATTAGGAATGATGTTAAGCCCGCAGGTGGGCAAATCGGGAGTCAATCACAGACTGAGAAAGCTGAGTGCAATGGCTGACGAACTGCGGGAGAAACAAGGAGGAGAATTATTATGATCAAAAAACCAATCACCATTAATTTATCCACAGGTCTGGAAGCGCGTCCGGTGGCACAGTTGGTACAGGTGGCTAGTCAGTTCAACAGTGAGATTTATGTAGAGATTGGAAAGAAGCGCGTGAATGCAAAGAGCATTATGGGTATGATGACGCTTGGGCTTGATGCAGGGGAAGAAATTACTTTATCTGCAAATGGTGAGGATGAGGAAGCTGCTATGGCAGGTATTGAGCAGTACTTAAGTAATCAGTGATCAAATAGTATTCAGGATAGAACACATCCGGAAGGGAAGACCGCTTTTCGGATGTGTTTTGTCGTGTATACGACAGCAATGTTACTGTTCACTTCGTTCACAGTAACGTAGCCAAAATTCATTCCAGATTGCCTACGGCAATGGAATTTTGGCTTGTATGTCTCGGGATTTTGGCATATTCATGCCAAAAACACCTCGCGGGATAGTGGTGTGTGAATAGTAACA
>ENA-OQBJ01000235-OQBJ01000235.1-human-gut-metagenome-genome-assembly--contig:-NODE-235-length-30401-cov-2.226102_pt1 | contig 30401 bp, 50 predicted proteins | sample MGYA00242743_ERZ504545 | MGnify/ENA primary metagenome ERZ504545 (study PRJEB26092, sample SAMD00036252) | human gut metagenome | host: Homo sapiens | study: EMG produced TPA metagenomics assembly of... | reverse complement strand
TGCGAGGGCAGCCAAGAACACGAACAGAATCGATGACTCACTAGCTCAACTGGCAGAGCAACTGACTCTTAATCAGTAGGTTCACGGTTCGATTCCGTGGTGGGTCACCATGACTCACTAGCTCACTGGCAGAGCAACTGACTCTTAATCAGTAGGTTCACGGTTCGATTCCGTGGTGGGTCACCATTTTGATTAGATGGCTCCTTTGGTGACAAGGGAGCCTTTTCGTATCTTTCCATCCAGATAACAGGACGAATGGAGGTTTTATTTTGCGGATCTTGATCTCGAACGATGATGGCATTGAAGCGCGCGGCTTGGAAGCGCTGGTCAAAGCTTGACGAAAGAACATACGGTGATCGTTTCGGCTCCGGCGCGTCAGCAGAGCGGCATGGCTCACGCGCTGAATGTCGGGCGTCCCATGGAACTCTTGAAAGGAGAACGCCTCTGCCGCCAGTACGGCATCGAGGCCTGGGCGGTTGATGGTACGCCGACGGACAGCGTCAAGCTCTATCTGGAGGCCATCGCCGAGGAAAAGCCAGATGTCGTGATTTCGGGCATCAATCACGGGGCGAATCTCGCGACGGATATCCTGTATTCGGGGACGGTCGGTGCAGCTATGGAGGGCATCCTGCACGACATTTCCTCGTTTGCCATCTCTCTGGATATGGACAGTACCATTTCCTATGAAGAAGCCGCAGAGATCTTTGCGGCGCATCTTGACCGCATCCTGGCCGAAGAAAAGCAGCCGCTATTCTGGAACATCAATTTCCCAAAAGCGTTCCAGGGCGGGCGGCCGCAATTCGTGTTCGGCCGCCAGGGCAAGCGCGATTACCATAATGCGTTTCAGCGTGAACTGCGTGAGGACGGCCGCGTCTTTTATACGGTAGCCGGCGAGATCTTCGATACGGATAAGAGCAAGCCGACGGATATCTATGCGGTTGAGGCCGGTTACATTGCCGTGACCCCGCTGATGGTCGACTTGACGGATTATATGGAACTTGAGAAGAAACTCAATCGTTGAGTGCCTGTGAGCCGCCTGCTGGGGATTTTCCGGCAGGGCGGCTCTTTTCGCAAGGCGGGAGAATGGACTGGCGGCGATACAGATTCCGGGTATGAAAGACAGGTGGAGATAGATGAAGGTAACGGATTCCATTCAATATATAAAAGGTGTGGGACCCAAGAAAAAGGCGGAACTCAACCGTCTGGGGATCGTGACGGTATACGATCTCTTGACGTATTTCCCGCGCACGTATGAGGATCAGAGCGTGCTGACGCGTATCTCAGACCTCCGGGTCGGGGAGCAGCAGACTATTTCGGGAATCATCACGAAGCTGCAGGAACGCCAGGGCGGCCGGCGCGGCATGACCATCCTGACCGCTCTGATCAGCGATGGGTCGGGCTTTTTGCAAGTGACCTGGTTCAATCAGAACTATCTCAAGAAACAGCTGCAGGTCGGCCGCCGCATCTTCGTGACGGGCAGGGCGTCCTATGCATTCGGCGGCCGCGGGCAATTTGCGATGAGCCAGCTGAGTTCCTTCCAGATCCTGACGGAGGAGGAAGATGCTGCTGCGCAATGCGGCATACAGCCCGTCTATCCGGCTACGGAACGCCTGAACCAGAAATTCTTCCGCAAATTGCTGAAGGAGGCGCTGGCAGCTGATGTGGAGCTGCCGGAGGTCCTGCCGGTAGCCGTATGCCGGCAATACCATCTGATGGCGCGCCGCGAGGCACTGGCAACCATTCATTTCCCCAAGGATTTCACGGCGCTGAAGGCCGCGCGCGCCGCCTGGCCTTTGAAGAGCTGTATCTCATCCAGTGCGGCCTGATGCTCCTCAAGCAGAAGCTGCAGCAGAGTGCCAAAGGCATCCGGCATGGCGCAGATGGGGTACTCCTGCAGCGCGTGGAAAAAAGCCTGCCGTTTGCCCTTACGCATGATCAAGATGGTGCCTGGCAGGATATCCGCCAGGATATGGAACGTGATTTGCCGATGCGCCGCCTCGTGCAGGGGGATGTGGGCTCTGGCAAGACAGTCATTGCCATGCTGGCACTCGTCAAGACCGTGGAGAACGGCTGCCAGGGGGCGATGATGGCTCCGACGGAAATCCTGGCCGAACAGCATTATGAGTCTTTTTGCCGTCAGCTGCAGCCATTTGGCATCCGCATCTCATTCCTTTCCGGCCGTCTGACGAAGAAGCAGCGCGAAGCCGTTTATCAGGAGATCCTGCGCCATGAAACGGATATCGTCATCGGCACGCATGCACTGATCCAGGAAGAAGTGCATTTCCATCGCCTGGGGCTCGTCGTCACCGATGAACAGCATCGCTTCGGCGTGGCGCAGCGCACAGCCTGGAGAAGAAAGGGGATTGCGTCCCCGATGTACTCGTCATGACGGCAACGCCAATCCCGCGCACGATGACGCTGACCGTCTACGGCGATCTCGATGTCTCGCTGATCCGCGAATTGCCGCCCGGGCGCAAGCCCATCCGTACCTTTGTGCGCCGGCCGGATCGGCGGCCGCTCATTTACCGCTATGTCCACAGCCAGCTGGAGGAGGGACGCCAGGCTTATGTCGTTTGCCCGCTGATCGAGATGGATGAGGAGAGCAAGCTGCCTTCCGCGGAAGAGATCTATGATGAACTCCGCTACGGTATCTTCCAGGATATGCCTTGCGGGCTCGTGCATGGCAGGATGCGGCCTGCCGACAAGGAAGCCGTGATGGAGGCGTTTTATCAGGGTGACATCAAGCTGCTGTCTCGACGACGGTTATCGAGGTCGGTGTCAATGTGCCGAATGCGAGCATCATGGTCGTGGAGCATGCCGACCGCTTCGGCCTTTCGCAGCTCCATCAGCTGCGCGGGCGCATCGGCCGCGGCTCTTACGCCTCGTACTGCATCCTTGTTTCAGAGGGCAAGACGCAGCAGCGCGTGAGCGGCTCAATATCATGGAGAAGACAGCGACGGGTTCCAGCTGGCTGAAGAGGACCTGCGCCTGCGCGGCCCGGGACAATTCTTCGGCTCCATGCAGCATGGCCTGCCGGATCTCAAGATTGCCGATGTCCTCAAGGACAGCGATATCCTCATCGAGGCGCGCAAGGCAGCCTGGAGAGCCTCAGGCACCAGGAGGACCTCGCTTTCGTGCTGCCGATACTCGAACTCCAGTACCAGGAGCAGTTCCGGCACATCACGGAATCGTGATTTATGCCATATTGCATAGTTTTTTGCACAAGGCTTGTCAGGACGCTCAATAATGTGTATAATACATGTAAAAATGCGTGCATTCTCCGCGAACGTTTGTCGGAAATCCGAAAAGGGGAATGCGCGTGGACGCGTAACAGGAGGCGCATATCTTGACAACAGTAATCGTAAATGGAGCCTGTGGCCGCATGGGACAGGCAGTTTTGAAAGCCGTGCAGGAAGCAGACGGGCTTGAACTCGTCGGTGCCGTGGATATAAGAGGCGGCGCGGACACGGGGACACTGGTCGGCCTGCCGGCCAATGGCATCCTCGTGGAAACGGATCTTGCTGCAGCACTGGAACGCCTGCAGCCGGAAGTCATGGTGGATTTCACGCGCCCGGATGTCGTTTTTGACAACGTCATGACGGCGCTTGCACACAAGACTTCGCCAGTGGTCGGCACGACGGGTCTTTCCGATGAGCAGAAGGCTGAGATCGCAAGCTGCTGAGGAATACGATACGCCGGCATTCATCGCTCCGAATTTCGCGATTGGCGCCGTACTCCTCATGGTCTTGTCGCGCCAGGCTGCCAAGTACATGCCGGAAGTGGAGATCATCGAACTCCATCATGACAAGAAGCTCGATGCTCCATCGGGCACGGCCATCCAGACGGCTGCCATGATTGCCGAGGTCCGCAAGGAACACCAGCAGGGCAATCCTGAGGAATTCGAGAAGCTCCCGGGTGCCCGCGGTGCGAATTACGAAGGCATGCATATCCACAGCGTGCGCCTGCCGGGCTATGTCGCGCATCAGGAAGTCATCTTCGGCGGCCTCGGCCAGACGCTGACCATCCGTCACGATTCGATGAATCGCGAATCCTTCATGCCGGGCGTCGTACTCGCTGCCAAGAAGGTCCGCGGCCTCAAGGGCCTGACGGTCGGCCTCGACAAGCTGCTCGACTGAGCCATCCCTTTGCCGGTTCTACTATCATCATAAAAAAGGAACTCATCCGGGACGTTTTCCGGAATGTATGCAGAAAGGAACGATTACCATGAAGAAGTACAACGTAGCGATCCTCGGCGCGACCGGTGCCGTAGGCAGGAATTCCTGAACCTCATCGAAGAGCGCAATTTCCCCTTTGCCAATCTGAAAATGCTCGCTTCCAAGCGCAGCGCTGGCAAGAAGATCCAGTTCATGGGCAAAGAGTACACGGTAGAGGAGACGACGGATGACTCCTTCAAGGATGTCGAGATTGCCCTGTTTGCCGGCGGTGCAGCCAGCAAGCAGTTCGCTCCGGCAGCCGTCAAGGCCGGTGCCGTTGTCATCGACAATTCCAGCGCTTTCCGCATGGATCCGGAAGTCCCGCTCGTTGTTCCGGAAGTCAATCCGCAGGCCATTGCCCGTCACAAGGGCATCATCGCCAACCCGAACTGCTCGACGATCATCATGATGATGGCCTTGAAGCCGCTTTACGATCTCTCGAAGATCAAGCGCATCGTCGTTTCGACGTATCAGGCTGTTTCGGGCGGCGGCAAGGAAGCCATGGCCGAGCTTGAGCAGCAGGTCGAGGATATCGTTGCCGGCCGCGAGCCGCAGGCCAATATCCTGCCGGGCGCAAAGTTCCCGAAGCATTATCAGATCGCTTTCAACCTCATCCCGCAGATCGATGTCTTCTATGACAACCTCTACACGAAAGAGGAAATGAAGATGGTCAACGAGACGAGAAAGATCCTCGAGGATGACGGCCTGCGCATCACGGCCACGACGGTACGCGTGCCGGTTTACCGCAGCCATGCCGAATCCGTCAATGTCGAGTTTGAGGATGAAGTCAGCGTGGAAGCCGCCCGCAAGGCCATCGATGCCTTCCCGGGTGCCATCGTCCGCGACAATCCGGACGAGCAGATCTATCCGATGCCGCTCTTCACGTCCGGCAAGAATGATGTCGAAGTCGGCCGTATCCGCAAGGATGAGTCCATCGAGCATGGCCTGAACTTCTGGGTCTGCGGCGACCAGATCCGCAAAGGCGCGGCCCTCAACGCCCTGCAGATCGCTGAGTACATGATCGAGCATGATATGATCTGAGCAATATAACATCGTGATACAAAAACCGTCAGGAACAGCAATCCCGTTCCTGACGGTTTTTCTTGTGGGGATATTCTTTTACGCGATCAGAAGATGCCGAGTACATGCCAGTACGTCTGTGCGAAGATCAGCATCAGGACGTACCCGATGATCGTCAAGGGCAGACCCACCTTGATGCAGTCCTTGGCCGAGAAGGTCTCGGTGGAAAAGGCCAGGATGCCCTGCGGCGAATTGACGGGCAGGATGAAGCCAAAGCTGACGACGAACTGCAGGACCATGGTGATGCCGACGATGTTCAGGCGTCGTTGCCGAGTCCCTGGAGTACGGCAATCATGATGGGGATCATGGAGGAAGCAACGGCCGTAGCACTGGCAAAGCCGAGATGGACGACAATGAGGAACAGTGCGAGAATCGCAAAGACCAGGAAGACGCTCATGCCTGCCAGGCCAAAGACGGTCATGAGCTGGTTGGCCAGCCAGGCCGCGGCCTTGGTCGAAAGCAGGGCCGAGCCCATGCTGATGCCGACACCGAAGAGGATCAGGGTACCCCAGGAGATGCGTGACTGTGCTTCTTTCCAGTTCATGATGCCGATGCCGGGCAGCAGCATGAGCGTGACGGCGATGACCGTGGACGTCGTCGTATCGAGCGGATGCAGCGTCTTTTCCGTGACCCAGAGGAAGAGCAGGCCGATGGAGATGACCATGAGCTTTTTCTCCGCAGGCTTCATGGGGCCGAGCGCAGCCCGCTCGGTGCGGACGGTCTCGTCGCCGCCCGCGACTTCCTTCGTCTCCGGTGGCAGCATCTTGAGACAGACAAAATAAAGGAGGATCGACATGATGACGGCATACGGTGCGGCGGCAATGAACCATTCCGCCCAGGAAATCGTGGCGCCGAGCTGCTTCTCGATAAAGCCCAGCGCTACCATGTTCTGCGCTGCTGCCGTCTTGATGCCGATATTCCAGATGCTGGCCGCCTGGATGGTGGCGACCATGAGCAGCGCGGCGAAGCGGCTGTCCTTCTTCATCTTGAAAGCGGAAATGATGCCGAGGACAATCGGGACGATGCAGCCGACACGCGCAGTAGTACTCGGGACAAAGAAAGCCAGGACGAAACCGACGAAGATCATGCCGGCCAGGATGCGGTTGGTCTTGGCACCGACCTTGGAGAGAATGAAAAGAGCGATGCGCCGGTCAAGACCCGTGTGCATCATAGCTGCTGCGAGAAAGAGTGCGGCGCCGACGAGTACCGCGCCGTTGCTGGTGATGCCGCCAAACGCCATGCCGACGGCTTTTGATGTACCGAGCATTTTATCCGGTGCGGCAGGATTGGGACTCATGCCCAGACAGAGGATCATCAAGGTCGCAATGATGGCTGCACTGATCGGATAACTGACAGCCTCTGTGATCCAGACGATGATAGCAAATACCAGGATGCCGAGCATCCGATGACCGCCGGTGGTAAGATCTGCTGGCGTCGGCAGCAGGAATATCGCCAGCATGGCCAAAGCGGCCAGCGGCAATCCATACTTTTTGGCGAAGGATGTGGAAGTTTTTTCCGTTGCCATAATACTCACCTCTATGTTATGAAAGAATACAAGATATACCTTATAGCTCTATTATTCGTGATACAAGAAGGATTTCCTCTTTCTTTTGGCAAGTGTACAATATACAAAGAGTCAGGCTTTGTCGTATAAAAAATTATATACATTGACAATATCAATAAGGTTTTATATAATGAACGCGAAAGGACTGGTGAACGATATGCACCCATTGTTGAAGCGGTACATCCCGTTGGCGGATATGCTGGCCGCTACCTTTGGCGAGGATTGCGAAGTGGTTTTGCACGATCTGGCGGATCCGGAACATTCTGTGGTTTACGTAGCCAATGGGCAGGTGACAGGGCGCCGCATCGGGCAGGGCATAGAACACCTGGTGCGGGAGGTCATGCAGGCAGATGGCCCGGAACAGGATTATGCCGTCAATGACTATTTTCATAAGCATGGCCGCCTGATCCGTTCTTCTTCGCTGTTTATTCGCGATGAGGAAGATCATCTGATCGGCGCGATGTGCATCAATCTGGATACGACCAGGATCACGCAGCAGATGGCATTCCTGCAGTCCCTGATGCCGAAACCGCCCGAACCTGTTGCTGCACATGAGACGCAACACGGGAACCGTGTCGAGGATATGGTCATGTCGCTGGTGGACAACATCCTGGCTGGTTGTGATGTGAGACTCTTGACCCGGGAAGAACGGCTGGAAAAGATCCGTTTCATGCAGAAACGGGGGATCTTCCAGGTGAAGGGAAGCATTGAGCAGGTGGCCAAACGCTTGGGCATCACCAAAGTCACGGTTTACAGCTACCTGGATGAACTGCGCAAAAAGGCACAGGACGCGGACGATTGAATTTTTACCTTTGATATATAAATTTTTATATGATAAATATATTTTTCTATAAGGAGGCTGCTTTATGCATTATATGGATTTGGATACGCCGTACCTGCTCCTTGATGAAAAGAGGCTGCGCAAGAATCTGGCGGATATGCAGGCCTATGCCGATGCGCATCATGTAGCACTGCGCCCACATACCAAGACGCATAAGATGCCGGCAATCGCGCAGATGCAGATGCAGCAGGGAGCCTGCGGCATTGCTGTGGCCAAGGTGGGCGAAGCGGAAGAAATGGCCCGGGCGGGGCTAGCCGATATCCTGATTGCCAATGAGATCGTGGGAGTCCAGAAATGGCAGCGCATGGCAGCCTTGGTCAAGGCGGGATGCCAGCTTTCTTTCGGCGTGGATGCTCCCTGCCAGGTCACGGGCGCCGAGGCAGTCTTTGCCGAAACCGGCGTATGCGTTTCCGTGCAGATCGAGATCGAAGTGGGAGAAGAACGATCCGGCATCATCTGCGATGAGGATTTCCTGGCTTTGCTGGCAGCCATCCGTTCCTGTCCGCACATCCATTTCAAGGGACTCTTCTCTCATGATGGCAATACATATCGCGCCAAGGATCTGGCAGAATGCAAGGCCCTGGCGGCAAAGGCGCAGCAGCGGACGGTCCATTTTGCTCAGCTGGCGCATGAGCAGGGCATGGACTGTGAAGTGGTCAGTTATGGTGCGACGCCGACATTCATGAACCATATTGATATCCTGCCTGGCATCACCGAACTCCGTCCCGGCACGTATGCCTTGATGGAATGCTGCGCAGGGCCATGCCATCGACGACTGGTCACGCTGTGCGGCAACGGTACTGGCCACCGTGATCAGCAAACCGACGGACACGCGCACCATCCTGGATGTCGGTGCCAAGGGACTGACCAAAGAAACGCGCACCGAGGGAATCTGCTCGACGCGGGGGATGGGCATGCTGTATGATTTCCCAGGTGTTTCCATTGATTCGCTGTTTGATGAACATGCCATCATCCTGGATCGCGGCTTCCATGACCGGGTCCAGATCGGCGACAAAGTCCGCATCATCCCCGTGCATATCTGCCGGTCTGCAATCTTTACGACAAAGCTGCCTGCTGGACGGGGAGACTGTCAAGCTATCCTGCCGATTTCCTGCCGCGGCAAGATCCAGTGAGCGGGAAATGGGTGACTTCTATCGTCATGTGAATAAAGAGGAGGAAACGGTATGGATTTCATTGCCAAGCCGGAGGGTTCCAGGAATAAAGGTCATTATTCCCCGGGAGTCGTCATGAACAACATCTTATATGTATCTGGACAACTGCCGCTTGATCCCGTGACCAATCAAGTGGTACCGGGCGACGTGCAGGTCCAGACAAGACGCTCGCTGCAGAATGTCGAAGCTGTCTTGAAGCGCGCAGGAACGGATAAAAGACATGTCGGGCTCTGCCGGGTTTACCTGTCGGATATCGCACTCTGGGACCAGGTCAATGCGGTTTATGCTGATTTCTTTGGCAGCCATATGCCGGCGCGCGTCGTCGTACCCACCCGTACGCTGCACTTCGGTGCGCTTGTCGAGATCGAAGCGATGGCAGAACTGCCTGTTGAAGGAAAATGAGGAGGCGTTATGATGAAATTCGTTTGTACGGCCTGCGGGCGGGAAGAAGATACGCATACCCGCAAATCAAAATGCGATTGTGGCGGTCTTTGGGAACTTTCGTACACGCCGCCCAAATTCACGCTTGAGGATATCGACCGGGATACCTGGAGCATCTTCCGCTATCGCAAGTTCATGGCTCTGACGGGTGATACCTGGAGAGACGTTACTCTTGGCGAAGGCATGACGCCATCATCCCGTTCCAGGAAGGGGTATGGTTCAAGATGGATTACTTCATGCCCACGCTTTCTTTCAAGGATCGCGGCGCTGCAGTCCTGATTGCCCATGCCAAGGCCATCGGCGTCGATCGTGTCGTGCAGGACAGCAGCGGCAATGCGGGCAACAGCGTGGCCGCATACTGTGGGAGAGTCGGCATCGCCTGTGATATCTTTGTGCCGGAAGGGACGTCCGATAAGAAAATCCGCATGATCGAGGCCCATGGCGCAACGGCGCATATCATCCCGGGCAATCGCGACCACTGTGCCGATGTCTGCCGTGCGACCGCACGCGAGAAGCAGCTCTACTATGCGAACCATGTCTACAATCCCTTCTTCTATGAAGGACCAAGACGTATATCTATGAAACGTATGAGCAGCTGCACCGCATCCCCGAACATATTTTTATCCCTGTGGGGAACGGCACCTTGTTCCTGGGCATCGTGAAAGGCCTGGAACATCTGCTGCAGAGCGGCCTCATCCCGCACATGCCGCAGCTCTATCTCGTGCAGAGCGAACGTTGCCAGCCTTGCTCCAGGCTATGGCGGAACATGCTGCGCAGATTCGCCCGGGAACATCTTCTGCAACACTGGCCGAAGGGATTTCCATTGGCCTGCCCATGCGCAGTGCCGAGATCTTGTCCTATGTGTACCGCTATCATGTCAAGGGCGTGGCGATCCCGGAAGAAAAGATCCTGCCTGCGCGCAGCAAGCTGGCACGGCGAGGCATTTACTGTGAGCATACGACAGCCGCCGTCTATGCCGGGTATGAGGCGTACTGCCAGAAGCATGGCCCGCTCTCCGATGTGCTGATCTCCATGTGCGGTGCCGGCCTGAAATCCGATCACGGCTGAGAATATAATGATACCCTGGCATCCCTGCTGTACCTGTGGCAGGGATGCAGCCATGAGCAGGAAAACGAAGACTGCCGTCAGCATTATCTGGCGGCAGTTTTTGCTTGCGGAATACCAGCTGCACAAGTTGCTGCTCGAAAGGCTTTTGGTTTCATAGAGACTCCTTGGCGATGATATAGACTGTAGCTTAGATGGATATGCCATGAATGTGCAGCAGTGTTTGCTGCCGTATTTTCTAGTGCAACGCGTTTATCCTTATTATCAAGCGGAGAAGGGCTCGGGCTGTGCAGGAAGCCATATGGAAAAATGATGCCTTTCAGACAAACTATAGGATTGAAGCGTAAAATGACAAGCAGATCGGCAATCGATGTTAGCAATCGATGTGGAAATATGATAAGATAGAAAGCAACATAACGGGAAAACCCGAATAAGTGCTTCGGAGGGATATTTATGGTCAGTGAAGAAACAATGATGTTCCGGTTCGGCAACGATGAGAACAAGGCGGAGCGGATCATCCGTTCAGTCTGCAGTGCGATGGAGGAAAAAGGCTACAATCCCATCAATCAGCTGGTCGGTTATCTGCTTTCCGGTGATCCGGCGTATATCACGAGCCACAATGATGCGCGCAGCCAGATCCGCACGCTGGAACGCGATGAGCTCCTGGAAGAACTCGTGCGTTCGTATCTGACAAAGGACAAGGAAAAGGAAGCATAATGAAACGATATATGTCACTCGATATCGGTGACCGGACCATCGGCATCGCAGTCAGCGACCTCCTGGGCCTGACGGCGCAGGGGGTGGAAACGATTCACCGCAAATCCTTGGAGGAGGATCTCAAGCGCCTCGGCGAACTCATGAAGGAATATGAGACCCATTCGCTCGTTCCTGGCCTGCCCAAGAATATGGATGGCACGGAGGGCGAGCGCTGTGCAATCGTCAAGGACTTCATGGCCAGTGTCAAGGAGCGTTACCCGGAGGTCGAAGTCAAGTTCTGGGATGAACGCCTCTCGACGGTGGCGGCAACGCGTTCGCTGCTCGAGGCCGATGTTTCCCGCCGCAAGCGCAAGAAAGTCATTGACAAGATGGCCGCGGTCTTTATCCTGCAGGGGTATCTGGACAGCCTGCGCTGACTTTGAGGGCTGCCTTGGCATTCAAAGCTCTTGGGCGTCTCGGGCGGCGTGGACGGTTGACAAGCTTTCTTGCCATACGCTACAATGAAGACAGTAATGAATTCTCAGGTAAGAAAAAATATTTTTGGAAGAGGTGGTTCTTGTGGCAGATGAAATGATGAACGAAGAAGATGTAGTCGTAGTCATGACGGATGAGGACGGGCATGAGTACTATTATAGGGAAGAGATGATCATCCCGGTGGATGAGGAGCGTTATGCACTGCTCGTCGGTATCCATGGTGAGGACGAAGAACACGCGGCTGGCTGCGGCTGTGGCTGCGAAGATGGCGACGAAGATGTCATCATTGCCAAGATCGTCGTCAATGATGAGGGCGAAGAAGAGTATATCGAGCGTCGGATGAAGAATTTGAAGCGGTCCAGAAGGCGTACGATGCCCTGGTCGATGAGGCTGAGAAGGAATAAGGTGTCATGACAGGCTGCCGACCCGTTGGGTGGCGGCCTTTTCCTTATAATGAGCAATGAATATGAACGAATGGAAAACAAAATGGCAGGAATTCTGGCAGCAGGGACAGGATTTTCTTGCCCGGATCAGGAAGGGCGTGCGCTGCGGCGAGACACCTGCAGAGCCGTCGGCAAACGAGGAGACGTCTTCGCAGCCTGAGGGGACAGAAGCATCCCTTGGGGATCGCTGCGTTGCGTTTTTCCGGGAAATGAGCTGGAAAAAGGGCTTGGTGGCGGCCATCTTGGTGATCCTCCTGGCCGGTGGCATCTCCTGCCTTTATCTGTTTGGCGGCAGTCCGTCAGCAAAGCGTGCCTCCTTTGATGCGGATCAAAGCATCTATGTGATGGTCAAACCGGGCATGAATGCCAATGATATCGCTGCAGAACTCGTGGATCTCGGCGTCATCGACAGCAAGATGCGTTTCTGGTGGCTCACAAGAGTCCATGGTTATGGCAGTCAGATCAAAACGGGGACGTATGCCTTCCAGGCGAACATGGATGAGGAAACCGTCCTGCAGAAGCTCGTGGCAGGCGATACGACCGTCATCCGGTTCACGATCCCCGAGGGCTTCAGCGTGCGGGAAATCGCGAAGCGCCTGGCCGATGCAGGCCTTGTCGATGAACAGGAATTCCTGGCGCAAGCCAAGGATTTTGCCCCGTATCCCTATATGAAGAAACAGCCGCATGTCCAGTTTGCAGCCGAAGGCTTCCTGTTTCCCGATACGTATGAACTGCACGGTGATGCGGCAACGCCGGAGGGCATCATGAAGATGATGGCAGAGGATTTTGAGCAGCGGCTGACGCCGGAGATGCGCCAGCAGGCAGCGGCGATGAACCTCTCAATCCACGATCTCATCACCCTGCTTCCCTCGTTGAGAAAGAAGCCCGGTACGACGAGGACCGGCCAATCATCGCGCAAGTATTCTTCAAGCGGCTGTCCCTCGGCATGCCGCTGCAGTCGGATACGACGCTGCAGTATCTCATGGCAGCCCCGAAGGAAGATGTGTCCATCGAGGATACGAAGATCGATTCGCCGTATAATACGTATCAGGTGACGGGTCTGCCGCCGGGACCGATTGCGAATCCGGGCCTCAAGTCCATTGAAGCGGTCCTGCATCCGGCTGCGACGGATTACTTGTATTTCGTTGCTGACCGCCAGGGTCATAACCATTATTCCACGAATTACGCCGATCATGAGGCGATTGTAGAGCAGGTGCGTTGAATATGAATGCGGATTGTACCGTCCCCAAGGATAAAACGGGACGGACGGATGAAAGAATGGAAGATCTTTTGCATGAGATGGAGGCATATGCTGCACGGCATCATGTCCCCATCATCAACGAACGCGGCCGCCGGGCTTTCCTCGATATCGTGCAGCAGGAACGCCCGCATCGCGTGCTGGAGATCGGCACGGCCATCGGCTACTCGACGCTGCTCCTGCTGCTGCATGGCGCAGCAGATGTGACGGTCACGACGCTCGAACTCAGCGAGGAGCGCGCGCAGCTTGCCAAAGGCTTCTGGGCGCGCGCAGGGCTTCTGGGCCGCGTGGACTTGCGGACGGGCAATGCCGGGGATATCCTGACGGAACTCACAGGCCCGTACGATTTCGTTTTCATCGATGCGGCCAAGGGACAGTATGTGGATTATTTCCACAAGATCCAGCCGCTGCTCGCTCCGCGATGCACGATCCTGGCCGATAACGTCCTGTTCCGCGGCTATGTACTCGGGCCGGAGCGGGCGCCGCGCCGTTACCGCACCATCGTCAAGCGGCTGCGCGCATACATCACATTAGTCAATCATACGCCGGGGTTCTCGACTGAGATCCTTGAACGCGGGGACGGCCTGGCGGTGACACGGAGGAAATAACGTTTTGATCATGAAAAAGCCGGAGCTTCTGGCTCCTGCCGGCAATATGGAAAAGATGAAGATGGCACTGCTCTACGGTGCCGATGCCGTGTATCTTGGCGGCAAGGCCTACGGATTGCGGGCTTTCGGCGGCAATTTCAGCCGCGAGGAACTCAGGGACGCGATGGATTTTGCCCATGGGCTTGGCAAGAAAGTCTATGTGACCGTCAATATTTTCCCGCATAACCGCGATCTTGACGCCTTGCCGGATTATTTGCGGTATCTCCAGGAAATCGGCACCGATGCCCTGCTCGTGGCGGATCTCGGCGTCTTTACGATGTGCCGCGAGGTCGTGCCGGAAATGGAACTCCACATCAGTACACAGGCCAACAATACGAACTGGGCGACGGTGCGTGCCTGGCAGGCACTTGGCGCCAAGCGCGTGGTCCTGGCCCGGGAGATGTCTCTGGCGGAGATCCGCGAGATCCGCGCGAAATGCGATGTGGATCTTGAGATGTTCGTGCATGGCGCGATGTGCATCTCGTATTCCGGCCGCTGCCTGCTCTCGAATTATTTTACGGGACGCGATGCCAACCATGGCAGCTGTGCGCAGTCCTGCCGCTGGAAGTACGCGCTTGTCGAAGAGACACGGCCGGGGAAATACTTCCCGATCGAGGAGGATGAGCGCGGCACGTACATCATGAACTCCAAAGATATGTGCCTCTTGCCGCATCTCGCGGATGTCATCGAGAGCGGCGTCGAGAGCCTCAAGATCGAGGGGCGCATGAAGAGCGTCCACTACGTCGCAAGTGTTGTCAAGGCCTATCGCCTGGCCATCGATGCGTATTTCGCGCATCCAGACGATTTCACCATCGAGCCGGCGTGGCTGGAAGAACTCGAGAAAGTGTCCCATCGTCCATATACGACGGGATTCTATTACCATCAGCCGACACAGGATGACCAGCTCTATGGGACATCTTCCTATATCCAGACGTCCGAGTTCGTGGGACTCGTGCGTTCTTACGATGCGGCGACGGGCTTTGCGCTCGTCGAGCAGCGCAACAATATGAAACTGGGACAGGAAATCGAAGCGTTCCAGCCGCGAGGGCCGCTCTACCGCCAGACGATTCGCGCCATGCGCGATGAGGAAGGCGAGGAGATCTCGGTGGCACCGCATCCGCAGCAGCTGCTCTATATGAAGATGGATCAGCCAGTGGAGCCGTACACCATCCTGCGTCGCGATTATCAAGCTTGAGCCTTGGCCTGGAGGGCCGGGCAGGAATGAAGGAAAGCGGGGATTACTCATGGAAAAGACAGTTCGTTATTTCGGCAAGGCCACGGGACGCGTACAGGGCGTCGGGTTCCGCATGTTCATCCAGCAGCACGCCGCGGAACTCGGTGTGACAGGCTGGGTCCGCAACATGGAAGATGGCAGTGTCCACATGGAGATCCAGGGAACACCAGAGGCCGTCGACAAATTGTCCGTACTCATGCGGGAAGGCAATTACTTCATCAAGGTCAAGGAATTGACATTTGAGGAACGCCCGGCTGTGCCGGAAGAGACGCGTTTCGTCATCCGTTACTGATTGCTTCGCATTTCTGGGAGGATTTTTTATGCCAAAGATACTCGTGCTGCATGGCCCCAATCTCAATCTCCTGGGGACGCGGGAACCGGAGATTTACGGCCGCACGACCCTGCAGGATATCAATGACCGCATGGAGAAACGTGCAGCCGCAGCCGGGATTGCCATGGATTTCCTGCAGTCCAATCATGAAGGTGTCCTCGTCGATGCTGTGCAGGCTGCCAATCACAAATACGATTACATCATTTTCAATGCAGCGGCGTTCACGCATTACAGCATCGCCCTGCGGGATGCCATCGCGGCCATCGAGGTGCCGGTCATCGAAGTGCATCTCTCGAATATCCATAAACGCGAGGAGTTCCGCCATACGTCCGTGCTGGCTCCTGTCGCCATGGGGCAGATCTGCGGCCTCGGCGCGGAAAGCTATATGGCGGCTCTTGAAGCCATCATCTATAAGCTCAAGGCTGATGTCCAGAAGGAAATCAGTCCGCAGGGGATTTTTCGTCAGGAGGGATAGTTGTATGAATCCAGATCGTTTGGAGGCTTTGCGCGCTCTGCTCGCGCAGGAAGGCCTCGATGGCGTTGTCGTGACGAAATACGTCAATCTGCATTATTTCAGCGGTTTCCGCGGTGACGACACGACGCTGGTGGTCACGCGTGACCATGCCTTGCTGATCACGGATAACCGGTATACGGAGCAGGCAGCTCAGCAGGCCCCGCTCTATGAGATCGTCGAGCAGAAGGGCGGTCTCTTGAAGAAGACGGCGGAATGCATCGGGAAGCTCGGCTGCAGGCAGGTGGGCTTTGAGGGCAATGCCATGCTCTACAATGACCATGCGGCGCTTGCGGGCATGATGCCAGGCGTCGATTTTTCGAAAGCTTTGACACTCGATGCACTGCGGGCTGTCAAGGATGCGGAAGAAATCGGTTATATCCGCAAGGCCTGTGAGATCGCGGATGAAGCGTTTGCAGATATCGTTGCGTTCATCGTCCGGGCCGGACGGAAATCGAGGTCGCGGCGCGCCTCGAACAGGTCATGCGCGCTGCAGGCGCAGAAAAAACGTCGTTTGATACCATCGTGGCTTCCGGTCTGCGCGGCAGCATGCCGCACGGCACGGCTACCGAGAAAGTCATTGAGGCAGGCGATTTCGTGACGATGGACTACGGTGCCAAGTACCAGGCTATTGCTCCGATATCACGCGCACTGTCTGTGTGGGCAGAGCGACACCGCGTCAGCGCGAAGTCTATGAGGCGGTACTCGGCGCGCAGGAAATGGTCCTCGGCCTCATCGGTCCGCAGGCATCCTGCCAGGCCATCGATGCCGCATCACGTGAATACCTTGCGCGTTACGGCCTTGCCGAGTATTTCGGCCATGGCCTCGGTCACAGCCTGGGACTTGAGATCCATGAGTCACCGCGTCTCTCGCGCTCTTGTGCGCCCGGTGATGTGCTTGTCCCCGGCAATCTCATCACGGACGAACCGGGTGTTTATCTGCCGGGCTGGGGAGGCCTGCGCATCGAGGATACGGTACTCGTGACGGAAACGGGCAGCGAGCGGCTCACGAAATCGGATAAATCGTTGCGGGAACTCGGCTGCTGATGATCCCCGGAGATGCTGCGGCATGCGTCCGCGGGCGCGGGCCGGCGGAAGAAAGCTTGACGGGATGCCGCAAGTTTATTATAATAAAAACGTTATGATATGTTTATGTTGTATCATGCAAATTGACCATGATATTTTGGAGGGCGTTAGTGAATGATTAATAGTACGGATTTTCGCACGGGCTTGACGATTGAGATTGATGGCGGTGTCTGGCAGATTGTTGATTTCCAGCATGTAAAGCCGGGCAAGGGCGCAGCTTTCGTTCGCACGAAGATCAAGAACGTTGAGACGGGTGCAGTGGTAGAGCGTACCTTCAACCCGAACGAAAAAATGCCGGCTGCTCATCTGGAGACGCGCAATATGCAGTATCTCTATGAAGCAGATGGCATGTATACGTTCATGGATATGGAGACGTATGAGCAGACGGAACTCAACAAGGACCAGCTTGGCGATGCACTGAACTACCTCATGGAAAACATGGAAGTCTCGCTGCAGACGTTCAAGGGCCGCATCATCGGCATCCAGCTGCCGAACTCCGTCAACCTCAAGGTCATCGAATGCGAGCCGAGCGTCAAGGGCAACACGGCTACGGGCGCCACGAAGATGGCAAAAGTTGAAACGGGCTACGAAGTACGCGTGCCGCTTTTCGTCAACGAGGGCGATACGCTCCGCATCGATACCCGCACGGGCAACTACATCGAGCGCGCATAAAAAACGCTTTTTCAGCAGCTGTCATACCATCTCGCTGGTATGGCAGCTGTATTTCTTTCATTTTTCTTTCGGTTTGGGCAGGAGAACGGTGTTTTTTAGCGAAATAATATAGTATAAATATGCAGTCGGTGCAGCAAGGAAACATCAAAGCTGCCTGCTGCAGGAGCATTGCTCGTTTCGTTTAAGGAGGCCTTTATCATGGCAAATGAAAAAGAACTGTTGAAGAAAGATTCGGGTCTTGGTGCCATTCGCATCGCGGATGAAGTGGTCAGCATCATCGCTGGCCTGGCTGCTACGGAAGTCGACGGGATTGCGGGCATGAGCGGCGGCATTGCCGGTGGCATCGCGGAGATGCTCGGCCGCAAGAATTTCGCCAAGGGCGTCAAGGTCGAAGTCGGCGAGAAGGAAGCGGCTGTCGACCTTTACATCATCGTCAAGTACGGTGTGCGCATCCCCGATGTGGCCCTGGCCGCTCAGGAAAATGTCAAGCAGGCCATCGAGACGATGACAGGCCTGTCGGTTGTCGAGGTCAATGTCCACGTACAGGGTGTCGGTTTCCCGGAGGAAGCGCCGAAGACGGAAGAGGTGCGTGTACGCTGAGTTGAAGCGAGGCGGATACCATGGGGATCATTAACCGTATATTGCTGTTTTTTTTCAGCCTGTCTGTTGCGGCGTTGTCGCTTGTCGTGCTGGCGGCCTGCCTCGGCGTGCTGCCGGAGTCCGTCTGGCTCAATGAGCTGCAGTATGCACTCACGCGTCCGGAGGACAATCGCAGGCGCTGTTGTCGTCTTCCTCATCGCTTTCCAGCTGTTCTGCTGCTCGTTCCGCCGGACGCGTCCCGCGGAGCATGCAACGGGGGAATACCTCGTGCTGCAGAATGAGGCGGGGGCTGTGCGCGTGGCGCTTGACGCCGTGCGCAGGCTCGTCGAGCAGACTGCGACGGGCCTGCCTGGCATCCGGCTGGCTAGGGCCAAGGTATATCGCGTACACAGCGGCCGCGGCGCAGAGGCGGCGGATCAGCTCAAGCTCGTGCTTGACCTCTCGATTGGCCGCGGGCTCAACGTCAATGAGGTGTCGGCGTCTGCCGCGAAGGAGATCCGCGAGGAACTCCAAGAAGTCATGGGACTCTCGGATGTCGCACTCGATTTGCGCGTCACGAGCCTTTCCGATGCGGCTCTGCCATCGAAACGCCGCGTCGTCTGAGGTGGTGGACAGAAGATGAAAGAAGAAATCAAGAACTATTTGGAACAGATCTGGCAGGAAAGCCGTATCGTGTCATCGGGCTCTTTGCAGGACTCTTTATCGGCCTGGCCATCCTGATCTTTGGCTTCTGGCGCACCCTCTTTGTCCTGTTCTGCGGCAGCGTCGGCCTTTTCATCGGCACACGGCTCGACGAGGGGGATACTATTTTCTCGCTGTTGGAACGGATCCTGCCCGAACGGTTCAACAAAATCTAAACATCTCCCGCTTCCTGGAGCAGGAGAAAGGCCCGTATCGTGTGAGCGGGGCGGAGTAAGGAACAATCATTTTGCTGAGTACGCGCCGTCGCGTACAGGAAGGTTTAAGGTAAGGAAGGTTATTCATGAGTCGTAGACAAGCAAGAGAGGCGGCCCTTCAGGCGCTGTTTCAGTTAGATTTGAACCACGGAGATGAGGCGGATCAGGAAGAGATGTATGAATCTCTGGCCATCGATACAGCCTTGCAGAGGGGGAGGCCATGAATGCTCATGACCGTGCTTTTGTCAAGGCGCTCGTCCATGGGACCCGCCAGCACCTTGCCGAGATCGACGCAGAGATTGCCCATGCCTCCCGGGAATGGAAAGTGGAACGCATGGCAGTGGTCGACCGCAACCTCACGCGCATGGCGACGTATGAGATGCAGTTCGCCCCCGAGAAGCTCACGCCGAATATTGCCATCAACGAGGCTGTGGAACTGGCGAAAAAGTATGGTACGGATGAGTCCAGCCGCTACGTCAATGGCATCCTTGGCGCAATCATGAAGAATGTGCAGTGATACATGACGGAAGCCAGACTTGAGTCTGGCTTTTTTCTTGTCGGAATGACCGGCTGGCCTGGAGGTGATCGAGTGGTCATGATGGAACATGTGGAACATATTCATAGTGTCAGCGATGTGACGCGCTACATCAAGATGATGTTTGCACGGGAAACGCTGTTCTCGCATCTGCAGGTGCGTGGCGAACTCTCGAATTTCAAGCGGTATGCTTCAGGGCACTGTTACTTCACGCTCAAGGATGCATCTCCTGCCTCAAATGCGTGATGTTCCGTAGCAGGGCGCAGGGCTTGCGTTTTGAGCCGCAGAATGGCATGCAGGTCATCCTGGGCGGCAGTATCGCCGTGTATGAACGCGATGGCGTCTATCAGTTCTATGCAGACCGCATGGTGCCGGATGGCGTAGGCGAGCTGGCACTGGCCTTGGAACAGCGGAAGGCGCGCCTGACGGCGGAAGGGCTTTTCGATGAGGACCACAAGCAGCCTCTGCCGCGCTTCCCGAAGACCATCGGCATCGTGACGTCTCTGTCAGGTGCCGTGCTGCGCGATATCTATCGCGTCTCGAAACGCCGCTGGCCGTCGGTGCAGCTCGTATTGAAGCCCGTGCTGGTACAAGGGGAGGAGGCTGCGGCTCAGATTGCCGGAGCCATCCGTTTTTTCAATGAACGGTATCCCGTCGATGTCCTCATCGTAGGGCGCGGCGGCGGCTCGATGGAAGACCTCTGGGCCTTTAATGAAGAAGTCGTCGTGCGTGCCATCTATGCATCGAAGATCCCTGTGATTTCGGCCGTTGGCCATGAAACGGATTTCACTCTGGCGGATTTTGCCAGCGACCAGCGCGCGGCAACGCTTCGCAGGCCGCAGAACTGGCCGTGCCGGATCGCTTGGAACTCAAGCGTTATGTCATGAGCCTGGCCGCACGGCTGCGTGAGCAGTCCAGGCGCCAGTGCGATGCCAAGCGCCTGCGTCTCAATGCCTGCCTCAGGAGTACGGCTCTTGAGAAGCCGCAGCTCTTGCTGGCCGGCCGTTCGCAGCGGCTTGACCGTGCCGTACAGGCCTTGCAGCACACGATGAAGCAGGAACTCACGCTGCGCCGTCACCGTCTGTCGCTTGCCTGTGAGAAACTCGACATGCTGAACCCCCTGCAGGTCCTTTACCGCGGTACGGCATCATCGAGAAGCGCGGCAGGATCGTGACGAGCGTGCAGGATGCGAAGGTCGGCGAGCGCGTCCAGATTGTCCTGAAGGATGGCCGGGTAGCAGCCCGCATCGAGGATCTTGATGAATCTGGGGAAAACGCTCCCCGCCGCGCGCGGACGAGCCGGAAACGGCAGCAGGAGCAGAACAGTCAGCTTGGTCAGGAAAGGAAGATGGAAGATGCCCAGAAAGAAGGAACTCTCTTTTGAAGAATCCCTGGAGAAACTGGAGGAGATCGTCAAGACCATGGAGGAGGGCAGCCTGAGCCTCAAGGACCTCATGACGAATTATTCGGAAGGAGTCCAGCTGGCCAAGAATTGCCTGACTTCGCTTGACCGTGCGGAAAAGACCATGGATCTCCTCGTCAAGGAGGAGAAGGGCACGGTCAAGGAAGAGCATTTGGATATAGAGGGAGAATAAGGTAGTATGTTCAAGGAACTTTGGCAGGAAAGACAGCAGCTGGTGGAACGCCAGCTGGGAAAAGAACTCGATGCACAGCAGCCGCTCAACAAGACGCTGCATGATGCCATGCAATACAGCCTGATGGCCGGCGGCAAGCGCCTGCGGCCCATCCTTTTGATGGCGGCAGCCGATGCCGTGGGAGCAGATGGTACGAAATTCCTGACGACGGCCTGTGCCATCGAGATGATCCATACATATTCCCTGATCCATGATGATCTGCCGGCCATGGACAACGATGATTACCGCCGCGGCAAGCTGACGAACCACAAAGTCTATGGCGACGGCATGGCAGTACTTGCCGGCGATGCGCTCTTGACGCTGGCCTTTGAGGTCATGCTGCGCCAGGCAGAGGTGCCTGCTGAGACACGCTTGTCTGTCGTGCGCGAGATGAGCATGGCTGCCGGCATGAATGGCATGGTTGGCGGCCAGGCCATTGACCTGGAATCTGAGGGACATCGCATCGATATGGATACCCTGCGCAGCATGCATATGGGCAAGACTGGTGCGCTGTTCCATGCGGCCATCCGCAGCGGCGCCATCCTGGCCGGTGCCGGGGAAAAAGAACTTTCTGCACTGACGACGTATGCTGATAAATTTGGCCTGGCTTCCAGATCACGGACGATATCCTGGATGTCACGGGCGATGAGCAGGAAATCGGCAAGCCAGTCGGCAGCGATCTGCGCAATCATAAATCGACGTATGTCACATTGACTTCGCTTTCGGAAGCGCAGCAGCTGGCGACCGAAACCGTGCAGGCAGCGGAAGCAGCCCTGCAGCCCTTTGGCGAACGGGCTGCATTCCTCAGGGATCTTGTCCGCTACTTGCTCGCACGCAAGAATTAAGTAGGAAGAAGGGGAAGTGTTTCCATGCAAGCATTGCTCGATCGAATCAATAACCCGGAAGATGTCAAGCGGCTTTCCGTCCAGGACTCGAACGCCTGGCCGGTGAGATCCGCCGCTTGATCATCGATACCGTCGCGCAGAACGGCGGTCATCTGGCACCGAATCTCGGCACGGTAGAGTTGACACTCGCCCTTTACAGCGTTTTTTCGTTTCCGGAAGATAAACTGGTATGGGATGTCGGTCATCAATCCTACACCCATAAGATCCTGACGGGACGCAGGGACCGGTTTGGCACTCTGCGTAAGCAGGGCGGCATCACAGGCTTCCCCAACCGTTTTGAATCCCCTTATGATGCGTTCGGCGTCGGCCATGCGAGTACGTCCATCTCCGCAGCATTGGGCATGGCCATCGCGCGTGATGTCAAAGGCCGCCGGAATCAGGTCATCGCCGTCATTGGCGACGGTGCCTGACGGGCGGCGAGGCCTTCGAGGCGCTCAATCATGCAGGCGACCTTGGCACCAAACTCATCGTCATCCTCAACGACAATGAGATGTCCATCGATGCCAATGTCGGAGCCATGAGTGAATATCTCTCGCGCATCCGCATCGCGCCGCAGTACAACCGTGCCAAGCGCGACATGGGCAATCTCTTGATGCGTATCCCGCATATCGGCGACAAAGTCTATAAGACGGCCAGCCACCTCAAAGACGGGGTGCGCTCGGTGTTCGTGCCCGGCAGCCTGTTCGAAGACATGGGCTTCCATTACATCGGACCCATTGACGGACATAATATCCGCCTCATGGAAGAAGTCCTGTCCAGGCTCGTGACATGACGGGGCCGGTACTCATCCATATCCACACGGTCAAGGGCAAAGGCTATCTGCCGGCTGAGCAGGCACCGGAGAAGTTCCACGGCGTCGGCTGCTTTGATGCGCAGACGGGCAAGCCGGCCAAGAAAGCGCCCGCAGCACTTCGTACACTTCGGTCTTCAGCGATGCGCTCATCGCCCTGGCAAAGCGGGATCCTGATGTGCTGGCCATCACAGCGGCCATGCCGTCCGGTACCGGACTCAAGGCTTTTGGCAAGGTATACCCCAAACGCTTTTTCGATGTGGGGATCGCGGAAGAACATGCGATGACGATGGCGGCCGGCATGGCTGCAGCCGGCATGCACCCTGTTATCGCACTCTATTCGACATTTGCTCAGCGCGCCTATGACCAGATGATCCATGACGTTTGCCTGCAGGATCTGCCCGTGACCATCTGCCTGGACCGTGCGGGCCTGGTCGGTGAGGATGGCCCGACGCATCATGCGTTTTTGACCTCTCGTATCTGCGGCAGATCCCGAATATGCATGTGCTGGTGCCGAAGGACGAGGAGGAACTGCGGCACATGCTGGCGACAGCCCTTGCTATCAAGGGGCCGTCGGCCATCCGCTATCCACGCGGAGCCGGGCGCGGCGTGACGCTCACCGATGATTTTTCCATCTTGCCGCTTGGCAAGGCGGAAGTCCTGCACGAGTCAGGCGAAATCGCACTGCTCGCAGTCGGCACGATGGTCGAGCATGCCGAGCAGGCAGCGAAACTCCTGGCCGGGCAGGGCATAGAAGCGGCCGTGGTCAACATGCGTTTTGTCAAGCCGCTCGATGAAGAGCTCATCCTGCGTTATGCAGCGGAAAAGAAGCTGCTGGTGACGCTGGAGGAAAATGTCCTGGCCGGCGGCTTTGGTTCGGCAGTGGCGGAATGCCTGGCCGATCATGGCGTCCAAGTATCGCTTCTGCGCTTCGGCATCCCGGACCGCTTCATCGAGCAGGGACCCGCCAGGAACTCCTGTCCCTCTGCCGCCTGCAGCCACAGCAGCTGGCAGCTGCCATCCTGATGGCTCTTGGCAGGGACTGCGAGACCGAGCATCCTGCCGAGCCGTCAGGAACGGATGGCAAGGTGAGAAAGGAGACGCTGGAGCCGGGCCACAGGCATAAAAACATAACAAACGTAACATCCATGAGAACAGTAAGAGAAGAATAGAAGGTTTGGGGACGAATGGCAAAAGAACGATTGGATATCCTTTTGGTAGAGCGTGGCCTGGCTGGCAGCCGGGAACGGGCCAAGCGCATGATCATGGCCGGCGAAGTGCTGGTCGATGGCCAGAAGGTCGATAAAGCCGGCACGACAGTGAAGCCCGAGGCGGAGATCCGCCTGCTCGGGAACGATATTCCCTATGTCAGCCGCGGCGGGCTCAAGCTCGAGAAGGCCATGCAGGAATTTGACGTGACACTTGACGGCAAGGTGGCGGCCGATATCGGCGCCTCGACAGGCGGCTTCACGGACTGCATGCTCCAGAATGGCGTGCGCAAGGTCTTCGCCATTGATGTCGGATACGGGCAGCTGGCCTGGAAACTGCGCACCGATGAACGTGTCGTCAATATGGAACGCACGAATATCCGCCATGTCACGTCGGAGATGCTCGGCGAGAAACTGGACTTTGCGTCCATCGATGTCGCCTTCATCTCCCTCACGAAGGTCCTGCCGGTTGCCAAAGAACTCCTGAGCGGAGAAGGCGAGCTTGTCGCCTCATCAAGCCCCAGTTTGAGGCGGGCCGCGATAAGTCGGCAAGAAAGGCGTCGTGCGGGATCCGGCCGTGCATGAAGAAGTGATCGAGAGCGTGACGTCGTTTGCCCGTTCCCTGGGATTCTGCCCGCTGGCCCTTACGTATTCGCCCGTGAAGGACCGGAAGGCAATATCGAATATCTCATCCATCTCACGAGCCGGACGGGTGCGGATACGGTGTCAGAGGCACGCATCCGCGAAGTGGTGGCCGCCGCTCATGCGGCACTCGATAAATAAGGAGTGATTGGATGCTGACGATAGCCGTATTCCCCAATGTCACCAAGGACAATGCGGCGGAAATCCTCTACCGCATCGTGGCGTTCTATAAAGATAAGGATGTCCGGCTCATCATGCCGCTCGATGAATCCCGCTTTTTCGATATGGAGTCGTATGGCGTGCCGGACATCGAGAAGATCCCTGCGGATCTGGCACTCTGCCTCGGCGGCGACGGGACGCTGCTCGGCGTCTGCCACCGGTATGGGGATGCCGCATCCCGCTCTGCGGCGTCAATATCGGCACGCTGGGATTCATGGCGGATATCGAGCCCGATGAACTGGAGACGAAACTCCAGAAAATCATTGACAAGGATTATCATATCGAGCATCGCCTGCTGCTGGCCGGTTTTGTCCATTCCTGCGGCAAGCAGCGTTTCATCGGCCATGCCATCAACGATGTCGTGGTGACGAAGGGGGGCGTTGCGCGCATGCTGCACCTGGGCCTCAGCATCAATTCGTCGCACCTCATCGACTACAAGGCAGACGGCCTCATCGTGTCGACACCGACGGGCTCGACTGCGTATTCGCTGTCGGCCGGCGGCCCCATCATGAATCCGAATATCCGGGCGCTGCTCCTGACACCGATCTGCGCGCACACGTTCAATATGCGCCCGCTGGCCATCCGGGAAGATGACGTGGTCCATATCGAGATCGCTGCTGTCCATCAGGACATCATCGTGACGCTCGATGGGCAGGAAAGTTACCGGCTTTTGCCGGGCGACGAAGTATCGTGCAGAAATCCAAGGTGCAGGCCAATATTGTCAAATTCGATGACAAGGATTACTATCAGATCCTGCGCACGAAATTGTGGAGAAATGACTGAGCCAGGACAGGAAAGGAAGAAAGCTGATTCAATGAAAGAGAGACGCTTGGAATTGATCCGTGAGATTATCCGCCACGAGATCATTGAGACACAGGATGAATTGGCTGCCGAGCTGCGCAAGAAGCGCATTGCAGTCACGCAGGCCACCGTTTCGCGCGATATCAAGGAACTCATGCTCATCAAGGTACCGACGGGGGACGGCCGCTATCGCTATGCCCTGCCGGCGCAGGAAAATTATGCATTCACCAAGGAGCGTATGCGGCGCATCTTCAACGATACGATCATTGACTGCGATTACAGCGAGAACGTACTGGTCGTCAAGACGCTGCCGGGCGGAGCCAATACCGTGGCCTCGGCACTCGACTACTGCAAATGGCCCGAGATCATCGGCACGGTAGCTGGTGATGACAGCATCCTGGTGGTCGTCAAACCCAAGGAGACGGCACCGGATATCAAGAAACGCATCCTGGATCTTTTGGACCAGAATAGCTGAGGGAAGGATCGATCGCGATGCTGAAAACTTTGACGGTCTGGAATTTCGCGCTGCTTGAGCACGTGCAGGTGGAATTCGGACCGGGACTCAATATCCTGACTGGTGAGACGGGCGCGGGCAAATCCATCCTCATCGATTCGCTGGGGGCGGTACTCGGCCAGCGCGTTTCCGCTGACAATATCCGTTCGGGCTGTGACTGGCTGCGCGTGGAAGCCGTGTTCTCCCTGGATGAAGAATCCCTGGGACTCCATGAATTCCTGACACAGCAGGCCATCGATGATTCAGAGAACATGCTGATCGTCACGCGCCAGGTGACGCGCAACGGCCGCAGCAATGTACTCGTCAACGGCTGTCACGTGACGCTGGCCACGCTCAAGCGCATCGGCACGTTCCTCGTGGACATCCATGGACAGAACGAGAATCTGGCCCTGCTCAAAGAGGAGAGCCAGTTGCATCTGCTCGATACATACGATCCGGATCTCTCGGAGGCTCTGGCTGCCTATGAATGCGCCTACCGGGCCTGGATCGAGCAGAGGAAGCGCTACGACGAAAAGCGGCAGGCTTCGCGCGAATATGCGCAGCGCTCGATATGCTGCACTGGCAGGATAAGGAGATCACGACGCAGGGCTCAAAGAGGGCGAGGATGAGGAACTGGAAGCGGAAATCCGCAAGCTTTCACATGCAGAAAAGATTGTCGGATTTGTCGAAGAGTCGTATAATCTTCTTGATGGCGGTTCGAGCCGCGGGCTCAGCGTGCTGGCAGCCCTTTCCCAGGTCAAGAAGGATCTGGGCGATATGAGCCGCTTTGACCAGTCGCTTGAGAATGCGCAGAAGATTGTCGAAGAAGCGTTTGTCTCATTGCAGGAAGCGGCTTATGAGCTGCGCGACTACGGTGAGAACATGGAATTCAGTCCCGAGCGCCTCGATACGCTCCAGCAGCGCATGGATCTCATTTATAGGCTCTGCAAGAAATATGGTGCGACGGTGGCCGATGTGCTGGCTCATCAGCAGAAGGTCCAGCAGGAATTGCTCGATATCGAGAATTACGATGATGATATTGCCGCACTCGAGAAGAAGATCGCCTCGCTTGAGGCAGAGCTGGCGCGCAAGGCGCAGCGACTGACAAAGCTGCGCCAGGCGGCGGCGGACGATCTCTCGGCTGCCATCCGCACTCAGCTGCTGGAACTCGGCATGCCGCAGGCACGCTTCTACATCGCCGTTACGCCCGCGGATCAGTATGGGCCGCATGGCCGTGATGAAGTGGCGATGTATTTTTCGGCCAATGCCGGCGAAACGGAAAAACCGTTGCAGAAAGTGGCTTCCGGCGGTGAACTCTCGCGTATTGCCCTGGCTATCAAGACCGTGGCTTCCTCGCGGGATTCCTCGGTGCCGAGCATGGTCTTCGATGAAATCGATACGGGCATCGGCGGCCGCACGGCCCAGATGGTCGCCGAACGCATTGCCCTGGTCGCGCAGTACAAGCAGGTACTCTGCATCACGCATCTGCCGCAGATCGCCTGCATGGCCGATGAGCATCTCTACATCTCGAAGGGCATCGAGGACAATCATGCGGTCACGCAGGTGCGCCCGCTTTCCGAGCGCGAGCAGATCAGTGAGATTGCCCGCATGGCTTCCGGTGCCGATATGACGACGGCATCCATTGACAATGCCCGGGAGATGGTCCTGCATGCGAAAATGAAGAAAGAGAGCTTCCGGCAGGGATCCTGAATCAGGAAGCGTTTTTGATGAAGTGGATCTGGAATGGATCTGCTTATTGTTGGCTGGCCGGCCTGGTGCTGGCCTCGGGAACGAAACAAGGGGGTTTTTCGATGTATGAGGATTTGATGGAAACGAAAATTGCGAGCGAGGATGTCTTTGATGGCGTATTGCTGCACGTCAGGAAGGATACCGTCAAGCTGCCGAATGGCAGGACGGCGACGCGGGAGTGGATCCGGCATCCGGGGGCTTCGTCTGTCATCCCCGTGCTGCCGGATGGCTCGATCATCCTTGTGCGCCAGTACCGTTATCCCATCGACAGGTGACCCTGGAGGTCCCGGCTGGCAAGCTCGATTCGCCGGAGGAAGATCCGCTTGTTTGTGCGGAGCGTGAGCTTTCGGAGGAAACGGGTTATACGGCGGACAAGATCGAAAAGCTCACGACCATTGCGACAACGGTCGGTTTCTCGAATGAGCGCATCCACCTCTACATAGCCCGGGGGCTGACGCCAGGCAAACAGCATACGGATGAGGATGAATTCATCAATGTCGTCAAGGTGCCGCTGGCAGAAGCTCTGGCCATGATCCAGGACGGCCGCATCATCGATGCGAAGAGTGTCGTTTCCATCCTGATGGTCAGTCAGCAGCTGAAGGGCTGAGTTGTTTGGAGGGTATATGTTTCATTTTGATCTTCTGGATATCGTTGCGGGTATCCCCGGACTCATCATCGCGATGGTCATCCATGAATACGCACATGCACGCGTGGCCGATGCCCTTGGGGATCCGACGCCGCGCATGATGGGCCGCCTGACGCTGAACCCGGTTGCCCACATCGACCCGGTCGGCCTCATCATGCTGTTCCTCGTGCGGTTCGGCTGGGCGAAGCCGGTCATCATCGATGCCCGTCATTTCAGGAATCCGCGCCGCGACGATATCCTCGTTTCTCTCGCAGGGCCTGCGGCGAATCTCGTGACGGCGTTCGTGACACTCGTCGTTCTCCTGGCCTATCATCAGATGGCTGGACGGCCGTCGTTAGGAGCATACCAGGTCCTGCAGCTCATCATCATCTATAACATCAACTTTGCGATCTTCAACTGATCCCCCTGCCGCCGCTCGATGGCTCGCATGTGCTTGCGCAGCTCCTGCCGGGCAGGCTGGCCTATCAGTACGTGCAGCTTGAGCGCTACAGCTTCCTGATCCTCATCGTCCTCATCATGACGCCGGTCCTGAGCTTGATCTTCATCCGCTGCAGCGCCTCATCTGGTCATCGTTCCTGTTCATCCTGGCACCGTTCTTCTGAGCAGGTGCGTCATGAAGGATTATACGATACATCTGCCGGTCTTCGACGGGCCGCTGGAACTCCTGCTGCGACTCATCGAGAAGAACAAGATCGATATCTATGATATCCCCATTGCGCTTTTGACGCGCGAATACCTTGACTCCCTCGAGACGATGAAGCGGCTGGACATGGAGGTAACGAGCGCGTTCCTCGTGATGGCAGCCACGCTCCTCCAGATCAAGTCCCGCATGATGCTTCCTAAGCCGTGCGGGATGAGGAAGGCGAGGAAGAAGATCCGCGCCTTGAACTCGTCGAACGCCTGCTGGAGTACAAGAAATTCAAGCAAGTCAGCGAAGTACTCGGCGATATGGCCGTAGTGCAGGAGCGTTTCGTGGGCAGGCGCCCTTGCCTTTGCCGATCCGCCGCCTACCGCCGGAGCATCTGCCGCTCGAGGAACTCGTCGCGGCTTTCCAGGCAGTCCTGCAGGTCAAAGTGGAACCCGCCATCCCGATGGTGCTGGTGGCACCGGAGACATACAGCATCGAGGAAAAGATGGATTCGCTGCTGGAGTTCTTGGCGGAGCGCAAGGGCATGATGCGCTTTAGCGAGGCCTTTGTGTCGGGAGTGCGCAGCGAACTCATCGTGACGTTTTTGGCTCTCCTGGAACTCATGAAGGAAGGGATTGTCACGGTGCGCCAGCCGCATCTGTTCGCCGATATGGAGATTGCCTGGCAGCCCGGGATGGACTTCGAGAGAGCCATGCATGCCGTGCGTCAGCAGAGAGGGGATCCTGAGCATGGAACAACATGATATGAAAGAGACAGGACTGCTGGAAGCCGTCCTGTTCGCGGCGGGAGATCCGCTCGGCAGGGACGCCCTGGCTCATGTGATGGACTGTGCCCCGGAAGAAGTCGAGCCTTTGGCTGCGGCGCTGCAGCAGGAGCTGCTTGCGCG
>ENA-OQBJ01000234-OQBJ01000234.1-human-gut-metagenome-genome-assembly--contig:-NODE-234-length-30435-cov-9.699848_pt1 | contig 30435 bp, 32 predicted proteins | sample MGYA00242743_ERZ504545 | MGnify/ENA primary metagenome ERZ504545 (study PRJEB26092, sample SAMD00036252) | human gut metagenome | host: Homo sapiens | study: EMG produced TPA metagenomics assembly of... | reverse complement strand
TCACCCTCGTGGAAAAAGGTGAATACTATGACGCAAACTTCATCAGGCAAGACCCAAGGGTCGTTAAATATAATTAACGTTAAAAAATACGCTCAAAGCTTGCTCAATTAGAGTAAAACAGGGCGTGAGGGGAATAGCAGGGATGCGTGAGGGGAATTGCAGGGATGTGTGAGGGGAATGGCCTTACCTTTTTAAAAAGCTCTTTTTGCGTATATTTTCCAGATATAATTTGGCGCTTTCAGAGAAAAAGTGTAATTTTGTGGGAGATATTTAATTAAAGGAGAAGATTATGGCAACATTAACTGATGTAGATGCTGAAGCTATGAGACAGAGATTGGTGGTGAAGGAAAGTCTGACACAGGCTTTTAACGAACTCCATGCGGCAGAAGCTTCAGGAGCCGAACTCCCTGATGCCCGAAAATTATTCAAATAACGGAGGATACATTTATAAGTTATGAATGTAAAGGAACATATATTGGCGGCTATCCGCAAATGCTCATGGCTGACGATTATGACAACATCACCTACCACTGACCGAACTCGGATGGGAACTGGGCGAGGAAATCAACCCCGTGATGTATACCACCCAGGAATGGGAAAGGTATAGGAATACACCCTTCGTCAGAAACGTAGAAAAGGAAGGGGTAAAAATATGAATATAAAGGAGTAATTACAAATAATACCGCTTCATTAGCGTGGTTACAGGTATCGCTTTTCACGTGGTTGGCGATACTTGTTTAAGGAGTGATAGTCACGTGGTCATAAAATGACATGAACCGTGACGCTGACATCGGGTTTTACGTTGTCAAGCCATAACCCAAAGTACTCGATTATCGCTTTCTTCTCTGACGCGATAGATGTTTTTTGCCCCCAAATGTTAAAGTTTAGTTAACGTAGCGGAAAAGCTACCTAAATATTTGGTATTTTGTAGCTTTTTAGCTACCTTTGCAGTGTCATTCAGACAAAGAGTTCTTTTACATGTTTAATTACAACAATGAAACACAATCAATTGTACAATGAGTTGACTAAAGCGGGATGCTTTATCACTCGACATGGTGCCGAGCACGATGAATGGTTCAATCCCAAGAATGGGATGAAAATCAGAATTCCAAGACATGGTAGCCATGAGGTTAAGACAGGGTTGCTTAGACGCATTAAAAGACGTTGCTCGGACAATAGTCCGGGCAACTGCCCTTAACCTTGCAATTGAGCGTGTTGCGTGATGGACATGTGGAGAACTCTTTTTATGGGAATTTTAAACAAATAAGATATATGGCAAAGAATGTAGTGCTGATTTTAGAATATGGTAATGGCGGATACTCTTGTTACAATGATGAGCCATTGGGTAATTATGGTGTCATAGATGGCGATGGTGCGACCGCTGAGGAAGCCAAGACCGACTTCATGAAGGCTCTTCAGGAATGTAGGATGATGACCCTAACAACAAGGCCTTGCAAGACTTGACGTTACATATAAGTACGACGTGCAAGCTTTCTTCAAGGAGTTCTCCTTTCTCAACGCTACCGAGATTGCCAGACGTGCAGGCATCAACCCATCGCTCATGCGCCAGTATGTAAGTGGAGTCAAGACCGCTGGAGAGAAAACATACCAACGACTCAACGCCTGTATGGACAATATTAAAGCGGATTTACAAGCAGCCGTCTTTTGATGGTTGTGTTTTCATAAAGTAATTAAATGAACTCTTTAAGCCCCTGGTGCGTGACGCATCGGGGGCTTTTTGTGCCCAAATGTTGTCAGCATCATGGCTTTATCACAAACTCGACGGCATCGATGGAAATGGTGGAGTGGGAAGTTTCACCGAAGAAGAGAAGAATATGCTCCGTGAAGCACTATGCGAGGTTTCAAACCGCATACGTGCTGCTGCAGACAGAATTTGAACAAAATCTCTTTTCTTGCATCATTTAGCCTTTTTCCATCGGTCAAACATACCACGAACGCACAAATTTCGTTAAAATCCGTGAGTCTTATAGCACTCACTTCCTATTTGGTTATATGACTTTTTTTTTATAACCTTTGCAGCAAATTTTAACGCTATGCCAAAAAAGATGAACATAACCCAAAAGGACCTAGACCGTGTTAAGAAAAGGTGCCTAGAAAGCTTAGGAGACTTCTTAAGCGAGTTGTGTCGTGACAAATTGATGGGTCCCACTAGCGTTGAAAAGATTTTCAGTTTCGATCACACTACATTTAAACGGATATGTGAAAAGGATCAAACCATAACTGTTAAAACGATGGCTAGGACGATGGGAATCATAGCAAGTTTCCTCAATGGACTTAAGGAAACATGTGACAAGGAACTGAAAAATCTCCAGGAAGATGATAAAATGAAGTTAAGTCTGAAAAGGAAAAAGATTGATGTGTTGAATAAAAAGAGAGTGAAATGCACGGAAGCCATGGAAAAATACAAGAAGACTTTCGGTATTATAGCAATCAGCTTCTTGGAACTAATCGGACAAAACGATGAATTTTAATCATTAAATAAGAAATAACCGGTCAAGATGCTAACATCAGAAGCCTAGTATTAACATAAAAAATCAACAACAAAAAGAATGTAAACACAACCTTACCCGCCCCCACACCTTACGATAGTAGGCGCTCGGCAGCCTCCAGCGGCTTACGCTAAAAACGTTAGCGCAAACACACGCCCTCTGCTAAAATGAGGAGGAAACAGTTAACAATCAACATAAAAACAATAAAAGAAGATGAAACTTTTTTTTTTATAGGAAATTTATTCGCTTCGTAATAAAGCACTTTACCATCGTTATCAACAATACCATACAGATGAATGGTGGACAATACATCGAGCACATGAACAACTATCAGGGAAAGGAGGATGAGAAATGTCTGGACAAAGAATGATCATCATGAACGCTGGTAGCTCGTACTTCGAGCATGTGGAAAACTATTATGGCAGCAATGCCTGTGAGCAAAACTCATGCAGAAATGCTGAGATGCCGGAAGAGCTGAAAACGGAAAGGGCTCAGAGGATAAAGAACAACCTGATAGAGATAGGCTTGGTAACCGAAAATTTCATGCCCTCAGGACTGTCATCATCCGAAGCTGCCATCCTTGCCAACCAGATAGGTACAGAGTTGAAAATCGATAATATATGGAGCGTATTCGGCAATTATTGGGGTCCTAATCCGAACTCGATGAGAGCCGCCTACAACCGAGGAATGGATCAGAAGAAAACGATTCCCTTCCTCGAAAAAGTGATGCCTGCTATCAGAGGTTAATCTGGCAGGTAGTACTAGTACGCGTACATAGTACGTACTAGGTAGAAGTGAGAAATTTGCCTTACCTTTGCCCCCGGAATTCAGAACCAATGCGGTCTGAGTTTCGGGGGCTTTTGTGTATCTGCACATCAACCGTGGTGGGAGCCTCCAATTTTCTAAATTATTTAAAATGATGGAAGTGAAAGCGTATGTGTTCAGTCCTCCTCCTTACAGACGGCTGAGAGTAGTGAAAACGGAAGAGGGCATTACCCCACAAACCAATCTTTTATTAACGAAATAACATGACAGAAACACAACATGTAATTGCACTGAACCCTTATCGCAAGGGCAATAAGGGGAAGGTGTTTTCCAACAGTCTGGCGGTGTATGACAAGGTGATTGCATCGCCGGAAATCAAGAAGATGATTCAGCAGATTAGGGGCGAACTGCCTATCCCGAAGGTGAATGCCAACGACGAGAAGGCGGTGAAGAAGGCGCAGGACAGGCTGAAGAGCGAACTGCCTTTCTTCTGTCCCCACTACGGCATCTTCAAGAACAATGTGCGCAGACAGGAGAATGCCCAGCCCGAGAGCTTCATGTTCCAGACTATCATCGACGTGGATGACAGGGAGTATGTAGACAAGGCTATCGAGAAGGCAAGGGAACTGAACTGCTCTGACAGCATCTGGAACGGCTCGCTGCTGCACCTCTGCTACAGTGCCCGGAAGAAGCTGCACATCGGTATCAGACTGCCGGTGGGAATGACCATCGAGGAGACGCAGAAGGCGTATTGCGAGGCGCTGGGGGTGCCGTATGACGAGAGCTGCATCACACCCGAGAGAATGATTTATCTTACGGATAAGGACTCGGAAATCTACAGGTCGAAGATGTGGTGCGCCGTGCTGAGCGAGAAGGAGATTCTGATGCGAAGGCAGGCGTATCTGGACCGCGGACTGACCGTGGACGGAAGAGGTGGGAAAGTTAATAGTTTACAGTTAAAAGTTAATAGCAATGGAAAGAATAATGAAAATAATAGACTATCGGGCAACGACGGCAATCCTGCTGTTTCTGCTGGCTCTGCTGTTCAGCCTGCCCAACCTGGTAATAGCCATGGTGCTGATGCTCCTCATATCGGGGATTCTGGAGGCAATCAGAATGCTGGCGGACTGGGAGCCAGGGAGAAGAATCTGATTGCGTTTGACCTCTTTACGCAGGCTGCTGGACTCGGGGGTATGGAGATTGATACCGTGGGGTCGAGACACTCTTCGCTGCTGGCTATCATGAGCGCCGGTGCTTCGAGGGTGATGGAGGAAGAGGAACTGATGAAGGTGGTGAGGGTGAAAATGCCGAGCTACTATCAGGAGAACGACTGCCATCAGCTGATTCACGACTTCTATGCGAAATATGCTGACAATACGAAGCCGATGTCGAGGGAAGTGATGAGGGTGAATGCGCTTGCAGAACAGAAGGCGAATGAAGTGAAGAGTGAAGAACGAAGAGTGAATAATTCGAATGCTGTGACTAATTATGCTGTTCAAGGTTCGAATCTCAAAGTTCAAAGTACCGGGGAGGATTATCCTGACCCGCCAGAGATGCCGAAGAAACTGCCGAAGCTGGTGGAGCTGCTGATATCGAGGACACCGGAAATTTATAAGCCGGCTGTGGCGCACGCTATCTTCCCGCCGCTGGCTACGCATCTCTGGAAGACGAGGTTCCGGTATATTGACAACGTGGAGCACGAGGCGAGACTGATGACGCTGCTGCTTGCGGGTACCGGAGCGGGTAAGAGCAGCGTGAACAGGCCTATCGATTTCATTATGGAGGATATCAGGCTGAGGGATGCAGAAAACCTGAAACGCGAGAAGGCGTGGAAGGATGAGATGCAGCGCAAGGGTGCCAACAAGGATAAGCGCAAGAGACCTGAAAACCTGATTATCCAGGAGATTGATGCGGATATGACAAACCCGGCTTTCGTGATGAGAACGGCCGAAGCGCAGGAACATTTCCTCTATACTTCGCTCAATGAGCTAGACCAGTTTGATGCGCTCAAGGGTAGCGGAAGCCAGCAGTTCCGTATCATGTGTCTGGCAGCCGACCCAGGTAATAAATACGGACAAACTCGCGTAGGAACGATGAGTGTTACTGAGCGTGTTACCATCCGGTTCAACTGGAATGCATCTACCACCATCCAGAAGGGTCAGCGTTACTTCTCCAAGGTTCTTACCGATGGTCCTATCAGCCGTATCAACTTCTGTACCATCCCCGAAAGGGAAATCGGCGAAGATATGCCTGTTTACGGAACTTATGATGAATCGTACCGTGAGGCGCTGCGGCCTTACATCGAAAATCTGAACAAAGTAACGGGCTTGATTGAGTGTAAGGAGCGTTTCAGCTTGCCCTCAAACTGAAGGATGAGAATGCTGAGTTTGCCCGGCTGTCGCAGGACAGGACGTTTGAGAATCTCTCGTTCCGTGCCAACGTCATCGCTTATCTGAAGGCGTGCGTGCTGTATGTAGCCAATGGTTGCAAGTGGGAGCCGGAGATTGATGAGTTTATCCGCTGGAGCGAGCAGTATGACCTGTACTGCAAGATGCGGTTCTTCGGCGACATGATTGCGAAGGAGAACTTTACGGCGGAGAAGAGTTCGAAGCGTGGGCCTCAGAATCTTTTACAGATACTGCCCGATAACTTTACGGCTGCGCAGTTGCTTGCCATCCGGCTAGAGCATGGACTGGATGCGAAGGGTACCGATATGATGATCAGGCAGTGGCTGCACCGAAATTACATCAGGCGGGCGTATCAGTATACGGGCAAGCGTGACAGTTGTGACAGTTGTGACAGTTTTGAGAAGCTTAAGTACCGCCACGACGGTATGGTTATTGAATCTTAAATTTATTTTTACTTATGCAGATAGTTTTAAAACGTATAGCGAAGAAGAAGACCTACACGATAGGTCACCTTTACATCCTGAAGGATGAGGATGTGAAGAAGCGCACGATTGAGAGTGTGAACAAGTGCAGGGGACTGAAGACGGTGTGCGAGGTGCCTGCGGAGAAGCTGAATGCGGACTCGTATTTCTGTGATACGCTGGAGCCGTGCTGGCGCAACCTTCTGGGTGTGGAGCTAAGTCCTGCCGAGGAGAATGTGCGGTTGGGGCGTGTATCGGGCAAGAAGGCGCAGAAGATGAAGGGCAAGACGGCGATACCTGAGGGTACTTATCCGCTGGTGATCAGCAAGTCGCCGAGTTTTAAGATGTGGTTGCCGCTGCTGTTGGGCGTCCCCAATTTTAAGGGCATCCGCATCCATGCCGGCAATTATCCCGATGATACGCAGGGCTGCATCCTGGTGGGTGAAAACCGTGTGAAGGGCATGGTTGTGAACTCCCGCATCTGGCTCCACCGCCTCATCAATGCCATTACCGCTGCGAGAGACAGGGATGAGAGCATTTGGATTACCATTGGGTAGTGAGTAGTGATTAGTGTTTAATTTTAATACCATTTTTAACATGAAAACAGAAGAAAATACAAAAAAGGAAGAAATGAAGAATGAAAAGACAGCGGGTAATGCTGTCGTGTTCGAAAACCCTGAATTCGGTAAGATTCGCACCTTAACCGATGAAGGTGGAGAACCCTTGTTCTGTGCGAAAGATGTCTGTGATGTGCTGGGGTATAAAAACCAGCGTGATGCCATCCAGCGACATGTTGATGACCCTTGCGTCGTGAAACACGACGTATGGGTAGTGACTGGCAAAAAGAAGGATGGAGCTGCAGCAAATCGCTGGTGTCAGATGACTTTCGTTAACGAGAGCGGATTCTATGCTTTGGTTCTCGGCTCCAAGCTTCCAACGGCGGTGAAGTTTAAGAACTGGGTTACTTCCGAGGTGCTGCCGCAGATTCGCAAGACGGGCGGTTATATTCCGGTAAAGCAGGGCGAGAGTGATGAGGAGACGATTCGGCATGCTGAAGAGATTCTCAGAGCTACACTCAAGGAGAAGGAGAATCTGCTGAAAAACCAGCAAGTGCAGATTGATCAGCAGAAGAAACTCATCGGAGAACAGGATACGGAGATTCGTCGGCTGAACGGTGTAGTAGACGAACAGGTGGTTTGCATCGCCAAGAACGGTGAGAACATCATCCAGTTGGAGAATCAGGTGGATCATCTTCTGCCGAAGGCGCTCTACACCGACAATGTGCTCAACTCTGTTTCCTGCTATACCACCACGCAGATAGCGAAGGAGCTGGGTATCACGGCACAGGAGTTGAACCGCCAGCTCTGTGCCCTTCATATCCAGTACTACCAGAGCGGCCAGTATCTGCTCTATGCTGATTATGCCACATGGGCCTGGCGAAGAGCCGCACCCGCTACTCTACCCTCCCCGACCCTCACTGCGATGGGGCACAGGAGAAACTGGGCACCGCCTACACCCACACCTACCTCGTATGGACAGAAAGAGGAAGGAAGTTCATACATTTAAAGGTAAAAGGGTAAAAAGGTAAAAAAGTAAAAAGAGCCTAGCGGGGGTAAGCTAGGCTCTTTTTACCTTTTTTAGGGGGACCAGCAATGGAATCGCTGGGGACGGGGGCAGGAAGGGGCTAAAGCTTCTTTTTACCTTTTTACTTTTTTACCTTTTTAAATTTGGTAGTTAGTGAATAAAGCCGTAACTTTGCATGCTCTTAAGCAGAATAAAGGAAATAGATTAGTAATTAAAAGCAAATATGAATAATCATACGACATCAATAACGACAAACAAGAAACATCACTACCGGGAACTGCTAGCTATCGGCATTCCTATCATCATAGGACAGCTGGGTACCATCATCCTGGGATTTGCTGATACGCTGATGATAGGCCATCACAGTACACCCGAACTAGCGGCTGCCGGACTGGTGAACAATATCTTCGGTCTCGTTTTCGTATCCTATATGGGATTCACCTACGGACTCACTCCTATCATCGGACGGCTCTACGGCGAGGAACGGACCGACTGCATCGGACAGAAAGTGCGCAATGCCTTCTGTGCCAACATGCTGACGGGCATCATCTTCACCCTCGCCCTCGTTGTGCTCTACCTGAATCTGGGGCGCATCGGACAGCCTGAAGAGCTGCTCTCGCTCATCCGCCCTTACTTTCTGGTAAACCTCGCCTCGGTGCTCTTCATGGGCATTTTCTTCACGATGAAGCAATTTCTCGACGGACTCGGACAGACCAAGGTGGCGATGTGGGCGATGATTGGCGGCAACATAATCAATATCCTGGGCAACTGGTACTGATTTACGGTGTGGCGGGTTTCCCGGAACTGGGTTTGCTGGGAGCCGGTATTTCGACGCTGGTGAGCCGCATTCTGATGGCGCTGGCGATGGTGTGCATGCTGATGACGGGCAAGAATCTTGGGGAATACAGACGCGATATTCTGCACAGTTCTCTGACCAAGGCTGACTTCAGGGAGATGAACCGGTTGGGCTGGCCTGTGGCGCTGCAGCTGGGCATGGAATCGGCTGCCTTCACGCTGAGTTGTGTGATGGTGGGCTGGCTGGGAACCATTCCGCTGGCGGCTCATCAGGTGATGATTACCCTCTCGCAGCTCTTCTATCTCGTGCTTTCGGGCATGGCGGCTGCGCTGGCTATCCGCGTGAGCCATTTTATGGGGCAGAAGGACTACGGGGCAGTTCGCCGCAATGCCTACGACGGGTTCCGGCTGAACCTGCTGTTCTCGCTGTGTATGGGTTTGCCGGTGTTCCTGCTTCGCCATCAGATAGGTGGCTGGTTTAATGATAATGTGGAGGTGCAGGCGTATGTGGCTACGCTCATTATCCTGTTGATGATATATCAGTTTGGCGACGGACTGCAGTATACCTTTGCCAATGCGCTGCGTGGCATCGCCTGTGTGAAGCCGATGGTGCTCTATGCCTTCATTGCCTATTTCGTCATCTCCTTGCCGCTGGGCTATACCCTGGGTTTCCCTTGCGGCTTGGGCATTCTGGGCATCTGGATTGCCTTCCGTTTGGTCTGACCATAGCGGGAGAAATGTATCGCAGAAGATTTGAGAAGGAACTGAAGAAGATTGAGGAATAAGAATCAGGCACGGATTTATAGACTGAAGGAAAAAACAGGCACGGATTACACGGGTTTATAGAGACATGCTCGAAATGAGTTATTATCTCGAAAAAAAATCCGTGAAATCCGTGAAATCCGTGCCTAAAAAATCTGACGGAATTTACTCAGCAACCTGCTCAGCACGATCATCTACGTTCTCACCCTCTGTAGGAGCGAGAGTAGCCTTGAAATCGGTGATGCCGTACTTAGCAAGAATGTTGTACCACTGGAGGAGCTTCTTGATATCGCTGTCGTGAACACGGTCGCGATCGTAGTTAGGAAGAACCTCAGCAAAATAAGCGTGGAGCTCAGCAACAGGCGCCTTCTTGTAGTTGAAAGTGCTAGGCTTGCCCTCTTCCTTCTTGCTTACGCTGTCGAGCACTTCCCAGAGTGGCACCTCATCAGCGTCTGTATACATAGCGATGTCACCAAGGCTTGTTACGCGGTCGGTAGCGAAAGCTGGAATACGCTTGTGAGTCTCATCGAGTGTTTCTACGATGAGGTTTCTGTTACCTCTTGATACCAATTTATAAAGGCCTGGTTTGCCTGCAATTGAAAGGATTGTTTCCATTGTCTTTTCTATTATTCTTTATTATTAATGATATCCAATAATTTTCTTACCTGTGCTTCGATATTCTGCTCGCCATCGTTCACGATTTCGAAATCGGAGCGGGCTGCGAGTTCTTCCTGCGGCATGACGGCATCTATCCACTGCTGCGCCTTCTCAGCCGGAATATGGTCGCGCTGCATGATGCGCTGGATGCGGACCGGGACGGGAGCCGTTACGCAGACCACGAAATCGAGGTGGATACGGCGGTAGAAACCGCTATCGAAAAGGATGGCACTCTCCATCCACTCATAGCTGCTCTGCTCGAAATCGCGCGCCACAGCCGGATGAACCACATCGTTGACAGCCTGCTTGTTAGCCTCGCCAGCCAGCAGAAACTGAGCCAGCACGGGCTTCTGCAAAACGCCCTCTGCACTGTAAACCTGTTCGCCCACCAGCTTCTTCAAGCCAGCCTGCAAGCGGGCATCGGTGCGCATGAGCCGCTTAGCCTCATCATCACAGTCGTAAACCCTGATGCCCTGTTTCTCTAATATCCGGCACACATAGCTCTTTCCGCTACCTATACCGCCCGTTATCGCTATCTTCATCACGATGAATTATTAACTGTAAATTATAAATTACTAATCATCATTTCATCATTGCTGTTCCAGCAGATAATCTACCATTTCCAGTTCGAGATGCGCCTTGCTCACCGAGCGCGGCACGCTGCGCAACTGGAGTTGGCACTTGTCAGAAGGGTTGTTAACCAGATCGTTATAATCTACTACCACCTTAAACTGGCTCGGTTTGATGGTTCTGAAGAGGCTGGCTCCGATGGTGAATCTTACCGCCACTTTAGATGGAAAGGTACGGAGCACCATGTTATCAGGCATGTTGATGGCCGTAACAGGCACATCGACCGACTCTTCGGTAAGCACATCAGGATATACCGCCAGTCGCACCATCTGAGGCACAATCTTCATGCCACGTATCTTCTTGATAGGTACGCTGCGATGAATGGTATCCTGCAGGTTGCGCAGGTTGAACGGCTCGATTTCTACCGATTCCAACTCATCGAGCTGCTTCTTGTTAGCATAAACCATCACCGTAGACGGCAGGAATTCGGTATGTGCCAGATAATAGCTCTTGCTGGTTGTAATCTTACCTCTGAACACCACAGGCACTCGCTTGGAAGAGCCGTAGGTGAAGAAGAAATCGTATTTTGCCGGCTTGATGGAGATCAGTTTGGTAGAGCCATAGAGCTGGGATGCCACCTGTTTCTGCACATCAGCCATCGGAATCTGTCCCGTTCCCGTTTCCTCGTCGGCATAATTGGCAAACCGGAATGTGAGCGGATGAATCTTGCCTCCGTAAGCATAGGTAACGAGGGTGAATCCCTTATCGCGCACCGTAATATGCACGGTATCAGGGAGTTCGCCGGTTATCACCGCATTGCGGGGCACGCCCGTTAACTGCACAGGAATATTGAATTCTCTCTCGGTAGTCTCATTGAGCGTCATCAGCAGCCAGAAGATGCCGCTGAGAGCGAGAAAGAACAAAAAAATCAGAAACTCCTTATTCAGACCACTGAACAGGAAGTTTCTGACAGCTTTTAATATGCTCTTGATACTATGCATTAGGTGTCTGACTAGCTGCATCAGCAAACACGTAGCCCTTAGCTACAGTGATTACCACGCCACGAGCTATCTCAACATCAACGGTGTTAGCCTCGAGGTTAACACGCTTAACAGTGCCGTAAACACCGCCGCCTGTAACCACCTTGGTACCCTCTGCCAAAGCATTCTGGAACTTGCGGATTTCCTTCTGCTTCTTCTGCTGAGGACGGATCATAAAGAACCACATGATAGCGAAGATAGCTACCATCATGATGAGAAAACTCATGCTGCTACCACCGGCAGCTGCTTGCAATACTAAATTTGTCATGTCGTTAAAGTATTATCTATTATTATTTTATGTTCTATATATAAATAAGGTGTGACCTCTAAGAAAAAGCCTCCATTATTTACTCTCCCCTGCCCGGAGCGCGGTGAATGCGCGGACGATGGCCGGCTGGACGCTGAGAAGCAGGGCGCTGGTTGCCGGCATGTTCGCCGTGCTGTGCATGCTGCTTACGCTCAGGCATCTCCTTCTGGATGAGGTTGCGGCTGATGAGCTCGCGGCAGATGCTGTCGAGCATACCGTTAACGTAACCGCCGCTTCGAGGAGTGCTGTATGCCTTGCTAGGTCTACATACTCGTTGATAGAGACGGTAGCCGGGATGCCAGGGAAGTTCATCACCTCAGCGATGGCAATCTGCATGATAATCACATCCATATAGGCAAGACGTGAGAAATCCCAGTTGCGCAAAGCCTCACTCATATAGCGCTGGTAGGTATCGCAGTTGAGGATGGTAGCACGGAAGAGCTTGCGTGCAAACTCTCTGTCTTCAGCATCCTTGTATTCTGGCAGCAATTCCTGCTTGGCCTTAGCTTCTGGGTCGAAACGCTTGATAGTCTTCAATACGAAAGTATCTATGATATCCTTGTCATCGTTCCAGTAGAGGCTCTTCTCCTCGAGGAATGCATCAAGATCTTCATTATTCTGAATGAACTGCTTGTAGATGCGGCGCCATACCTCACGGTCGCGGCTGTACTCGTCGAGATCGGCGAGTTCCTCATCAATAGCACCGCTGACATAATCAGCATAGAGATCACTAGACGTAATCGCAGTATACACTTTGCGCACCATTTCGATATCCTCATCCCAGTTGGAATGCTTTACATCTATCCATTCGAGCAGCATCTTGTTCTCTTCGAGCTGCAGAGCGAACTTATTGAATGCGAAACGTGGTGAAGGTTCCTGCTCACCCTCTCTCTTGGCACGAGCTACATCTACATCGTAGCGCTTGCGTGCCTCCTGGGTGATGGCAACGATGAGCTGCAACATGTAGTTGTACAAATCGTATGACTTGGAGAGACTAAACATCAACTCCTTCTCAGCGTTCTCCATGTTATGATCGCTGTTTTGATAGTATGCGTAGGTTAACTGCACAATCTTACGTCTTATCAAATCCCTATTAATCATTCTCTAATGTTTTTAAAAGATTCATTTATTAAATTACCTAATACGCTTGCAAAAATACACATTAAATAGGTAATAGACAAGAAAACGGGCAAAAATTTCAGTTTATTTAAGCAAAAAATTGTATTTTCAATATTTTTTCTGCATGTAGAACATGTTTTTCGGCAAAAAGTTTGCTCATTCCAAATAATTTTCGTAATTTTGCACCCGCTTTAAGCAAAGCTAATCCGTGTGATGGCGAGTTAAGGCACATTTTTTATTAATAACTTAATTTAGAGTAACACAAAATGAAAGAGATTAATGTAACAGGTCAGAAGCGTACAGACCTTGGCAAGAAAGCTTCTAAGACATTGCGTAAGGAAGGTTTGATTCCATGTAACCTTTATGGTGAGAAGAAGGGCGAGAACGGTGCTCCTGAGGCTTTGTCATTCGCAGTTCCATTCGCTGAGTTGCGTAAAATCATCTACACTCCTCATGTATACGTTATCAACCTCATCATCGACGGTGAGAGCCACACAGCTATCATGAAGGAGATTCAGTTCCACCCAACAACAGACGCTCCTCTGCACGTTGACTTCTACGAGGTTAACGACAAGAAGCCTATCACTATCGGTATTCCAGTTAAGTTGACAGGTCTTGCACAGGGTGTACGTGATGGTGGTCGTATGAACCTCTCTATCCGTAAGATCAACGTTACAGCTCCTTACCAGGTTATCCCTGAGCACCTCGATATCGACGTTACTGAGTTGAAGATCGGTAAGAGCATCAAGGTAGGTGACCTCTCATTCGAGGGTCTTGAGTTGGCTACAAGCAAGGCTGTTGTAGTTTGCTCTATCAAGATGACACGTAACGCTCAGTCGCAGCTCAGACTGCTGAGGAAGAAGAGGCTTAATCACTGAGTCATCTAGAGATTTTACGAACCTGAGTAAAGCATTATCAAACATTGGATAAATATTTGATTTGTGGGCTTGGTAACCCTGGCGATGAATACGCCGGCACCAGGCACAACACAGGATTTATGGTATTGGACGCTTTTGCTAAAGCGTCCAATATTCATTTTGAGGATAAGCGATATGGCTTCGTAGCCGAGACTACGCTCAAGGGAAGAAAGATTTTCCTGCTCAAACCTACCACATTCATGAACCTCAGCGGTAATGCGGTAAGATATTGGCTGAATCAGGAAAAGATTGACCAGAGCCGACTGCTCGTTATCAGCGATGAGCTAGCCCTGCCTCTGGGTGCCTTCCGACTGAAGGCGAACGGCAGCAACGGCGGACATAACGGATTGGGACATATCCAGCAGCTTATCGGTCAGAACTATGCCCGCCTGCGCATGGGCATCGGCAACGATTATCCACGTGGCGGCCAGATAGACTGGGTGCTGGGCAAATATACTGAGGAAGACATGAAGCAGCTGCAGCCAGCCATCGACCTGGGTGTAGAGATCATCAAGAGCTTCGTATTGGCTGGTATCGACATCACCATGAACCAGTTTAACAAGCTAGGAAAGAAGTAATTATAGTGATTAATTATTAATGATTAGTGATTAATCTCCATAAGCATTAGAAATCATGAAAGAATCAGCAAGAATAGACAAGTGGCTTTGGGCTGCCCGCATTTACAAGACTCGCAGCATTGCTGCCGATGCCTGTAAGAATGGCCGCGTCATGGTGGGAGGCGTAACGAGAAAGCTTCCTTTATCATCAAGCGTGGCGATGTGGTAAGCGTCAAGAAAGCCCTATCACCTACTCTTTCGAGGTTCTCGACTGCATAGAGCAGCGCGTAGGCGCAAGATGCTGTATGGTGTCTATAAAAACGTAACCGACCCTAAGCAATACGAGCTCCTGGAGATGAGTCGCATCAGCGGATTCGTAGATAGAGCAAGAGGCACTGGTCGCCCAACTAAGAAAGAACGCCGAGCCCTGGATGCCTTCGTAGATCCCGCCATGTTTGGATTTGACGAAGAAGACTGGGACGAGATGAAGAATAAAAAAGAGGATTGAATTTACTATATAAAGTAATTCAATCCTCTTTTTCTTTAATTTCTGAGCTTTGGCATGTAGTTCTGGAATGCAAGAAAACGGAAAAAAAGATCTAAAAACATTCTATATGGTAACAATTTCGTATTTTTTTGCCCGATTTTAGCAAATAATCATTAATTTGTTTGGACTCTATTGTAAAAAATTATATCTTTGCACCCGAGAGATGATGGAAAGGCATGATAAATGGCTACCTCATTTTCAGCTTTATAGTAACATACTATTTCAAAAGCTACGAGAATATTAACAGTTTTAAATTTATAAATTGAAAGAGTTATGAAAAAATTATTTGTTATGGCAGCTATGGTGCTGTCTTCAGTAGGTGCTTTCGCACAGCAGGCTGCAGGTACAACAACTATTCAGCCTAAGGTAGGTTTGAACGTTTCTACAATCGGTGACAACGATTGGAAAGCAGGTTTCGCTGCTGGTGCAGAATTGCAGTATCAGGCTACAGATAATTTAGGTGTTGCTGTAGGTGCTCTCTACTCTGTACAGGGCTTCAAGGCTAAGGATGTAAAAGTTGCCGGTATGACTTTTGAAGGTGGCAAGTGGAATCCAGGCTACATCAATGTGCCTATCACTTTGAACTACTACCCAGTAGCTGGTCTTGCTCTCAAGGCAGGTTTGCAGCCAGGTTTCCTGGTAAACAAGGATGATGCAGAAGACGTTAAGACCGTAGACCTCTCTATCCCTGTAGGTCTCTCTTACGAGTACCAGAACATCGTCTTCGATGCTCGTTACAACATCGGTGTAACTAAGATTGCAGATAACGTTGATCACTACAACAACGTAATCCAGATTACTGTAGGTTACAAGTTCGCTCTCTAATCGATCAACTTTTAGTTATCCCAAATAAAACAATCCCCGTTCTTCATTACGAAGAGCGGGGATTTCTTTTTTTCTCGTCATACCTATTTGAAATGAGCCTCACGTAAACATGGAGTGAGGCTTACTATTGTTTAAAATGAAGCTTACTTCATTTTCTTTTCTAGAACATTCTGCCGCCTGGACGACCACCGCCAAAACCGCCATTGAATGGACGGCCATGGAAGTTTGGACGGCCACCAGGACCACCAGGACCACCGGGACCACCAGGACCTTCAGGTCCACCCCTACGGGCATCCTTGCCTCCGAAGAGATTCAAGCGATATATCACGTGCAGCATCGCATAGCTGTTGATAGCATTATACTCCGTATCCGTGCGGGATGTAGCAGAAATGGCACGAGAGAAGGTGCTCTGCTGGCGGAGAATATCATAGAACTGCAGCATGATGGTGAGAGGCTTGCCCTTCAGGAAGCCCTGAGAGAGCTGCGCATTCCATACAAACTCATCTGTATTCATGCTGCTGTCGCTATAACCGCGGCGGCTGCTGATAGAGAGGCTTGAGTTCAGACTGGTACCCCAAGGCGCTGTAAGCGTCATGCTAGGACCATAAGAGAACTGCCAGGTATTGAGGTTGCTGTTAGGCTGCAACTTGTTTGTAGCATGGTTATAATTCAATGTTCCATCGAGCGAAAGCTCCAGCCAGTTGTTACGATAGCTGAAAGAGAGGCGCTCTCTCCAAGTAGTACTGCGGGTGGTATTCTTCTGGGAATCAGACTGCTTGTCGAGACTCAGATAACTCACGTAGTTGTTGTAACCCAAGTAGGTGTCGGTATTCAAGTTCCATACACCAGCACTATCGATAGAGCAGTTGAACATAAAGGCTCCCATCACATTCCAGTTGCCATTGATATTCTCAGGTCGGGTGATTCTTCCACCAGTCTTCTCATCATAGGTCACCTTATTGCTGATGCTATTGTTGGTGGTTGAGAAGTTGATGAAGGTCATGACACCCTTGTTATGGTTCTGCACGAAATTGTTGTAGAACAATCGGAAGTTCTGGGTGAACGATGCTTCAAGCCAGGGTTACCCTTCGAGATGTTCAGCGGGTCGCTGTTATCTGTGATGTCAAGCAACTGCGAGATGCTTGGCTGAGAGGTGGTACCACGATAGTTCACGCGCAGATTGCTCATCTTAGAGAAGCGATAACGGAAATCGAGGGTTGGACTCACATTCACCACATTGCGAACGGTATCTACATGCACTCCCTGATAATCCTGGATATACTTCGACTGCTGTGGCTGAACCATCACACCAAAGTTCAAGTTGTACTTCTGACGGACGAATCGCATCATCACCTGGATATCGTGATTGTAGTTGCGATACTCTGAAAAACGGCTCTGATCATCATCCTTGTAATCTTCGAGATGACCGGCAAACGGATTCAGGTAACTATCCCAACCACGGTACTCCTGATCACCACTCATAGCATACTTGCTGAAATCGTAGGTGCTGCGGTCGCTCTTGGAGTAGCTGTAAGTAAACTTATAGCTGAACTGCAGGAAGGTAGCCTTCCAGAGTGGCTCACTATAGGTCAACTGGGCCGCATAACTGTAATTCTTCGAAGGAGTCAGGTTATAGCGGTTGGTCTGATAAGTAGAATCCTTACCCTCCGCTGTTTGTACGAGATAGAGTTTGGCATTGTTGAGCGAGATGCTCTTGCTGTCATTATCCGTATATTTGGCATCCACACGGAAGGTGATGTTACGTCCCTTATTGCCCAACTTGCGGTTCACCTGCAGCATACCCCTGATATTGTTATTATCAGAATAGGTGATTCCGTTAGTCAACTGACTGTTTACCATAGCCTCAGCCTTCTCCAACTCATCAATACCTTCCTCAGAAAGAGGGTCTTTGGTGGTGATGGTGTAAGGATCCTTGTTGTAAGAAGCCGACTGGCTGCCACTCAATCCATCGCTGGTACTCCAGGAGATGGAAGGACGGAAGAGGATATTGGTCATGGAATCAGGCATCCACTCCAAGCGGATGTTGCCATTCCAGCTGTTGCTGCGAGAGAAATTCTGAGTCAAGCTGTTGCTGAACGAAGAACTGCTACCCATGAAGTTCTCGCTGGAACGACGGCTCCAAATATCGCCATCGCTGTGATTCCAGCGAAGTGAAGTATTGAACTTGAATTTATCCTTCAGTTCGTAATTGTAGTTGGCGGCTATCATCTTGCTGGCATTCAAACCGTTAGCGCCTCCGAAACCTCTGCCAGGGCCACCGCCTCCGAAACCACGGTCGCTGGTGTTATTGGCATTGGCAAAGAGCATGAATCGGTTGTTATCATTGAAATAACCTCCCATGCCACGCATATTGTAGCGGCTCTTGTTGCCCACACCCAGGTCGATATTGGAAATCAAACCCTTGTTCATACCCTTCTTCACACCGAAGTCGAGCACGGTCTGCTCCTCACCGTCATCAATACCAGTCACCTTAGAGAGATCACTCTTCTCATCGTATGCCTTGATTTTCTCGATGATGCTGGTAGGCAGGTTTTTCAGGGCAGTCTTGGTATCGCCCGTCATAAACTCCTTACCGTCTACGAGAATCTTCTTTACCTCCTTACCATTAATTTTGATGGTACCGTCATCGCTCACCTCTGCACCCGGCAGACGCTTTACGAGTTCCTCAACTACCGAGCCTTCCGGTGTGCGATAGGCTGAAGAATTGTACACGAAAGTATCCTCCTTCAGGGTTACCTTCTGAGCCATGGCTGTTACCACTGCTCCTTTCAGCATGATAGCCTCAGCACCCAGCACAATCTTACCCATAGCCAGATTCTTGTTATCAGAAATTTGGATACGCTTCACGGTAGACTTGTATCCTACGCTCGAAATCTTGAGCAGATACTTGCCATTAGCCGGAGCGGTGACATGAAAGAGTCCGTTCTCATTACTGATGGCACCAGCTACATACGTGCTGTCGCTCTTAAGCAATTGAACAGTTACCTGCTCAATGGCCTCCTTGGTATCGCGGTCGGTAATCTGACCGGATATCAGTCGCTGTTGAGCAAAGGATGCTATTGCCATCAACAGCAGCAGCATCGTCAGAATCGATTTTTTCATTCTTATTTTTAATTTGTTATTATTTCCAACTATGAGTGTTTTCACACATAATCGCTATGATATTCTATTATCTTTTTTGTTACTCGATTGTTTTGACGCGTTAAATACACCAAGGTTTAATGCATTCTGAGATAAAAAACGCAAATTTAGCAACTTTTTTTTTGTATTGTCTCCATTTTAATGTATCTTTGCACAATAATTAATATGTTAGAATGTTATGGAACAAAGAGTAATCATATCAACCCAACTGGAAAGCGAACTGGTAAGTGCACTTTCTGAGTGTGAGCACGACAAGCTTTTTGTGCTTACAGATACTACGACATTGGAACTATGCATGCCTGTATTGCAGAATTTTTACTGCATGAAGGAAGCCCATATCATCACTATTCCGGCTACCGACAGCCATAAAGACATCGAAAGTCTGATGATGGTATGGAAAGGACTGCAGGAGGGAGGTGCTTCACGCCACTCCTGTATGATTAATCTGGGCGGCGGTATGGTAACCGACCTGGGTGGCTTTGCTGCCAGCACTTTTAAGAGAGGTATCAACTTTATCAATATTCCTACCACCCTGCTGGCTATGGTAGACGCATCGGTAGGTGGAAAGACAGGCATCAACTTCGGCGGACTGAAGAACGAAGTAGGTGTGTTCAACGATTCTAAGTTCGTTATTCTCGATACAGAATTCTTAAAGACGCTCGATGCAGAAAACATCTGTTCGGGCTATGCAGAGATGCTGAAACACGGTCTGATTTCTACAGAAGCAATGTGGGAAGAACTGGTCAGTTTCGACCTCGACAAGCCTGATTTGAAGCAGTTGCAGCGCATGGTAGGCGACAGCGTGAAGGTAAAGGAGCGCATTGTAGAGCAGGATCCTCACGAGCAGGGCATCCGCAAGGCGCTGAACCTGGGCCATACTTTCGGTCATGCATTCGAGAGTTGGGCTTTGAAGCGCAAGCCTATCCTGCATGGTTACGCGGTGGCATTCGGTCTCATCCCTGAACTCTATCTGAGTGTTGCCAAGACCGGATTCCCTACAGAGAAGATGCGCCAGACCGTAAACTTCGTCAAGGAATTCTATGGTACACTGGATATTACCTGCGATGACTATGATGAACTCATCGAGCTGATGCATCATGACAAGAAGAACCAGAATGGCATCATCAACTTCACGATGCTGGGTGGCATAGGCGATATCCGTATCAACCAGACAGCTACGACAGAAGAAATCAAGGAAGCACTCGATTTCTTCAGAGAAGGATAATTCTGCTAAAGAATCTTTCTTCAGAGAATCCCTTTAAAGAAGGATAGCACGCTTCGGCTTTCCGGTTTCGGTAAGCGGGAGTTGGTCTACATGAAGGTATTCTCTAGGAATCCAATATTTATGATCAGATAAGAGGCGGCGAACAGTCGCCTCTACTTTTTGTATCTCCTCATCTTCCGTCAAGAGAACAGCAATTTCTCCAAACTTCCCGTCTTTCTTCTTGGCTATCATGAAAGGTTTTTCGAGATAAGGCTTCAACAGAGTCTCAACCTCTTCTATCTGAATCTTGATGCCTCCGCTGCAAATCACATTGTCTTTTCTGCCTTTGATGCGAAAACGGAGTTTTTCCACCTTATTATATATATAGGATTCTATTTCCACTATATCGTTCGTTACCAGGGGCTCAGCACAGACTTGCGGAGCATCTATCACCAGACATCCTTCATCGGTCTGACTGATTCTGACACTATCGAAAGGCTGGTACCATTCGCTAGCCTCAGCACCGTTAATTCTTCTCAGGGCAATATGCGAGAGCGTTTCGGTCATTCCGTAGGTACTCCAGATGGCAATATCTCCGGGAAGAGCCTTCAGTTTCTGTTCGAGAGCCTCATCTATGGCTCCGCCACCGATAATAAGATGCCTGATACGGCAGAGATGAGCCCGCTCTTCAGGAACCTGCAGGGTGTTATAAACCTGCATCGGGACCATTGCAGCGAAGGTAATCTCTTTATTTACATCTTTCAAAGGATGACCACTTGGGGATACAGAAATAAGATGAAGATGGCGCTCTATACTCCGCACCACCACCATCTTACCTGCAATATAATCGAGCGGCATGCACAACAGGGCACTGTCGCCAGGCTTCAAACCCAAGAAATCACAGGTGATGCGGGCTGAGTTGAGCATTCGCTTCTTCTCAACCAACATCGGTTTAGGCTTGCCTGTAGAACCACTTGTATGAACAAGCACCCGGTCGCTATCGTTATTCCATTCTGAAAGGAAATCTTCTAAAGTCATTTTACTACAAACAGTTTGTCACCACGAATTTCCAAAGGCATCGGTATATTATCAGTAAAGAGCTGTCCGGTACCCAAGCCTTGCGGCATCTTGACATTAGGACCATATACTTTAGCTGCATAATGAGCAATAGCATTCAGACCGATATTACTCTCAAGAGCAGAAGTAATCCAACTGCCGATACCACGCTGGTTAGCCAGTTCTATCCACTCGTTGCATCCATAGATTCCACCATGAAGTGAAGGCTTGAGAATGATATACTGAGGACGGACGGTATCGAGCAAAGCCTGCTTCATACTCCGGACATTCACACCAATCAACTCCTCGTCTAGGGCGATAGGAAGCGGTGTTTCGCGACAAAGCTGAGCCATCTTAGGCCACTGATGCTGCTTGATAGGCTGCTCAATCGAATGAATGTCATATTTAGCCAAAGCCTCCAGCTGACTCATCGCATTCTCCGGCAAAAAGCCGCCATTGGCATCTACACGCAACTCAACCTGCTCCTTGGTATAAACATCACGGATGCGCTTGATGAGATCGAGTTCCTTGAAGAAATCGATGGCACCGATCTTCAGTTTCACGCAATGGAAACCCGCCTGGAGTTTCTCCTCCAACCGAGCCAACATCTCCTCATAGGTTCCCATCCACACCAAACCGTTGATTGTGATACCTTCTTCACCTCTTCCGAAAGGAGAATCGAAGAGATCTGCCAGGTTCTCCATTCCGGCTGGAACAGAAACCCCTTTCTGCTTCAACATTTCTGAAGAAGATGCTCCTTCAGCAGGAACAATCTCCAAAAACTTCTTCGCTGCATCGAAGAACGAAGCAAAGGCGGTTTCGAGTCCGAAAGTGATGCTAGGGTAAGCACGAATCATATCGTAAGGAATGCGTTCCATCTGCTCCACCATCTGACAAACCTGTCGCAGGGTCATCTCATATTCCGGTTTGGCATCGCAACTGAGATCAGGGAGCGTAGCACACTCTCCCACTCCCTCTATCCCCGGCATTTCATCCGAGGTGAGAGTGAGATAATAACTGTGTCTCGTGGTATATACCCCACGAGACGTGCCTGCCGGCTGCTTGAAGTGGAGCGTGCGCTCCGAGATTTCTATCTTATACACTTTATTTAAATGTTAAGTGTTGAATGTTAAATGTTAAATTTTTCTTGCCACTTACTTCTTCTGTTTCAATTCATACAGATCCTTGCGGCGGTCGCGAAGATTTCTTACAGCACCGTAGGTATGAAGCTCATTCAAGAGGTTCAAGTCAACATCCGATACGAGAATCATCTCGGTATTAGGTGTTGCCTCTGAACGCTTGCCATCGTTAGGGAAAGCAAAGTCGCAAGGGGTGAACACGGCACTCTGGGCATACTGTATATCCATGTTATGAACACGAGGCAAGTTGCCCACACTACCCGCAATGGCTACATAGCACTCGTTCTCGATGGCACGCGCCTGGGCACATACTCTTACTCGGGAGTAAGCATTCTGTGTATCGGTCATGAATGGAACGAAGAGAATCTGCATGCCATCCTCAGCCATTAATCTAGACAACTCAGGGAACTCCACATCATAGCAGATCACGATACCAATCTTACCACAATCGGTATCGAAAGTCTGGATATGGCTACCACCACTCAATCCCCAGCACTTCTGCTCATCTGGAGTTACATGAATCTTCTCATACATGTCTACGCTACCATCTCTGCGGCAAAGGAAGCCCACATTATAGAGGGAATCGTCCTTGAGATAAGGCATACTACCCGTGATGATATTGATGTTGTAACTGATGGCAAGTTCGCGGAACCGGTCACGAATCTCATCAGTATATTGAGCCATCTTGCGGATACTCTGCGCCTCACCCAAATCATTGAAACGAGCCATCAAAGGCGCATTGAAATACTCAGGGAAGAGAATGAAATCGCTCTTGTAATCGCTCACAGAATCAACGAAGAACTCAACCTGTTCGAAGAGGTCATCCACCGAAGCGTATGGGCGCATCTGCCACTGTACCAATCCGATTCTTACGGTTGGCTTGCGGTCTACATAAGAATCCGTAGGTGGCTGATAATAGATGTTATCCCACTGCAAGAGGGTGGCGCAGTGTTCGCTCTCCTCATCGCTAGGAAGATAGTTGCGGATGACACGGCGTACATGGAAGTCGTTGGAAAGCTGGAAGGTAAGAACCGGGTCATAGATTTCACGGTTTCTTACATGCTCGATATATTCCTTAGGGCGCATCTTATCGGCATACTTGTGATAGTTTGGTATACGACCGCCAAACATGATAGCTTCAGATTGAGCTTCTCGCAGAGTTCCTTGCGATACTCATACATACGGCGAGCCAGGCGCAAACCACGATAATCAGGGTGGATAAATACCTCGATGCCGTAAAGAATGTTTCCATTAGGATCGTGGGTATTGAAGGTTTCATTACCCGTAACCTGAGCATAGGTATGATCACCCTTCACCATATTATAGTTAACGATGATAGAGAGCGCACAGCCCACAATCTTATCATCAACGATAATAACCACCTGTCCCTCAGGGAAGATAGTAATGAGTTTCTTAATCTGTTCTTTTGTCCAGAATACATCTGAGTCTGCGTAAATACGCCTAAATGACTTGGCAAGCTGATCATAATCCTCCATGCGGAGGTTGCGCATGCCTACCTTTTCGATTTTTCGAGTTGGTTCCATAACAACTGTATTTTTATTATTATCTAAATCCGGCTGCAAAGATACAGCAAATTATAGATACGACAAAGAGTTTTCGCAAATAATTGACATTTACGAAAACTCTTTTCATGTATTTTACAGCAAGAAAGCCTTTTGGCTTATAAATTAACACTAAAACTTGGCATCTTCCTGCGGTATTGCCTCATCATGATCATCGAGATAGAGCAATTTCGTTGGATGATATTTACCACTTGCCACCGAGTATTCATCCAGACGAAAACGGGTCTGAATGCCACCGATGCCCAACATAGTATGAAAAGCCGAAAGACTACTCTGCACCTGTTTTAGTCGATTTTCTCCCAATGCCTTCAATATATCCGGATATTGTTTACTGAATCCATCAGAAGTCCAGATGATGAAAGGCACATGCAGTTCGTAATCCGAAGCCTTCGGTGCTGCATGAAGGAAGAGGCTGCGCTCATCATCGAAAATATTCTCTCCATGATCGCTGGTATAGAGCATCGCTGATGTAGGCTGATCATATACCCCATCCGTCTTAGTCTGTACCCCCTCCCATTTCTGTAGACGTTCAATGATACCATGCAGGATATAATCGGTATATCGGATGGTATTATCGTAAGCATTCAACAAATCACGCCTATTCTCCGATTTTGCCTCACTCCTGCTATCAGGCTTGAAGTAAGCGAAACTACGGGGATAGCGCTCCTGATAATTGAAGTGAGAACCATAGGAATGAAGAACCACGAAGAGTTTGCGATAACGGTAATGGGCAGACGAGGAAGCATCAGCCAATGGCAATATCTCATCCAGTTTCTGCAACAGATCCTCATCATAATGGTTGCCTTGCGAAGCATCCTCTTTCTTCAGAAAATAATGCTCATCAGCCTGTTCTCCCAGAAAATCGATAAACGAATGATTGGGCAACTGGTTGCTGATAAACACAGTATGGAATCCGGCTTCCTTAAAGGCCGCCAGGATGCCTTTCTCATGAAAAAGTCGCTCAAAATCCTCGGCTGATGCAGCAGACAAGAGCATCGGTACACTCTTATGGGTGGTATTGCTCTGCGTTGTCACATTCGGGAAAGCTTTGATACCCGGTGTCTTGGAAAGCAGAGGATTGGTATTCCGAGGATAGCCGTAAAGACTGAAATTATGAGTTCGTGCCGTCTCTCCTACTACCATCACATACACCTCGGGAGCCGTGGCAGAATGCTCACTCCTGCCTCAAACTTAAAATCCCGGCTTGCTTCCCTGTAATTCTCTGAAGCCGCATTGCGTTCGAAAGCCAAATAGAGATTATAGCAGATATTGACAGGATAAAGCTGATTGCGCATACGGTAATCAGCCACCACCAGATAGCTTGCCAGCAGACAGAACAGTCCTATAGCCCCAATCTGCATTGCCCAATGGCGAACTCTCTGCTGGAAAGAAACCGACAACCGGCTATCTCTTCTGATATTGACACCCCCCAGGATAAGCAAAGGCAAATAAACCACAAACACACCTACCACGGCTGGTGCCAGATTATCGAGCAGCTCCATCGCTTCACCGGGATTGGTAGTTACGAGATTCAGAAACATATCTACTGCTATCACTCCCGTTCCGAAAAGATAAAGCAATACCAGCTGGAACGCAGCGAAAAAGACAAAGATAAATGCCCACCATATCATCTTACCAGGACGCTTAGCCACAGAAAAGAACAACATATACAGCGACAAAGGCAGCAACACGTTGACACCACATGCCCACGGAGCCAAGCACTCGGTATAACACAAGGCTATATTAGGCAACAGCAATGCCACCACAGCATAAACATACAGGAATTGCCCCGATGACACCTTATTATATATATAAGATAAACGATTCATTCTTCTCTTGTATTAAAACGCTTCATTGATATTAAACAGGAAGCCAGACTGCCCCGACTTACCGAATCCATAATCCAGACGTACATTCACATTCTTCTTAAATTCCCAGCGATAACCTACACCGGCATTCGGCAAAATCTGTTTAGAGCGCAATGCCGAGAATTTCGGGAAGATGGTTCCTGCTCCAACCCACACTACGATGCCATTACGCTTCCATACATGTTGGCGCAACTCAACCGTAGCTTCCAGAGAATGTTTATCGCGATAACGGCCTTCATAATAGCCACGCATGGAATGAGTACCACCCAATTCAGCCATCATTCCCCACGAAGGATTACCAAAGTTGAGATTAGCTCCAAAATCTTCGGCAAGAATCGTTCCCTTACCCAGTCGCTGATAGGCATCAAAACGAAATGCCGTCGTACTGAAGGCATAATCATTACCCATAAAGCGAGGTCGGAACATCTGCTTCAGATTGAGATAGATGCCCCGATGCGGATTGGTAAGATTATCTCTGTTATCATATACCAGAGAAACACCAGCTCCTACATTCCAAGTATGCTGATCCATGCCTTGCAGTAATTCCGGACGCTCAATATGTTTACCTATTACATAGTCATAACTCGCCATCGGTCCGATATAGAAATTATCTGCTACACGAAACAGGAAGCTAACTTCTGCCTGTGCCTGCCATCGTTTCATCTCACTCTTATTGTCATCATTATCGCCCATCTCATAACCTATTCCCCAGAAATCAGAAGGGAAAGAATAGAAATAGAGACGATAGTCTATACGATAACGACCGCGTGGAGCAATATGATTACCACGAACACCCAGCATATAGAATCCCACCGTACTCACATCACCGAAAAGCGATACATTAGAAGGAGGAAGAATACTGTCATTCGGATCAGTACGGTATAGTCCTGCTGCCACCAATCCCAATCCAAACTTGGTATCAGAGGCATAATGAGGGCCACCTATCACACTAAAATCGAAACGCTTATGCTTCTTGTTTTTGTTGGAATCATTAAAGTAGTCAAGAATCCGGTTCACCCATGATTTTCCGGCATGTAAAGCCATCGTATCCACCTTCTCTGCAGATGAGATACTATCGGTTACAGAAGCTCAGAGGCATAGCTGCCCAATGCCAACATCATAATAAGTATTGTCAGAATATGCTTCATTTTGTCGATTTTATTATTTTAATACACCAATGCTACATTATCAATCCACAAGGTATTGCCTGGAGTTCCGATATAGGCTCCACCATCGGATGAGGAGAACTGAAGAATCAGATGAGTTGGTGTTTCGTTAGCACTCGCCCATCCTACTTCTTTTACCGGCACACTCTTACCCTTGCTGTTACGGGCATAGTCAGTGGATCGCAGTCCCATAGTAGCAGCCTGATAACCTGCCATGTGGCGGATATCGCCATAATGGATTGTATAGGTAGCATCTTCCACCCATCTATCGGTACTCTTTCCGAATCTGACTACCATCGTACCCACACGTTTAGCTGTTATATTTCCCTTAGCATCTTCATGCCGTTTCTGCAGATAGAGCACAGCTATAGCATGATCTCGCCCTGCAACCGTAGAGGCTCCGCTAAATCCATTCTGCTTGATACGATTGGCTGCATTAGGAAAAGAAGTCTTATAATCAAAGCGCAAAGCCTTAGGACGTGCGGTGAATGGTATACCCCAATTGATGGCTTTAGGACCATCCTTGGTACTTGTTATCGGCTCACGAACATCACCCAGAAAGAGAGAACCGGCAGCCAAGACCTTGATATTGATGAGTCCCAGCACTTTTACTTTCTCAATATGGGTTACCAGTTTGGCACAATATCCACTACCATGTTTATCACGAAACACAGAGTTATTCGTCTTATAGATGCCCGATACATGTGCCAGGACATTAGAGGAACCCCAAGGCGAACCACCCTTATTGGTATAAGGAATATTACCATTGATAGTCATATTAGGTCCAACGGCATAAACTTTTTTCTGATTTCCTCCAATAATGCCTGATTCTTTGATATTCCTGATTACCCAGTGGTCCATATTACCATATTTAAAAGGAACCACCTTTTCCTGTCCCTTAACGGGAAGGCACGACAAAGTAGCAACCGCCATAACGATGCCTGATTTTATTATTTTCTTCATATCTGTTTCTTTTATATATCATTAAGGCTACAAAGATAGAAAAATATTTTCTAGTTTTCAGTTTTCTTCGACATAAAGCATAAAAAATTAAGAAATAATAATATATTTACAGCATTTTAATTGCCATAAAACCAAAAAGTCCTGCATTTGCTGTTATAAACAAATACAGGACTCCTGATTCAATATACAAAACAGAATCTCTTGCACCGGTTACAATAGAGACATGCACCGGTTACAATAAAAACATGTTCCGATTACTCCAAAAGCTATTATCGATTGGAATACATATTATCGTAATACTTCTGGTAATCACCAGAGGTTACATTATCCATCCATTCCTGGTTCTCGAGATACCATTTTACGGTCTCCTCGATACCCTCCTCAAACTGCAGAGATGGCTCCCAGCCGAGTTCCTTCTGCAACTTTCTAGAGTCGATGGCATAACGCATATCGTGACCCTTTCTGTCTGTTACATAAGTGATGAGGTCCATATCCTCGCCTTCCTTTCTGCCGAGCAATCTATCAACAGTCTTGATTACCACCTTGATGATATCGATGTTCTTCCACTCGTTGAAACCACCGATGTTATAGGTCTCGGCAATCTTACCCTTGTGGAAAATCATATCGATGGCACGGGCATGATCTACTACATACAACCAGTCGCGCACGTTCTCACCCTTACCATATACTGGCAATGGCTTGCGATGACGGATATTGTTGATAAACAGCGGAATCAACTTCTCTGGGAACTGGTATGGACCGTAGTTGTTAGAGCAGTTGGTCACGATGGTAGGCATACCGTATGTATCGTGGAAAGCACGGACGAAGTGGTCTGAGCTTGCCTTAGATGCTGAGTATGGAGAGTGAGGGTTGTACTTGGTTGTCTCCAGGAAGAACTCCTCGCCATAAGCCTCGTGGTTCTTATCGCTGGATGCCTTGGTAGTGAAAGGAGCAGGAATACCCTCAGGGTGAGTCATCTGCAAGGCACCGTAAACCTCATCGGTAGAGATGTGATAGAAGCGCTTGCCCTCGTATCCCTCAGGAAGACTCTCCCAGTAAATCTTTGCCGCCTGGAGCAGAGACAGGGTACCCATCACGTTGGTCTGAGCGAAAGTGAATGGATCCTTGATACTTCTATCTACGTGGCTCTCGGCAGCGAGATGGATGATGCCATCCACCTTGTAGTCCTGCATCAGTTTCAACATCAGGTCGAAATCGCAGATGTCGCCCTTAACGAAAGTATAGTTAGGCTTGTCCTCGATGTCCTTGAGGTTAGCCAGGTTGCCTGCGTATGTCAACTTGTCGAGGTTGATGATGTGATACTCAGGATATTTGTTCACGAAAAGTCTTACTACGTGTGAGCCGATGAAACCAGCACCGCCCGTGATAATGATATTCTTCATTTCAATTAATAATTTATAATTTATAATTAATAATTATTTTGCTGCCGCCAATTCAGCGATGCACTTCTTCAAACTGTCAGTCCAGTATGGCACCTTGAATCCGAAAGTCTGCTTCAGCTTACTCTTGTCAAGTACAGAGAAGTGAGGACGCTTCACTGGGCTTGGGAACTCCTCGCTGTAGCAAGGCTGTATATCGCAAGTATTTCCGCTCAGTTCGCAGATAATCTTAGCGAAATCAAACCAAGAGCAGACACCCTCATTAGAGAAGTGGTAGATGCCCGTCTTATCCAACTGGTCAGTTTCGATGATATGTGAAATGACAGCAGCCAGGTCGCCAGCGTAAGTTGGAGTACCCACCTGGTCGAAGACCACCTTCAGGGTGTCATGGCTTGCCGTGAGACTCTGCATGGTCTTCACGAAGTTCTTACCCCACTGCGAGTAGAGCCATGCTGTACGGATGATGATATGCTTGCATCCAGTAGCTTCAATACTCTTTTCGCCTGCAAGTTTCGTTTTACCATATACCCCCAAAGGATTCGTTTCCCAATCTTCACGGCAAGGTATATTCTTATCGCCCTGAAAAACATAGTCGGTAGATACATGAATCAAAGTACCATCTACCTCCTTCATAGCCTGTGCCAAATTTCCCGCAGCAGTGTTGTTGAGCAGATTAGCCAGATCGTAATCTGTTTCAGCCTTATCTACGTTGGTATAAGCAGCGCAGTTAACAATTACCTGAATATCATTCTTCCTCACCTTTTCTCGGATAGCGTCAAGATTGGTGATATCCAGTTTTTCATAGCCTTCAGCCACATCGGTGAAGACAAACTTGTGATTGCTTTTTTGGGCACAGATTTGCATTTCATGTCCCAATTGACCATTAGCGCCTGTTACTAATATATTCATTGTTTTAATATTTAATTCAATATAATATTTTAAAGTCTACTTACCATTTCCCTCTACACATGAAGAAAACTGATATTTTCTTTCGAAATCTATTTCCTACTACCTATATATATAAATCCATTCATCTATATATAAATATGTGGCAAAGGTAAAAAAAATAA
>ENA-OQBJ01000233-OQBJ01000233.1-human-gut-metagenome-genome-assembly--contig:-NODE-233-length-30459-cov-3.580839_pt1 | contig 30459 bp, 32 predicted proteins | sample MGYA00242743_ERZ504545 | MGnify/ENA primary metagenome ERZ504545 (study PRJEB26092, sample SAMD00036252) | human gut metagenome | host: Homo sapiens | study: EMG produced TPA metagenomics assembly of... | reverse complement strand
AGAAACTTGCTCACATCCGCTTCTGTCTTGAACTGGCTAAGGAACTCCTTGCTTAACACCTCATCAGGCACTACTTGATTCTTTTCTTTCATAATCTTCTTCATTTTGCAAATCTATAAAATAAAAAATACGAGACTCAAACTTGAATCCCGTATTTTCCATTTACACAAAATATTTTATAGTGCCATGAAGGAGTTTTTTATATATATAACTTCTATTTATCAGATTGATAATTCGTGGAGAACATTGACAAGTTCATGGTCGATAGGCTTGTCGTTTTTGATAGCCTTTGTAAACGGAACATAAACAATCTGGTCATTTTCTATACCGATCATTACATTGCGCTGTCCTTCCATCAAAGCCTGAATACTTGCTACACCCATTCGGCTGGCAATGATACGGTCGTGTGCAGTCGGTTTACCACCACGTTGCAAGTGTCCCAGAATAGTTACACGTACATCATATTGCGGATATTCGTTCTTTACACGTTCTGCATAATGCATAGCTCCACCTGTGATTTCACTTTCGGCTACCAGTACGATAGAGCTGCTCTTTGATTTACGGAATCCGTTCTTAATGAACTCTTCCAGCTGGTCGACTTCTGTATTGAATTCAGGAATGATTGCAGCTTCGGCACCTGCTGCAATAGCTCCGTTCAGCGCCAGGAAGCCGGCGTCGCGTCCCATAACCTCTACGAAGAACAAACGTTCGTGTGAAGTTGCAGTGTCGCGGATTTTGTCGACTGCATCCAGAATTGTGTTCAGAGCTGTATCATATCCGATTGTTGTATCTGTTCCGTACAAATCGTTATCGATTGTTCCAGGCAATCCGATACAAGGAACATCGAATTCTTGTGCCAGCAGACGTGCTCCGGTAAGTGAACCGTCACCACCGATGACTACCAGTGCGTCAATGCCTTCACGCTGCATGGTTTCGTAAGCTATTTTACGCTCCGGAGTCTTGTAATTCCTGACAGCGTGCAGTTTTCAGGATAGTACCTCCCTGCTGTATGATATTGCTGACATTTTGGGTTTTGAACTCTTGAATTTCACCGGTGATGAGGCCTTTGTATCCTCGATAAATACCTTTTACGGTCAGTCCGTTGTATATAGCCGAACGAGTGACGGCGCGGATTGCAGCATTCATTCCAGGAGCATCGCCACCTGAAGTCAAGATACCAATACATTTAATAATTCCCATATGTTATTTCTTTATTAAAATCTTTTGGAGCAAAAGTATTAAAAAACTAGTTTACAAGCAAATAAAAGTCTGTATTTTTGGATGTCAAGAATACGACAAAATTGTTTCTCGGCAGGCTTCCATCAACCATTTCGGTGTGGAGGTTGCCCCACATATTCCGATGGACTGCACGCCTTCCAGCAGTTTCCGGTCGATTTCCTCTGGTCGGTCTATCTGATAAGAATTAGGATTTACCTTGAGACATTCCTGAAACAAAATCTTCCCGTTTGAACTTTTATGTCCGCATACAAAGAATACCAGATCGTGGCGGGCTGCAAACTTGCGTATATCAGGCATGCGGTTTGCTACCTGACGGCATATTGTATCGTAATACTGAAAAGTCGCATTGGGTGAAATATGTTCTTGAATGTATGCAACGATCTGCCGGAATTCATCCAGTGACTTGGTTGTCTGTGAGTACAGACGGATGTCTTTGCTGAAATCAAGCTTCTCGGCTTCTTCCAGATTTTCTATAATGATAGCCTGACCGTTGGTCTGGCCTACCAGTCCCAACACTTCAGCGTGTCCGTTTTTTCCGAATATTACGATTTGTTTTTCCCGTCCTTCCGGATTTGGAGTGTCGAATTCTTGTTTGATTCGCTTCTGCAGGCGAAGTACGACAGGGCAGGTTGCATCAATAAGTTCTATATTGTTCTGTTTAGCCAGTTCGTAGGTGCGGGGAGGTTCTCCGTGAGCACGGAGCAGAACTTTGGTGTTTTTAAGTCGTGCAAACTCCTCGTGGCCGATTGTATTCAGTCCCAGTTGTTTGAGGCGTTCACATTCACGTCCGTTATGCACAATGTCTCCCAGGCAATAAAGCGTATCGCTCTTTGCCAGTTCCTCTTCTGTCTTCCGGATAGCAGTAGTTACTCCGAAACAGAAGCCTGATCCTTCGTCTATTTCTACTTTAAGCATGAGTTGCCTGAAGATATTGATTCATAAGCCATTCTTTCTGTTCTGCAATAGTCATGTTGCTGTTGTCCAGCAGTATTGCATCGTCTGCTTTGCGCAAAGGACTTACTTCACGCGTCTGGTCTATGCGGTCGCGCTCTTCTACGTTATGCAGGATATCTTCGAAAGACGCTTCCTGTCCTTTGGCTTTCAGTTCGTCATAGCGTCGCTGTGCACGAATTTCGGCAGATGCAGTGACGAATATTTTCAGTTCTGCATCAGGAAATACCGCTGTGCCGATATCTCTTCCGTCCATTACGATACCTTTTTCTTTACCAAGTTCCTGCTGCTGGCGTACGAGAGCCTCACGTACAAATCCCAAAGCTGCAACAGGGCTGACATGTGAGGATACCTCTAATGTCCGGATCTGGTTTTCTACATCCGTTCCGTTCAGAAATGTGCGAGGACGTCCGCTTTCTGTATCTAGACGGAATGATATATGAATATTGCTCATCTGCTGCTTTAGTTTATCTTCATCGATGCTTCCATCCGCCAGGAAAAGTCCGTGCTCGATACAGTAAAGAGTAACAGCCCGGTACATTGCTCCGCTGTCTATATATATATAACCGATTTCTTTAGCCAGATCTTTTGCCATTGTACTTTTTCCGCAGGAAGAAAACCCGTCGATTGCAATGATGATTTTGTTCATACCTTATTTATTATAGAGTTAAAAAGAATCAGAAGTCAAAGATAGTCTATTTTCGTGACAGATAGTACGGAATGAACGTATTTTGCAATTTTTTACCCTTATCTTGTTGCATATTCGAAGATTTGCACTACATTTGCCGAACAGAGAATTTATTAACCTATAAAAGTTTTTTTATGGAAATTAAAAAATCGCCGAAAGCCGATCTTGAAGGAAGAAGACCACTGGTTTACTGATCGGGCTCGTGCTGATATTGGCAGCAATGTTCGTTGCGTTTGAATGGACCAAACGTGATGTCGTAATCACTGCCGATAGTGGTATCGTAGATGTGCCTTTTGAAGAAGAAATGGTTCCTATTACGGAACAGGAAGAACCGAAACAAGCTCCTCCTCCTCCCGAAGCACCGAAAGTAGAAGAAGTTTTGCAGATTGCAGAAAATGATGCAGATGTAGAAGAATCTACTATTCAGTCTAACGAAGATAAAGGTGAAGCTGTTGAAATCAAGTATGTACCTGAAGTCGTAGAAGAAGAGGAAGTTGAAGAACAGCAGATCTTCCAGGTGGTTGAAGAAATGCCGGAATTCCCGGGTGGTATGGCAGAATGTTTGAAGTTCTTGGCTAAGAACATCAAGTATCCGACTATCGCACAGGAAAATGGTGTACAGGGACGTGTTATCGTACAATTCGTTGTAAACCAGGATGGTTCTATCGTCGATCCGGTTGTTGTTCGTAGTGTTGACCCGTATTTGGACAAGGAAGCACTTCGCGTGATCCAGATGATGCCGAAGTGGAAACCAGGTAAGCAGCGTGGTAAAGCTGTACGTGTAAAATATACCGTACCTGTAACATTCAAGTTGCAGTAAGCTTTTCCTAGATAATATTGTTTAGGCACGGATTGCGCAGAATTGAAAACTGTGCATTCGTGCCTAAAAATTTTTATAACCTTAATAAAAAGAAAAATCATGGAGCAACAGACTTCAAAAGAATTATTGAAGCAAATTCATGCTTATATCGAATCATTGCCTTATTCTCATGAACCTAAAGGATTGTACGACCCGATAGAATATGTGTTAGGACTGGGAGGTAAAAGACTGAGACCGGTGTTAATGCTGCTTGCCTATAACCTGTTTAAGGAAGATGTGCAGGCAATATTCTCTCAGGCTGCGGCAATAGAAACTTATCATAACTTTACGCTTTTGCATGATGACTTGATGGATAAAGCGGATATGCGCCGTGGAAAACCTACCGTTCATAAAAAATGGGATGAAAATACAGCTATTCTTTCCGGAGATGCAATGCTGATACTTTCTTTTCAGTTTATGATGCAGGGGTGTCCGGTAGAATATACACATCAGGTTATGGATATCTTCTCGCGTACGGCTCTGGAAGTTTTGTGATGGACAGCAATGGGATATGGAATTCGAATCCAGAGAAGATGTGACTGTTGATGAATATATGGAAATGATTCGTTTGAAAACTTCAGTTCTGCTTGCCGGTGCTTTAAAAATAGGAGCGGTGCTTGGAGGAGCTTCGGAAAAAGATGCACAGTTGCTTTATGATTTTGGTATACAGATAGGGCTTGCTTTCCAATTGCAGGATGACTATTTGGATGTATATGGTGATCCACTGGTATTTGGCAAAAATATCGGAGGTGATATTTTATGTAATAAGAAAACGTTTATGCTGATAACAGCATTGGAAAAGTCGGATGACAAGACACGTGCTTCCTTGCAAGAATGGTTGAAAGCTGAAGACTATGTACCAGCCCAGAAGATAGAAGCTGTTACTGCTATATATAATAAGGTGGGCTTGCAGAATATATGCCGAGATAAGATAAATGAATATTATCATGAAGGAATGAGGCTGCTGAAAGAGGTGAACGTGGAAGAAGAATACAAGAAAAAACTGTCTGATTTTGTAATGAGTTTGATGGAACGTAATTTATAACGTTTAATAAATAAGCAATATGGTAGCTTTAATCGATACACATACACATCTTTTTGCAGAAGAGTTTGATGAAGATCGTGAGTTGGCAATTATTCGTGCTACAGAGGCAGGAGTGACACGTCTTTTTATGCCGAATATAGATGATACTTCAGTAGAAGCTATGTTGGCTTTATGTAACTCTCACGATGGGTGCTATCCATGATAGGTTTTCATCCGACTTCGGTAGATGAAACTGGAAAGAACGTCTGGGTACGGTAGAAAAATGGTTGCGCTCGGAGCAAGTTTTCTATGGTATCGGAGAGGTAGGGATGGACTTATACTGGGATAAGACATTTAAAAAAGAGCAGATGGAGGTACTCGATATTCAGGTGAAATGGGCTCTTGAGTATGATTTACCGCTGATTATTCACTGTCGTGAGGCTTATCCGGAGTTGCTTGAAGTTCTGGAACCCTATCGTAAAACATCACTTACCGGAATATTTCATAGTTTTACCGGTACAATAGAGGACGCACATAAGCTGATGGAGTATTCCGGATTTATGTTTGGCATAAATGGAGTCGTAACTTTTAAGAAAAGTATTTTGCCGGAAGTTTTGAAATCTGTACCTTTGAAGCGTTTAGTCCTGGAAACAGATTCACCTTATCTGGCATCAGTTCCTTATAGAGGAAAGCGCAATGAAAGTGCATACCTGGTAAAAGTGGCCGAAAAACTATCCGAAGTGTATGATGTTCCTTGTCGGAAATAGGTCGTGTGACCTCGGAAAACGCGCTGAAAGTTTTTAAAAATGCCGAGAATAGTTTTTAAAGTTTATTAATTTTAGGGGTATAAATAAACTTTTGGCTAGTGAATGTTATGTAAGACGAAAAAAAAAGAATACATTTGTGGCTGAAATCGCTTGCCGTTCGCATTTTTATTTGTAATTTGCGTTCGATTTAAGAAAAAGGCTTTCAAGCGAGGTCATGAGGAGAGGTGCTCGAGTGGTTGAAGAGGCACGCCTGGAAAGCGTGTATACGCCAAAAGCGTATCACGGGTTCGAATCCCGTTCTCTCCGCAGTGAGAAAAAGATGAAACAATTAAAAACAATTTATAACTATTAATTATTTAATCTTAAAAATTAGACACACAATGAAAAAGTTATTTGCAATTCTTGCAGTGATGGGAGTCCTCTCATTTGGAATGACTCAGACAGCTATGGCTCAGGATTCTACAGCTACAGCAGCTCCGGCTCAGACAGAACAAGTAGCAGCAGCTGATGAAGCAGCAGCACCTGCAGTTGTTGAAGAAGGTGGTTTACACAAAGAATTAAAGACTAAGTTTATCGAAGGTGACGCAGGCTTCATGTCTTTGGTTGCTATCGCATTGGTACTTGGTTTGGCTTTCTGTATTGAACGTATTATTTACTTGAGCTTGGCTGAAGTTGACGTAAAGAAATTGATGGCTAAAGTTGAAGCTGCTTTGGAAAAAGGTGATGTAGAAGGTGCTAAGACAATCTGCCGTAACACTCGTGGTCCTGTTGCTTCTATCTGCTATCAGGGTTTGATGAGAATCGACGAAGGTTTGGATGTAGTTGAACGTTCAGTTGTTTCTTACGGTGGTGTTCAGGCTGGTTACCTTGAAAAAGGATGCTCTTGGATCACATTGTTCATCGCTATGGCTCCGTCTTTGGGATTCTTGGGTACTGTAATCGGTATGGTTATGGCGTTCGACCAAATCCAGCAGGCTGGTGATATTTCTCCGACAGTTGTAGCAGGTGGTATGAAAGTGGCCTTGATTACTACTATCTTCGGTTTGATCGTTGCTTTGATTCTTCAGGTATTCTATAACTATATCTTGTCTAAGATTGAAGCTATTACAAGCCAGATGGAAGATTCTTCTATCACATTGCTTGATATGATCATGAAGTACAACTTGAAATACAAAAAAATAATAAGAACAATGGCTAAATTATCATACAAGGTATCATACTACGTATTCTATGTATGCATCGCACTGATCTTGGTAGTGCTGGGCATGTTCTACGGAGTAGGATACAGCGAAACAAATGCAGCTGGTTTGGTTGAACCGGCTAACACTCCGGCCCTGATGTACCTGATGTACGGTATGTTTGCGGTAACTGTAGTGGCTACACTTATAGGAGCTATCGCACAGTTTGGTGGAGCTTTGAAAGACAATCCGAAAGGTGCTATCAAGTCTTTGATTGGACTGATTCTTTTAATCGTATTGCTGATTGTTACTTATAATATCGGTTCTTCTGAAACTGTAATTATGGGTGGTGGTACAGAATATACCAATGTAACCATGTTGAAGGTAACAGACATGTTGCTGTACTCTACTTATGTATTGTTCGGCTTGGCTGCTATCGGTACATTGATTAACTTGTCTGGAATTTTGAAGAAATAATATCATCATTGAAGTTTAATTAAAATATAAGGAGTAAGTCAAATGGCAAAAAAGAAAAGATCAGTGCCCGGAATTAACTCAAGTTCTACGGCCGATATTGCCTTCATGTTGCTTATTTTCTTCCTTATTACAACATCAATGGATACTGACCGTGGTTTGGCGAGACGTTTGCCGCCTCCGCCTGAAAACAAGGAGCAGAAAGATGATATTATTGTAAAGGAAAGAAACGTTCTTCAGGTTCGTTTGAACAAAGACGACCAGTTGATGGTTGGTGGAGAATGGTCTGATATCAGACAGTTGAGACAAAAGGCAAAAGAATTCATTGCCAATCCGAATAACGATGAGAACTTGCCTGAAAAGCATGCAAAACATCTTCCGTTCTTCGGTGACGTAATGATTACAGAAAAGCATGTAATCTCTGTACAGAATGACGTGGGTACTAGCTACGATGCTTATATTCAGGTTCAGAACGAATTGGTAGCAGCTTACAATGAGTTGCGTAACGAATTGGCTCAGTCTCAGTTCGGTAAAACATTCGCTGAATGTTCTGAAGATGAACAGAAAGCTATCACAGACTATTATCCGCAGAAGATTTCTGAAGCAGAACCTAAAAAATATGGAGGAAAATAATCATGGGAAAATTTAATAAGACTGGTAAGCGTGGCATGCCGGAGTTGAATACCTCTTCTTTGCCTGACCTTATCTTTACCATGTTGTTCTTCTTCATGATTGTAACAACCATGCGTGAAGTTACATTGAAGGTTCAGTTCAAGGTTCCTCAGGCTACAGAGTTGGAAAAATTGGAAAAGAAATCTTTGGTGTCTTTCATCTACATCGGTAAGCCGATGCCGGAGTTCCAGAAAAAGATGGGTACTACCGACCGTATTCAGTTGAACGATAAATTCGCTGAATCTTCAGAAGTTCAGGACTACATCTATCAGGAACGTGAAAACATGAAAGAGGAAGACAAACCGTTTATGACTGTTTCCCTGAAGGTGGATGCAAAAACCAAGATGGGTATCGTAACAGAAGTAAAACAGGCTCTTCGTCAGGCATACGCACTGAAGATTAACTATTCAGCTACTCAGCGTCAGTAATAGTTTTATAAAATATGAAAAAGGCTGTCTCTTATGAGGCGGCCTTTTTTGTGTATCTATTCTATGTGTTAGTTTGAGTTGGATGATACTTGGCTAAAGAGTAGAGATAGCAGGAGTATTCGGGGCTGACTATTTGCGTGTAGCTTCTGATAGTTGATATGAGGATATACTATTTTCAGTGATAGAAAGATGGATATAAAGTGTTATGTAAGGAAGAAAAGCATGGAGTTTTTCTTTCTCCAGTAATACATCCAGCCATATATATCGGCTAATGCCCATCCGATAGGGATTGACCACCAGATGCCGTGTACACCTATGGAAGGGATGGCAGCCAGTGCATAGGCCAACACCACTCGGGTTCCTAAAGAGAGAATCGTTAAAATGATGGATATTTCCGGTTTGCAGACGGCTCTGTAAAATCCGTACCATAAAAATAAATACCCAATACCGAGGTAAAAACTGCCTTCTATCCGCAAGTATTCAGTACCGATACGGATAATTTCCGTTTCTTCAGGAGAGATGAAGATTTGCATCAGTTGCGGTGCAAACAGGAAGATTGCCAATGAGAGAAGCAGGCAGAAGAGAGTGGTTATTCCAAATGCACTTTTTATACCTTTCAGAATGCGGGCATTTTTGCCGGCTCCGTAGTTTTGTGCAGTGAAAGTAGAGAAGGCGTTCCCGAAATCTTGTACAGGCATATAGGCGAACGAATCAATCTTTACGGCTGCTGTAAAAGCGGCCATGACGCTGTGCCGAAGCTGTTGACAAGGCCTTGAACCATGAGGATACCGAAATTCATGACAGATTGCTGGATGCAGGTCAGTGAGGCGTATGAAAAAACTTGTTTCAGGAGCTGTCTGCTGACCTTGAAATCCTTTCTGGAGAGTCTGGTTTCTGGAACTTTTTTTCCAGCAATAGAAGCACAAACCAATAGCCGAAACAGCTTGGGAAATGATGGTTGCTGCCGCAGCTCCTTCTATTCCGTAATGAAGTTTTACAATAAACCATATATCCAGTACAATGTTTAATACCACGGAAATGGCTAAATAAATAAGAGGAGTCAGTGAATTACCCAATGCGCGTAGAAGATACGCATAGTAGTTATAAAGATAGACAAACCAGATTCCCATGAAAATGATTTTTAGGTAGTCGTAGGTCATATCCTGCAACTCTTGTGGAGTTTGCATGAGGGTGATAATATCTTGTATATAGTAGCAGGAGAAGGCGAATATAATCAGTGTGGAAGTTCCTGTAATCAGCAGGGAAGCAGCTTGTGTACGTCGCAGGTTTTCGTAATCTTTTGCTCCGTAACGCATGGAGAACAATGCACTGCATCCCATGCATAATCCGATGAAGATGGAGGTGATAAAGACCATGAGTGTGTATGAAGAACCCACAGCAGCTAAGGCTTTTGCACCCAATGTCCTTCCAATGATGAATGTATCGGCAATATTGTATCCTTGCTGGAGCAAGTCTCCTAAAATAAGCGGATAGGCAAGGTTGAGCATGCTTTGTGTGATGCTTCCTGAAGTAAGGTCCTGCGTGCGACTGGTCTGCATAGTGGTAATTGGAACATAAATAAAAATGGATTTAATAAACCTTTTTTCCGGTTTTATTAAATCCATTCTCGTGTGCGCCTGATAGGACTCGAACCTACACGTCTCACGACACCAGATCCTAAGTCTGCGCGGCTACCAATTACGCCACAGGCGCATGCAGAAATATGTATTTCTGTTTTGCGAGGGCAAAGATAGGAAGAATTTTCATATTCTCCAAATACTGCACCTTAATTCTTTAGCTTTTTGATGGCGGTTTCGATAATGGTGTCCTTTCCTTGCTGCATATCTTCGCTGGTCATATCTACTTTCACGTCTGGTTCGATACCGAATTCCAATTGGTTCATGTCCGGGTCGAACATCGGGCTGGCAGAGAAACGGATGGACCATCCGTTGGGAATTTCCGAACTGAAGGGGAGACCAGATCCTCCTCCGGTGGTATCTCCCATGGTAGTTACATTGGGGAATTGACGCATGGTATTCACAAAGTCGTTTGTGGCACTGTAAGAACGGCGGTTAGTTAATACTACTGCCTTTTTCTGCCAGCGGATACTGTTAGACGGTTCCTGATATACAGGCTCAGGGTCCGAGAAATCGTTATGCCCCGGACCTGTTTTATGACGGATGTAGCCGACCAGTACTTTTTCATTTGTAAACCGTGCGGCCAGTTTCTGTGCTGTAGTCAGGTTGCCTCCTCCGTTATTGCGTACGTCGATAATCAGTCCGTCACAAATCTCCAGTTGCTTCAGCATCTGGTCCAGGTTTCCGTCGCCGATACCGTCGGAGAAACTTTCACAATAGATGTAACCGATGTTATTTTCCAGAATCTGGTAGGTCAGTCCGGAGGTAATGATGTAATCCTTTTTCAGGTAGTTGCTCTGGATGCTGTCGCTGAAATTCCGTGGATAAGCATCGAACCATTCCCGGTATTGCGATGTACCCAATGAACTGCTCAGGTTGACGTGTCCGTCTCTTAATTCATTGACCATTTCCGACAAGACTTCGAAAAGTGACTCCCAGCTCATGGAGGAAGAAATACGTTTGGCATAGCGGGTATGCACTTCATCCCAGTCCAGTCCATACGTTTCGTGCTTATAGTCCAAAAAACAATATTGCTCATCGATGATTTTCCAGAGCGATTCAAAGTTGGCTTCCGGAGAATTGCCCTGAATGTCTTCCCGTATGCAGGAAGAGAACATGCAGCAGGAAAGTGTCAGCAGAAGGCTATATAAGTAGCAATGATAAATCCGTTTCATATCAATAAGGCGTAACGTTTGAAGGCATGGAAATACGGTTCTTCCCTTTCAGCAGGTAGAAGTTTTTCACGATGCCAATCATGAAATCGTGTGAATAAGTATGGTATTTCAGGTGGTTGACTTTCGCTTGCTGGAGGTCACAGATGTACCCCACGCGCATGGTGACTTTCCGGATGGGAAAATCAAGCGTCAACATCTGTCGGAGCGACGGGTTGTTGTGAAGCGAAGTAAACAGTACGTTCTTTCCTTTGTGTCCCAAGGAAAACATTTCGTAGTATGACTGTCCGAATTCAGGAGAGAACATGGCTCCCAACAGCGGAAGATTGGCCTGATAACGTACCACCAGCGGATAGTTTCCGATACGGAACTTGTAGATGGCCATTCCGGATATACCTACACTTCCGTATGCTTTTGCCTGTGCCGGATTGTTGGAATTGCGTGTGTTGTACACGAATCCTCCGTTCAGGTCAATCATCGGACCTGCCAGCAGTTTCAGTTGCTCGTTCAGGCGAAACTGATAGTGCAGTGCATAGGTCCAGTTTACGAGTCCGGCATACACATTGGCGGTCTGGCTCGGATTATGCGTGTACGATACATTAGCCTGCAACAGATTTTGGGCCGAAACGTTTCCGTTCATTAACCGGGTCATACGCATGTTTTCGCGAAGGATACGAATCTCCAGTCCTTTGTATTCCAAGGGGGAAAGGTACGTATCGAGTACGTTACTCATTCCCGCTCCATAGAGTACGGAGCGCATTACGTAACGTGTGGCACGCAGCTGTCTTCTTGTGCCTGAAGCGAAAAAGCCGCCCAGCATGCGCAAAGTATAAGGTAAATTCGTAGTTTCATACGGTTTTAAAAGAGTTTCATTTGTCCGTCGTCTTCCTGGCTTTCATCTTCCTCCATGCCTTCTTCTTCCTTTTCAGGCTCTTCCGGCTCCGGTTCCGGCATGCGGGTTGGCTCCAGCTCCGTAATCTGGCCGACGGTATAAGTCGTCAGTCGCTTACCCTTTGCCTTGAAGCTCTTCACGCCTACAAAGTCGCTGGCTTCCAGAATGAGTGCTTCGCGGAAGCTGTCGTGTCCACCAAAGTCCACTTGGATGCGCGGGTACACCTGACAGGTCAGCAGGATAAGTTGTGTATGTTTGTTGTCACCCAGGAAATTCTGCTTTTTGGTGGTCGCTTCGAAGGTGAAGCGTTTCAGGTACGGATAGTTCTGTTGGTCGGCATCATAGAGCACGGCTGTCCATACCTTGTCAGGATTGAATTTCTCGATGCAGAGAATATCCGGATCGTAATGGTTGCTCAGGTCGAAGTTGGTAGTATAGAATTCTCCGTTCTTGTGTACCACTAAGATGCTGTCCTCGCTTTGGAATTCTCCCAAATACTGTCCTCTTCCGTCGTAGTTGAGTCGGAGCACATCGTGGTCGAACCACACCTTTCTGCCTCCGAGCGTAGAACCTCCTCGCTGTTTCAAGGAAATCTTGTGTACCTCAGCCTTGGTCAGCAAGTTACCCATAGATTGTTTTCCCTTGATATTGATGGTACTGAAATCCCTTTCAAACGTAGGCTTCTTAATGCGGGGCGTAGGACGCAGTACTACACGGATGACTTCTGCCTCTCCATTCGGATTGGCGGTGAAGTACACGATTTTAGAGCCGGAGTACCTTGCGTTACGTCGTATTCCCTGTCACGAATGATGGAAGTAACATTGAAGCGTTTGATATAATAATAACCTTCCTTTCCGTCACGGTAGATGACGTTGTAGATGGTACGTTTGTCGTTTTTCTTGAATACGTTGACGTACAAGATGTTCTTTCCGACGAACAATTTGTCGGACACGCGGACAATCTTGTATTTACCGTCTTTGTAGAAGATGATTACATCGTCGATGTCAGAACAGTTGCATACATACTCGTCTTTCTTCAGTCCGGTACCGATGAAACCTTCCTCACGGTTGATATACAGTTTTTCGTTGGCTTCGGCCACCTTGGTAGCACGATGGTATCGAAGTTGCGTATTTCCGTGCGGCGCGGGAAGTTCTTACCATACTTCTCTTTCAGGCGTTGATACCAGTCGATGGTATATTCCGTGATGTGCGCCAGGTGATTGTCTATCTCTTTCAGCTCCGCTTTCAGGCGTGCGATGAACTCATCTGCCTTGTTCTTGTTGAACTTCAGGATACGTGCCATCTTGATTTCCATCAGGCGGAGAATATCTTCTTTGGTCACTTCGCGTACGAACTGCGGGTAGTAAGGCGTCAGACGTTCGTCGATGTGCTCGCAAGCCGCATCCATGGAATCAGCTTGTTCGAACTGCTTGTCTTTATAGATACGTTCCTCGATAAAGATTTTTTCCAGCGAAGCAAAGTGCAGGGTTTCCAGTGTTTCGTCCCGTTGTATCTCCAGTTCCTTGCGTAACAGTGCCAGCGTATTGTCGACCGATTTCTTCAGCACCTTGCTCACTGAAAGGAAGTGCGGTTTTTTGTTGTCGATGACGCAGCAGTTGGGCGAGATGTTTACCTCGCAGTCAGTAAAGGCATACAAGGCATCCAGTGTCTTGTCGGACGATACGCCAGGAGTAAGGTGTACTAAGATTTCTACCTTTCCGGCCGTGTTGTCGTCCACCTTTCTTACCTTGATTTTTCCCTTCTCGATGGCTTTCAGGATGGAGTCAATCAAAGAAGAAGTAGTCTTTCCATAAGGGATTTCACTGATGCAAAGGGTCTTGTTGTCAATCTTGGAGATTTTGGCACGCACGCGCACTACGCCTCCTCGCTCGCCGTCGTTGTAGCGTGATACGTCAATCGAACCACCTGTCTGAAAATCCGGATAAAGCTGGAAGTTTTCTCCGTGCAGGTATGCGATGGCCGCATCGCACAGTTCATTGAAGTTATGTGGAAGAATCTTGGAAGAAAGTCCCACGGCAATACCTTCTACCCCCTGGGTCAGTAGCAGCGGGAATTTGACTGGCAGTGTGACCGGCTCCCGGTTTCTGCCGTCATAGGAAGCCTGCCATTCGGTCGTTTTCGGGTTGAACACCACATCCAGCGCAAACTTGGAAAGCCGGGCTTCGATGTAACGGGGAGCAGCCGCACTGTCGCCCGTCAGGATGTTACCCCAGTTTCCCTGGCAGTCAATGAGTAAGTCCTTTTGTCCCAATTGTACAAGGGCATCTCCGATAGAAGCATCTCCGTGAGGGTGGAACTGCATGGTGTGTCCCACAATGTTGGCCACCTTGTTGTAGCGTCCGTCATCCAGCCGTTTCATGGAGTGGAGAATGCGTCGCTGCACCGGTTTCAATCCATCGTTGATATGCGGTACGGCACGCTCCAGGATAACGTATGAAGCATAGTCCAGAAACCAGTTCTGGTACATGCCACTCACTGGTGCTTTACTGCCTCGTCAGTGGTCGATACCGGTTTGTAGTCAGAGTGTTCTTCTTTCTCGGGCAAGTTTGCCATTTCTTTTTCGTCCTTGTCAAAAGTATCTTCGCTCATATTAAAATGGTTCCTATGTAAAGAGATTCGGGCAAAGTTACTGAATAATTCTGTGTGGTGGAAATAATTGACTTACAATTCTTACCCCCGAAAAGGGCATTTTTGAAGAAATTTCTTGGCGTAAATACCTCGACACGTACGTGACGAGGTGTTGACACGAAGGTGACGAGACCTTGACACGTACGTGATGAGAGCTCCGCACGTACGTGTCGAGGTAAGATGACAGGCGCTGTTGCTTATTGCTGTTTGCGGTAGCTGCGTATGGCCCATGCATAGAGCAGAAAGGCAAAGGACGAAAGTACGGAAAGTTGGAAGCCGATATCGCAGATGCCGCTTCCCTTCAGGTAGACCATGCGCATGGTTTCCATAAAGTAGCGTAACGGATTGAGGTAGGTGATGCCTTGTGCCCATTCCGGCATGCTGCTGATGGGGGTAAACAGTCCGCCTTTCGTGCCGTTAACGGTGTTGACTGCAATGAGTGCCGCCGGACTTTGTCCGTTGGCTTGCGCTTTCTCAAAGCCGCGTGGAATTTCCAGCAGCATGTCGGCCTGGTCTGTCTCGATGGCTTGCAGTCCTTGTGCGTAGGACGGGGGAAGTGCCGTCAATTGAAAATAACGGGAAGCTTCGATGCGGTGCACCAGCCTTTCGGAAGAAGGACTGCGGTCGTTATCAATGACGGCAATGCGCAGGTTCTCTATTTCCAGTGTGGCGGCCCAGGGCATGACCAGCATCATCATGCAGGGAAAAAGCAGGATAAGGCGGGGCAGGAAACTGTTGCGTTTCAACTGCTTGAATTCTTTTTCTATCAGGTAACGTAACATCATAGGCTTGGCGGTTTATTCCAGTCGGTTCTTAAACTTGCGAGCAGTAGCCGTAATCAGTACCACTGCCATGAGGCACATCACTGCCACTTCTTTCCATACATACACCAGTGGTACACCTTCAATCATCAGCCGGCGGACGGTTTCTACGTACCAGCGTGCGGGAATAAGGCAGGAGAGGACCTGCAGAATGCCCGGCATACTTTCTATCGGGAAGATAATGCCCGACAGGATGATGGTGGGTATCATCAGTACCATGGCCGACACTAACAGGGCGGGCAGGCTTCCGGCTATCGGTACGTCGAGCACAAAGACGGAAAGCAGCAGGATGGTCGTCAGGTTCAGTAGGGACAACACGAAATAGGGAACTGCCTTCGACAGAATGATGAACAGCGGGTTGACGGGAGAGACCAGCAGGACTTCCATCGTGCCTGTTTCCTTTTCGCGTACGATGGAGATGGAGGTCATCATGGCACAAATCAGCATCAGAATCAATCCCATGACTCCTGGTACAAAGTTGTAGGCACTCTTCATCTGCGGGTTATAGAGCATTTATTGTACACCATGACAGGCTGTTTATCCGGGTGTGAATAGGCTGGGCTGGTTGTAGCTTGACGGATGGTTTGTAGGGCTTGCCTTAGAATTGTCTGTGCATACGTACTCCGTGTGACGGCCAGGCTCGGTCGGTGGCATCGGCTAAAATCTGTATCTCTTCCGAATCGAAACGCAGGCGATGCAGGTCGGAGGGAAAAACTACGGCCAGTTCTATGAGGTTGCGCCGGAACAGCCGTTCGATTTCGTCGGGTGACCAGTCGAGATGGCAAAGCCGAAAATTTCTCCCCGTTGTACAGAAAATGAAATGTGGTCGACAGCCGTGAACGAGCCGAACCGTTTGACGAGGTTGTCCACCTGAATAATGGGCGGAGTATGTTTATCGACGGCTTTTCGTTGCAGGCCGGGAGGGCATAGAATCTCGCTGAACTGCTTCAGTATGGCTTCCGGACGGTCGATGCCTTTAATTTCTCCCTCGTAAAGAAACGCCACTCGGTCGCATCGCAAGGCTTCGTCCATGAAAGGAGTGGATACGACAAGGGTAATACCTTCCTGTCGGAGGTAGGCTAACATCTCCCAGAACTCCCGGCGTGAAACGGGGTCTACGCCGGTAGTCGGTTCATCCAGAAAGAGGACTTTCGGCGCGTGAACCAGTGCACAGCACAAAGCCAGTTTCTGCTTTATTCCTCCCGACAATGCACCTGCCCGACGCTGCTTGAAGGGGGCAATTTGTTCATAAATGGCGCGTATCCGCTCGTAGTTTTCTTCTACCGTGAGGTCCTGATACAAGGAGAAGCGCCCCGGCATGTACCCTACGCTCTGCCGTATCGTACGGAAGTCGGCTCGTACATCCGCATCCAGTACCCGGGCACTTCCTTGGTCCGGTAGCAGCAAGGTGGTCAGGATGCGGAACAGGGTACTTTTTCCGGCTCCGTCGGGACCGATGAGGCCGAACAGTTCTCCTTGCTTTACGCTGAAGGATACATCGCGCAGGGCTTGTACCTTTCCGTAGCTTTTGCTTACATGGCTGACTTCGATAAGGTTTTTCATGTCACTTTCGGTTTTCAGAATTTGACTTTCCCGTACATGCCCAGTTTGATGTGTCCGTCGTTTTCGACGGCTATTTTGACGGCATATACCTGGTTGTCCCGTTCATCGTTGGTCAGGTGTTTTCTTTGGTGTAGATGCATAAGCAATTGTACTTCATGTACGGCCTTGGCTTGGCGCGCGAGATTCTCGGCTGTAATTTCCTTTAGCATGTCGCTGACGCTCATGGTGCCGTTGGCTACTTTGGCTTGGGCAGACCGTCGGATGTTCTCCCGTAATCGGATAATCTCCTCGTCTTCTTTCATCTGCTGCCGAAGACTTTGGATGGTGCCGTCTTCTTCTGCCAGTTGTAAGTGTGTGTTGAATAAGAATAAGTCGCGTTCGTTTCTAATTTGCTGGATGCGGTTGTCCAGGTTTTTCCGGTCGTTTTTCAGAGTGTACAGGCTTCCGAAATTCCAGGTAAACCGGGCTCCGACTAAGTAGTAGGTTCTGAATTTGTCTTTCAATATATCCAGTCCCGGATTGCCATAGGCTCCTTGCGCAAAAAGACTAAAAGCTGGAAGATAACCCGTTTGCAATCCCTTTCGTTGTACGGCGACGGTCTGTTCTTGTGCTTCATACCACCGTAGTTCAGGGCGGTTGAATTCAGATGCATTCGTTTCCACAAGGGCTGGACGTACTAACTGGGTTTGTGCCGGAAGTTCTTTTCCTGTAAGTAAGGACAGCATGCGCAGATAGGCCATACGGTTATTTCCCAACTGGATACGCTGTTGCTTGGTTTGAAGAATCTCTACCTTTACCGCGTCTACGTCCGCATCATTGGCGGTGCCGTTTATCCGATAAGCCTCCACCGTTTTCTGGTTGCGTGCGAGTTCTTCTTCTAATAATACATTTTGTGCCAGCTGCTCGTCCAGTAACAGGATACCGAAGAATACCTGATTCACCCTTTCTTCCAGTGCATAAAGGCTGGTATCAAGCTGTCGCTCGTTTGCTTCTGCTTCGGCTTTGACCTGAGCTTTTTGGTTGCGGATTTTTCCTCCGTCCCATATATTTTGTTTGATTTCAATCAATGTCCGATACTGGTCTTTCGGTAGTCCCCTCATGCCCGATCCCGGAATCTCGAAAGGAAAGGTAGTGGCTTCGCTTTGATAAGATATTTTTCCGCTCACGCTGATTTGGGGCAGATTGCCTTTCGCTACATTTGATAGCGTATATTGTTCGGACAGTTGAATCAAGTCGTATTGTCGTACCAGCGGATAGTTTTCACGGGCCTGCTGCTTGCAACTTTCCAAGGTGATTTGTGCCTGACTTATCACACTCAGGCTCCATGCACACAAAAGGAGAAATGTTCGTATCATAGGCATTGGGTGTTTATTAAAAGGTTATATGACAAAGATAGAGGGTATTGTGTAATCTTTCGGTCCTATATGTGTGACGGAATGTTCTTTTTGTTCGATAAATGTTTGTCTTTGCTGTAAAAAAGGCTTGAAATATTATCTTTGCAGGAAAGCAAGGTGTCAAATGAAATCGAATCATCTGTTGTTGCTGGCATTGAAGAAAGTGCGTGAACATGTGGGAGAAGGGACGAACACCTCCCGCTTTCTTACTTCCGAATTGGGATTGCTTCGTTCCATTCAGGGGATAGCCGATGTAATTCATTTTATCCCGATAGAAGGACAGCCTTATCGGTTGACCGAGGGGCGAGTGGTGTTTTTTCGTGCGGGGACGCTTCGGCTGCGTATCAACCTTCGTGAAGTGGAATTTAAGGAGAGCGATTTGCTGGCTGTATCTCCGGGAACGGTATTTGAGTTCCTTTATATATCATCTGATTTGGATTTAGCTATGCTGGCCTTTTCAAACAGCTTAATGGAGAACTGGCAGAAAGAGGATTTGTTGCAGACCTATTTGCAGGTAGATTGTTTTTGCATCTATCTTTAACAGCGAAGGAAGGCAGCGCATGGAGCAGTTGTTTGCCTTGTTATGGGAAGTCGTACACGATCGGCCTTTTCCGAGAGCTTCCGTGCAGAGTCTGATTTCTCTGTACTTTCATCAACTGGATTTTGTCAGGAAAAGAAGCCAATTGACCGAACGTCAGCAGCATACGCGTCAGGAGGACATTTTCAATCGTTTTTTGGAATTAGTCAACAAATATGCAGTTCGCGAGCGAAGCATTGCGTTTTATGCCGACCGGCTTTTTCTGACACCCCGTTATCTGAGTACACTGGTTCGTCAGGCCAGCGGACGCACGGTGATGGACTGGGTAAATGAGGCGGTAATGCAGGAAGCTAAACTGATGTTGCGCCACACGGATAAGCTGGTGTATCAGATTGCCGATGAATTGAACTTTCCCAATGCGTCATTTTTCAGTAAATATTTTCGGCGAATGGCTGGAATGACTCCTAATGATTATCGAAGAAAAGACGAATAAGGAGTTTCGTGTTTATCGGGTGTTTTCTTCTTTCATGGGAGTCCTGTCTACGCGCAGTGACTTCAATACTGGAATGGTAAGAGGAAGAGCCAGTAGAAAAGAGCATAGGTCGGCTGCGGCTTGACACATTTCCACACCCTGCAACTGCAAAAAGTACGGCAGAATCAGTATCAAGGGGATGAAGAATAAACCTTGGCGGGAGGAGGAAAGAATGACGGCCCTGCGAGGCTGGCGGATAGTTTGTAGCAGCATGTTACACAGTATCACCCAGGCTCCTAATGGGAGCGTGATGAGTTGCCAGCGTAGAGCTTCGGCTCCTACGGCGATAACTTGTGGGTCTTCTTTCCGGAACCAGGAGACTACTTCTGGGGCATAAATGTAGCCGATGAGGGAGCAGATAGCCAAGAAGATAACGCCTACCTTCACACAATACCAGAATCCTTGGCGGACACGACGGTTTAATCCTGCTCCGTAGTTAAATCCGCATACCGGCTGAAATCCCTGTCCGAAACCGATGACAAAGGAATTGATGAACATGCAGATGCGGGTTACAATGGACATTCCGGCAATGGCAGCATCTCCAAAGTTTCCGGCTGCTACATTCAATAGGATAGTCGATACACTGGCCAGACCCTGACGGCAAAGAGAAGGACTTCCTCCGTATACGATTTCTTTCAGATAGGCTGGAGTCGGAGTAAAGTGTCGGTAATGGATACGGATGTTTTCTCCTTTCCGGTCCATGAAAAGCAGGATGGTGAAGCTGCATACCTGACTGATGAAGGTCGACCAGGCAGCTCCTGCAATTCCCATGTCGAATACGAATATCAATAATGGGTCAAGTCCGATGTTGAGTACGGCTCCCACAATGATGCCTATCATGGCATAAACGGCGTTTCCCTGAAATCGCATCTGGTTGTTGAGCACCAGCGAGGAGGCCATAAAAGGGGCTCCCAACAGGATAATTCCTAAATAGGTCTTGGCGTATGGAAGAATGGTGGGGGTAGAACCTAATGCCCGGCAGATAGGGTCCAGAAAAAGCAGGCCGACAAGCGCGATGGCACAACCGATAAGGAATGCGCTAAAGAAGCCCGTAGCCGCCATCTTTTCCGCACTGCGATAGTCACGTGCACCTAATCTTCTGGAAATGAAATTACCTGAACCATGTCCGCAGAAAAAACCGAATGCCTGAACAATGGCCATGATGGAAAAAGAAATACCTACAGCCGCAGTAGACTGAGTATTGATTTTCCCGACAAAATAAGTGTCGGCCATGACATAGAAAGACGTGACCAGCATACTGATGATGGTAGGAACGGCCAATCCTCGGATAAGGCGAGGTACCGGTGCTGTGGTCATAAGCGTATATTTGTCTTGAGGCATAGGTTGTCTGCTTGTAGAAATGTGAGCAAAAGATACGAAAAAAATCCCCCTCATTTACCTAAAAAGGGCAAATAAGGGGGATGAAAAGTAAAAAATTAAGTGTTGATAGGGTTTCCTGAAAATTAGAATCCAGCCAGTTCAACCACTTTGTCAACTGCCGTATTCAATCCGTCAGGATTTTTACCACCTGCAGTTGCAAAATGAGGCTGACCACCGCCACCACCTTGAATCAGCTTGGCGGCTTCACGTACCAACTGGCCTGCATTCAGTCCGGCTTTTACCTGATCTTCGCTCATGGTTACAGTCAGCAACGGTTTGTTCTCAAATACACTACCGATAACTACGAACAGATTTTCTGTGAACTGTCCTTTCAACTGGAATGCAATGTTCTTTACTGCGTCAGCCGGCATCGGAAGTACAGCTTTGATTACTTTTACGCCATTAATTTCTTTAGCGCCTTCAATCAGTTTGTTCTTGACAGCAGCTTCTTTCTCCTTCATGAATTCTTCCATCTGTTTCTTCAGACCAGCGTTTTCTTCAATGTACTTGGAGATGGCAGCCTTCAAGTCGGGTGCATTGTTGAACAATGCCTTCAGGTCGTTAATAGTATCTTGTACGGTATCGAACATCTCTTCTACTTTCGCACCGGTAATTGCTTCAATACGGCGTACACCTGCAGCTACAGAACTTTCAGAAATGATTTTCACCATACCGATTTTTCCGGTAGCAGATACATGTGTACCTCCACAGAATTCGATAGATGAACCGAACTGTACGACACGAACTTCGTCACCGTATTTTTCACCGAACAGAGCGATAGCACCCAGTTCCTTAGCCTTTTCAATCGGCAGGTTACGGTATTCAGTCAAAGGTGCGTTTTCACGAATCTTGGCATTTACCAGGTGTTCTACTTCACGAATCTGTTCCGGAGTCACTTTCTGGAAGTGAGAGAAGTCGAAACGCAGTGAATCAGGAGTTACAAGAGAACCTTTCTGTTCCACATGAGTACCTAATACCTGACGCAAAGCTTCGTCTAGTAAGTGCGTACAAGAGTGGTTAGCTGCACAAGCGGCACGCTTATCAGTATCTACACATGCCATCATCGGAGCTTCCAAGTGTTCCGGAAGTTTCTTGGCAATGTGAATAGGAAGGTTGTTTTCCTTCTTTGTATCAATGATGTCGATGGTTTCAAATTCGCTTACCAATACACCGGTATCACCTACCTGACCACCACTTTCTGCATAGAACGGAGTCTCGCTCAATACAATCTGGTAGAGAGTCTGGTTCTTTTGTTTGATCTGGCGGTAGCGCAGGATGCTAGTTTCATATTCTGTATAATCGTAACCTACGAAAGTAGTTTCACCTTCTTTCAGGGTAACCCAGTCACCAGTTTCTACTGCAGCGGCATTGCGGGCACGTTCTTTCTGTTTCTGCATTTCAGCTTCGAAGCCTTTCACGTCGGCTGTCAGACCGTTTTCACGCAAAATCAGTTCAGTCAAGTCGAATGGGAAACCGAATGTATCATATAGTGTAAAGGTATCTACTCCACTGATTTCTGTCTTGCCGGCAGCTTTGGTTTCGTTCATTGTCTTTTCGAGCAGACGGATACCTGTTTCCAGGGTACGGAGGAATGATTCTTCTTCTTCCTTCATCACTTTTTCAATCAAAGCCTGCTGAGCTTTCAGTTCAGGGTAAGCGCCACCCATGTTTTCAATCAGCACCGGAACCAGCTTGTACATGAATGCCTGTTTCTGTCCGAGGAAGGTGTAAGCGTAACGAACAGCACGACGCAGGATACGACGGATGACATAACCAGCCTTTGCATTTGAAGGCAACTGACCGTCTGTGATAGAGAAAGCAATGGTACGGATGTGGTCAGCAACTACACGCATAGCCACGTCTGTCTTTTCGTCGTTTCCATATTTCTTGCCAGACAAATCACCAATCACCTTGATGATAGGCTGGAATACGTCTGTATCATAGTTGGATGTTTTTCCTTGCAGTGTACGTACCAGACGTTCAAATCCCATACCGGTATCAATTACTTTCGCAGGAAGTGGTTCCAAAGTTCCGTCTGCCTTGTGGTTGTATTGCATGAACACCAGGTTCCAGATTTCGATAACCTGCGGATGATCCTTGTTTACCAGTTCGCGTCCCGGAACAGCTGCTTTTTCTTCTGCAGAACGAGAGTCGATGTGGATTTCAGAGCACGGACCACAGGGACTGTGTCACCCATTTCCCAGAAATTGTCATGCTTGTTTCCGTTGATGATATGGTCTTCAGGGAAGAACTGTCCCCAGTAGCTTGCAGCTTCGTCATCACGTGAGATGCCTTCGCTTGGACTACCTTCGAAAACAGTCACATATAAATCTTTCGGATCAAGCTTCAGCACGCTTACCAGGTATTCGTATGCCCAGCTGATAGCTTCTTTTTTGAAATAGTCACCGAATGACCAGTTACCCAACATTTCAAACATGGTGTGGTGATAGGTATCGTGGCCTACTTCTTCCAAGTCATTATGTTTTCCGCTCACACGAAGACATTTCTGTGAGTCAGTCACGCGTTTGTATTTAGCAGGGTGGTTTCCAAGTATGATATCCTTGAACTGGTTCATACCGGCATTAGTGAACATCAGGTAGGGTCATCTTTGATAACCATTGGTGCAGAAGGCACAATCTGATGTCCTTTCGACTCAAAGAATTTCACGAATGAGTCGCGGATTTCATTTGCTGTCAACATAATCGTTATATTGTCTTGTAGTTAATATTCTCAAAATTGATTTGCAAAGATAATTGGTTTTATTATTTTTGTCTGTATGTTTGGAGCAAAAACTTGATGTTTTGTTGCTTAAAAATTTCCAAAATCGAACGACATGCGTAAAGTCTATTATATTTATAATCCGAAAACTCGTACTTACGACCGTATTTATCCCACCGTGCGCCAGCGGGCTTTGAGTTATCTGCGTCAACTCTTTGTCGGTATGGGACTGGGGGCAGGCAGTTTTATCCTGCTGTTGTGGATTTTCGGTTCTCCTTCGGAAAAAGACCTTCGTACGGAAAACTCCCGACTTTTGTCGCAATATGCTATTCTGTCTTCTCGTTTGGATGAGGCGGAAGGAGTGATGCAACGCCTGCAGCAACGTGACGATAACATCTACCGCGTAATGATGCAGGCAGACCCGTTACCAGATGAACAGCGTTCGGCTACCGCAAATAATGCACGTTATAATGAACTGATGGACATGGCTAACAGTCGGCTGGTTATCCATACACTGCAGAAAATGGATGATTTGGAGAAAAAGATTTATGCCCAGTCCAAATCTTTCGATGAAGTAGTTGGGCTCTGTAAACAGCATGACAAAATGTTGGCCTGTATTCCCGCCATCCAGCCGGTTTCAAACAAGAATCTGAAACAGACAGCTTCTGGATACGGTATGCGTATAGATCCGATTTATAAGACCGTGAAGTTTCATGCAGGAATGGATTTTTCTGCCAATGTTGGTACGCCGGTATATGCTACAGGAAACGGACGGGTAAAACAGGCTGGTTGGGACGGATTGTATGGAAATTGTATCATTATTGATCATGGATTTGGTTATGTGACTCGTTACGCTCATTTGAATAAGATTGAAGTGAAAGTGGGCCAGAATGTGGCGCGTGGGGAAGTGATTGGTCAGGTAGGCTCTACGGGAAAGAGTACCGGTCCGCACTTACATTATGAAGTGCGTGTGAAAGGAAAGATTGTCAATCCGGTGAACTATTATTTCATGGATTTGAATGCCGACGATTATGAAAAGATGATTGAACTGGCTGCCAACCACGGTCGTGTATTTGATTAAAAAGAATTGCTTGTTATGGCTTTGAAAACAGATAAAGAACTGAAACTTTATTATTCTATCAGCGAAGTGGCAAAAATGTTTGATGTGAATGAATCATTGCTGCGTTATTGGGAAAAAGAGTTTCCGATGATTTCTCCTAAGAAAACAGGGGGGAATGTGCGTCAGTACCGAAAAGAAGACATAGAGAACATTCGTCTGGTATATCATCTGGTGAAAGAAAAAGGGATGACGCTGGCCGGTGCCAAGCAACGGTTACGGCAGAACAGGGAAGGAACCATGCAAACGGCTAATGTGGTGGAACGCTTGAAGCGTATTCGGGAGGAACTGGTGAGTATGCGGAATGAGCTGGATTATTTGACGTGAGTTTTTAATATTATAGTAAGAAGAATGGCATGTGAGATTTGCATACGATCTCACATGCCATTCTTTATTTTTGAAAAGATTTCAAAGACTCTTTACAAATTCCATTCAGTCCGCAACTCTCACATTTAGGGGAGCGTGCCGTACAAACGTAACGTCCGTGGAGAATCAGCCAGTGGTGTGCGGTCGGGATAAGCGATTCAGGGATGTATTTTACCAGTTGCTTTTCAGTTGCCAGCGGAGTGGTACACGTGCGGGGAACCAGTCCGATGCGATGGCTCACGCGGAATACGTGGGTATCGACTGCATGGCAGCCTTATTGAATACCACGCTCTGGATAACATTTGCCGTTTTACGTCCTACACCGGGCAGTTTGATTAGTTCCTCCAGTGTGTCGGGTACGGTACTTTGGAAATCGCGTACCAGCATCTGTGCCATTCCTACCAGATGCTTGGCCTTGTTGTTGGGATAGCTCACGCTGCGGATGTATTCGAACACAACTTCCGGAGTGGTGGCAGCCAAAGCTTCGGGAGTAGGAAAATCCTTAAACAGGGGAGGAGTGATCATGTTGACCCGCTTGTCGGTACATTGTGCGCTGAGGATGACAGCAATCAGCAGTTCAAACGGGTTGCTATAGTGCAGTTCCGTTTCGGCTACGGGCATGGCCGTCTGAAAATATTCAATGACTTTCTTATAAAGTTCTTTTTTTCGCATACTGTGTAGAATAATTTAGGTGAAAAGTTTGTGATTAATACCATTTTTTCCGCTTAAAGAACAGGTATACTCCGATACCGGTAACCAGCATTACTCCCCAGGCCATCAGGTAACCATATTTCCATCCCAGTTCGGGCATCCATTCGAAATTCATTCCCCAGATACCTGCTAAGAATGTCAGCGGAATGAAGATGGTCGATACGATGGTGAGCTGCTTCATGATGTTGTTCATCCGCTGGTCATTGTTCGACAGGTAAAGGTCTACTAGGGCCGAAATCATGTCGCGGCAGCCGTCGAGAGTCTGTAGTACGAATTGCAGATGGTCGTTTACGTCGTTAAAGAACGGACGGTTGGCTTTGTGAAGCAGTACATTGTCGGCATGAAACAACTTGCTCATCTGCTCTTTAAGAGGAAGGATGCATTTCTTGATGAGGCGAGCGTCCTTTCGATAGGGTTGTATATCCTCTAATGCCAGTCCACTTCTGGTTTCCGGTGACAGCAATGATTCCTCCATGTCTTCCAGTTGGTCTTCCATTCGGGATATGATAGACATAAAGCTGGCCATGACACTGTTTAGCATGACGCTCAGCAGAAAATCGGACTGGCGATTCCGGATTTTCAGGGTATTGTTTTTCAGTGCCGTGTGAATCTCATTGAAGAAATCGCTGTCGTGTTCCATGAAGGTAAGTACGAAATTACTTCCCTGCACAATGCAAAGCTGTTGGGGAGTGTACGTGTTTTCTTCGTCTACCGACAACTGTTTCAGGATGACCACATTGTAGGTGTCATGCTCTTCAATTTTTGTCAGATGCTCCGCATTGAGAATATCTTGTGTGGTAAGAAAATCGATGTGGAAAAAATCGCAGACTTCCTGCACGATTTCTGTATTCTGCAATCCGTGAATCTGTACCCAGTTGATGGCATCCGGCCGATGAAAGGAGAAAACTCTTTGATGGAAGCTCCCTGATGGTATTCCAGAATTTCTGTGTTGTATGTACAGAAATGCAGGTGAGTCGGCGTATGGCTGGCTCCCGTATAATTCAGCTTTTCGCTTAGCAGGTTGTTTCTTGTCATGGCACTTTCGGTTTAATCAATACGTTTCAATACCACCTCTTTTTTGTCGATGTATTTATCGAAGCGGAAAGACGGCATGCCTAATGCAATACCGGCATGAACGGTTCCTTCAATACCTAATAGCTTTTGCAACTTTCTTTTCCGGTCCATTCCTGCTGCACTGCATACGAATCCGGTGTAGAACTGTGAGACCCCTGCTGCTTCTGCCATGAGTGAAGCATTCTGGTAGGCAAGGTTGCAGTCCTGACATCCGAAACGTTCTTTTTTGTCGGTATAGAAAAAGATGGCAGCTGTGGCCCCTCTTAAAATACCGTCGTTACCTCGTTCAAATTCCTCATGCAGTCTTTTGAACACCGGCACGTAGCGATAGCCCGAAGGCATAAGCGGCTTCAGTATCAATTTCAACAACGGATTTTCCACCAGATTTACTATCGACATAAAAGTGCCGATGGTGATACGGCTGACCTCCTTCAAGGTTTCCGGACGGGTGACCAATACCATTTTGACTTCTTGTGCATTGGTTGCCGTCGGGGCCCGATGGGCAGCCTCTATGATGCGCTGTAACAACTCTTCCGAGACTTTTTCTTTGGAGAACGCACGGTTTGAGCGGCGGGAACGGATGAGCAGTTCCATTTGGTCGGCAGTGGGAAGTTGGCTGCGGTCGATGGTATGAACCTTCTCGGGTGGAAAATCAGCATGCTCAATGGAGTTGGTCGGGCAAACGGCCACGCAGTGTCCGCAACTGATGCAGTCGTCGGCATTCACTTCAATACCTTTATCTTCCTGAAGGGTAAACAGAGCGGAGGGGCATATTCTGACGCATTTCTTACAGCGTATGCATGTATTCTGATTGATATGTATTTGAGCCATAGTGTGGAATAAATTTAGATACATTATTCACAAAGGTACGATTTTTATTTGTTTTTTCTGTAAGCGTAAGGAGAAAACGGTATTCGGAGATTGACCTTGTGACGTTTATCGGTCAGTGTTTCCCTTTTTATGTTTCCTTTGTGTAAAACTTACGTTTCCGCACCGGAAAACGTAGGTTTCACGTAAGGAAAACATAGGGTTCTGCATCGGGAAACATAGAAAATGAAGAAGTATTTGCCACATATTTGCCGCAGGTTTGTAAGATAATTGGAGGGGAATGGGGTTTAATCCCGAAATTTCTTTGTATCTTTGCAGCCGATTAAAAAAGAACATTTACATGCGATGCCGTGAATAGCGGTCGTGTATTCTAGAACACCACGTAAAAAACAGGAGCGATGAAGAAAGAAAATCTCGTATCAGTGCCTTTTATGGTTTTGGGCATTGTGTTTTGTGTCTGCCTGGTGGCAGCCAATCTGTTAGAAACCAAAGTCGTACAGCTGGGTCCGATTTCTGTAACTGCCGGACTCATTGTTTTCCCGATTTCTTACATTATTAATGACTGTATTGCCGAAGTATGGGGCTTCCGTAAGGCGCGTCTGATTATCTGGATGGGTTTCCTCATGAATTTCATGGTAGTGGCCATGGGACAGTTGGCAGTGGCTCTTCCCGCTGCTCCGTTCTGGGAGGGAGAAGAAAGCTTCAATTTCGTATTCGGCATGGCACCTCGAATTGCGGTAGCCAGTCTGACAGCCTTTCTGGTTGGTTCGTTTATCAATGCGTATGTGATGAGTCGCATGAAAGTGGCTTCACACGGAAAGAATTTCTCTGCCCGCGCCGTATTGTCGACCATAGCCGGAGAGGGAGCCGACTCGCTGATTTTCTTCCCGCTGGCTTTTGGCGGACTGATGCCGGTGAGTGAGCTGGCCAAGATGATGCTGGTGCAGGTGTACTCAAGACTTTGTATGAAGTGATTGTACTGCCGGTAACTGTTCGTGTAGTGAAGTACATCAAGCGGGTGGATGATACAGATGTATATGACGAGCATATCTCGTATAATGTATTAAGAATCAAGGAAATCTAAGAAATATGGTAAATAATAAGGAGGCCCTCGTCGTATTTAGTGGCGGGCAGGATTCTACGACCTGTCTTTTCTGGGCAAAAAAGCATTTTGAGAAAGTATATGCACTGAGCTTTCTGTACGGACAGAAGCATGAAAAGGAAGTGGAACTGGCGCGTGAAATTGCACGGAAAGCCGGGGTGGAGTTTGAAGTCATGGATGTGTCGTTTATCGGCCACCTGGGGAAAAACTCTCTGACAGATACGTCTATTCACATGGATGAGGAAAAGCCGAAAGATTCATTTCCGAATACGTTCGTTCCGGGAAGAAACTTGTTTTTCCTGAGCATTGCAGCGGTTTATGCGCGTGAGAAAGGTATCCATCACATGGTGACGGGGGTATCGCAGACGGATTTCAGCGGGTATCCCGATTGTCGGGACTCGTTTATCAAGTCGCTGAACGTGACACTGAATCTGGCTATGGAAGAACAGTTTGTGATTCATACACCGTTGATGTGGATTGACAAGGCACAGACTTGGTGCTGGCCGATGAACTGGGAGTGCTTGACTTGGTTCGAAACGAGACACTGACTTGTTACAATGGAATCCCGGGTGACGGGTGCGGACATTGTCCGGCTTGTAAATTGCGCCGTGAGGGATTGGAAAAATATTTGGCTTCAAAACAAAATAAGTAAGAATGGAAAGAAAAGACGAACTCACTTTGTTGGGGAATAAGAAAACAGTATATAAGCAGGATTATGCGCCTGAGGTGCTGGAATCGTTTGTAAACAAACATCCGGAGAATGATTACTGGGTACGTTTTAACTGTCCGGAGTTTACCAGTCTTTGCCCGATTACGGGGCAGCCGGATTTTGCGGAAATTCGTATCAGCTACCTGCCGGATGTGAAGATGGTGGAAAGCAAGAGCTTGAAGCTGTATTTGTTCAGTTTCCGTAATCACGGCGATTTTCATGAAGACTGTGTGAATATCATCATGAAAGACTTGATTAAACTGATGGATCCGAAATACATTGAGGTGACGGGTATTTTTACTCCACGTGGCGGTATTTCCATTTATCCGTATTGTAATTACGGTCGTCCGGGAACGAAGTACGAGGAACTGGCTGAGTATCGGATGAAGAATCATGATTTGTAGCCGAGGTTTGCCGAATGATAAAAGGATACGGGCGGAGAAACATTCACATTCTGTTTCTCGCCCGTATTTTTATGGATACTTCGGCATCAGGAAAGTTCCAGGCCGAGGGCTTCCTTAAGTTTCAGCAGACTGGGGTTTTTCTTGCTCATCATTTGAAAACGCTCTACGTGGCTATAGGCACGCACGTTTTCGTTGGCTTCGCTTACCCGTGTAGTCATTCTGATTTTGCGGTTATGCAGTTTCTCTTGCAGATGGGCTTCTATCTTCGGGGCCAGTTGCTGCATGTATTTCTGAACCATGTCATTGTCCACCGCTACTTCAAATGTCTGCTGGTCGGCTAGCAGGTGAGGGTGCATGTTCATCATGCGTCCGGCATTGGCAGCCTCCTCTTTAGGTAGCAGACTGGCAAACTCACGCCAGTAATAGCCTAAGTCTTTTTCATTGAACATGTAATCTTCCCATGTCTCTGCCACAGGCTGTTGCACAGCGCATTGGATGCTGTTCGTGCAGCTGGTTCTGCGGAGGCCGTCTGTGTCTTGCGGATAGACATGCCTAAACTGCCGGCTTTGATGA
>ENA-OQBJ01000232-OQBJ01000232.1-human-gut-metagenome-genome-assembly--contig:-NODE-232-length-30467-cov-3.247561_pt1 | contig 30467 bp, 38 predicted proteins | sample MGYA00242743_ERZ504545 | MGnify/ENA primary metagenome ERZ504545 (study PRJEB26092, sample SAMD00036252) | human gut metagenome | host: Homo sapiens | study: EMG produced TPA metagenomics assembly of... | reverse complement strand
CCGGAGGAGATAAGGAGGCGAAAGGATGAGTAATGAAGAAAAACGTACTGTTGAAATGGAAGTCAGCCATTTAAAAAAATATTATAAAGCAGGATGGCACAGTGTGTTGAAGGCTGTGGATGACGTCTCTTTTCGAATCTATAAAGGCGAAACATTGGGGCTGGTAGGAGAATCGGGATGTGGAAAGACGACTTGTGGAAAGACCTGCATTGGAATGCTGGATAAAACAGATGGGCAGGTTCTGTATCAGGGAAAGGACGTTCATTCTATGTCAAAGAAAGAACATTTTACCTTTACGAAAAAGGTTCAGATGATTTTTCAGGATCCGTATGCGTCTCTGAACCTCATGAGAAAGTGTATGATATTATTGCCGAGGGCATTCAGATTCATAAACTTGCGAAAAATAGGGAAGAAGAAGGAAAGATGGTATATGAACTCTTGGAGATGGTTGGACTTAATGCGGAACATGCGGCCAGAAATGTGCATGAATTTTCCGGAGGACAGAGACAAAGAATCGGTATTGCAAGAGCACTTTCCGTAAATCCGGAATTCCTGTTTTGCGATGAACAATTTCGGCACTGGACGTTTCCATACAGGCGCAAATTGTGAATCTGCTTATGAAGTTACAGAAAGAACGCAACCTGACGATGTTATTTATTGCACATGATCTTTCGGTAGTAAAATACATATCGGACCGTATCGGTGTTATGTATCTGGGAAAAATAGTCGAACTGGCGGATTCATCGAATCTGTATATGAGTCCCAAACATCCTTATACTAGAGCACTTTTGTCGGCTGTTCCGATTGCAGATCCGGATGTATCTGCAAAGAAAGAGCACATTATGTTAAAAGGTGATGTTCCAAGTGCGGTTAATCCACCGACCGGTTGTCGATTTGCCGGGAGATGTAAGGAATGTATGGAAATCTGTCGCAAAGTTGAACCGCATATGACAGAGATCGAAACCGGACATTATGTGGCGTGTCATCTTTATGATTAGGGAGGAAAAGTAAGAATGAAATACGATTTTACAACAATTATGGACCGAGTGGGAAAAGATGCGATTGCAGTGGATGTTGCAAATATGGGGAACGCATTTGGACCAAGGGATGAGGCATTTGATTTTATTCCGATGTGGATTGCGGATATGAATTTTGGGACCGTTCCGACTGTGCAGGAAGCAATCGGTGAAAGACTTGCTCATCCGGCATATGGATATTTTATGACGAGAGAGGAATATTATCAGGGAATCATTAACTGGCAGAAAAAGAGAAATGCTGTGGAAGGACTTACAAAAGAAGCAATCGGTTATGAGAATGGTGTACTTGGTGGTCTGGTATCGGCTCTTAATGCATTTGCAAATCCGGGCGACAGTATTTTGGTGCATAGTCCGACGTATATCGGATTTACAGGAAGTATCACAGGTGCCGGATATAAAATAGTTTTAAGTGAGTTGAAACAGGATGAAGCGGGCATCTGGAGGATGGATTATGAGGATATGGATGCCAAGATTAAAAAGAATAAAATTCATGTTGCTGTTTTTTGCAGTCCTCACAATCCGACAGGAAGAGTCTGGGAGAGAGAAGAACTTGAAAAGGCAATGGAAGTATATAAAAATAATGATTGCGTTGTAATCAGTGATGAAATTTGGTCAGATATTATCTTAAATGGAAATAAGCATATACCTCTGCAGTCTGTTAACGAGGATGCAAAAAATCGGACCATAGCACTTTATGCTCCGAGTAAAACCTTCAATCTGGCAGCCTGATCGGCAGTTATCATATTATCTATAATTCATATCTGCGTGACCGGGTCCGCTCCAGCAGCAGTAAGTCTCACTATAATTCGATGAATGTTCTTTCTATGTATGCACTGATCGGAGCGTATAAAGAAGAGGGGATGGAGTGGGTTAATGAATTATGTGAAGTGTTGTCTGACAATATAAATTATGCATATGATTTTATAAACACACATTTTGAAGGAGTGAATCTCAGTAAGCCAGAGGGAACATATATGTTATTTCCCGATTGCAAAGAGTGGTGTGAAAAAAACGGAAAGACGGTGGATGAACTTTTGAAGGCCGGACATCGTGTGGGTGTTGGATGGCAGAATGGGAAGCCGTTTCACGGAGAATACTCTATCCGTATGAATCTTGCACTTCCTTTTTCGAAGGTGCAGGAGGCTTTTGAGAGATTAGACAAATATGTGTTTTGATAAAAGAATGTAACAAACAGGAAATAGAGTATGCGGAGAAATCTGTATACTCTATATTTTTATGCCAATATGCCTATTACTCTTCTACGACTTCTGGATGAAATTGACAGAGAAATTGACAGAGATTATAATAAAAACAGTTAATTCTTGAAAGGAAGTATTATGAATAGCAGAAAAATAGTACTGTGGCAGTTGTTTTTTTCAACATTATATTTAAGTGCATTTACATTCGGCGGTGGCTACGTGATCGTAAGTTTGATGAAGAAGAAATTCGTAGATGAGCTTCACTGGATCGAAGAAAAGGAAATGCTGGATCTGGTTGCGATTGCACAGTCTTCACCCGGGGCAATCGCGATAAATGGAGCAATTGTTGTAGGATATAAGCTTGCAGGAATTGCTGGTGTACTGGTATCGATCATCGGAACAGTCATTCCGCCATTTGTCATTATAGCGTTACTTTCTGTCTGTTATAATGCGTTTCGCACTAATGACTGGTAAGTCAGATGTTGGAAGGTATGCAGGCGGGAGTCGGAGCGGTGATCGCGTCAGTAACCTATGAGATGGGCGCGGACATAGTGAAAGAAAAGGACGGAATCTCGCTGCTGATCATGGCAGGTGCATTTGCGGCATCCTGTGTATTTGAAGTAAATGTTGTGTATATTGTGATCATATGTGGATTGCTGGGTGTCTTACGCACATGTATGAGCAGGAAAGGAGCAGGCAAATGATATATCTGCAGCTTTTCTTAAGCTTTTTACAGGTTGGAATGTTCAGCTTTGGCGGCGGTTATGCGGCGATGCCTCTGATACAGGGACAGGTTGTGACGGGACATCATTGGCTTAGTATGTCGGAATTTACGGATCTTATTACAATCTCTCAGATGACACCGGGACCGATCGCAGTGAATTCAGCAACCTTTGTCGGAATCAAGATTGCAGGGATACCGGGTGCTCTGGCGGCAACATTTGGATGCATTCTGCCCTCTTGTATTATCGTAACTGTCATTGCAAAACTCTATTTAAAATATCGCAGTATGGAGGTACTGCAAGGTGTGCTGGGGTCATTAAGACCTGCCGTTGTGGCGATGATCGCATCAGCAGGGATCACAATCCTGATCACGGCATTCTGGGGAAACAGGAATCTGATCGCACTTGCAGGGACGAAGTGGAGTCTGGTAGTGATTTTTGTAGTTTGTATGATATTACTTCGGAAAGTGAAAATGAATCCAATATGGGTGATGGTTCTGGCCGGAGTGATGAAAGTGGGAATATCACTCATTTGAAATTGAATAAAGGGGAAATTACATAGAGAAAAAACAAAAAATGTGGAAAATGCAGGAGAGGAACAAAAAATGGGGGAAAAACGATTGAAAAAAATGCGATCACGGAAGGTGTTATCTGGAAACAGTTGTTGATATTCTTTTTTCCAATCATGCTGGGAACATTGATCCAGCAATTATATACAACGGTAGATACGATTATAGTGGGACGTTTTGTGGGAAAAGCGGCACTTGCCAGTGTCGGCGGACCGGCAGCAGTATTATCGACGATCGTGGTTACATTCTTTAATGGTCTGGCGAATGGAGCCGCGGTTATCATCGCACAATATTATGGTGCAAAGGACAGAAAGAGTCTGCATGTGGGACTACATACGGCATATTTGTTCTCTATTGTGATCAGTCTGATCGTATCGCTGGTTGGTACAGTGTTGACACCGTGGCTGCTTACAATTATGAATACACCGCAGGATATGATGGCAGATTCCACAATCTATCTCAGAATTTATTTTATGGGAATTCTGTTCACACTGGTCTACAATATGGGAGCAGCAATCATGAGAGCGGTCGGTGATTCCAGAAGACCACTTTTGTATCTGCTGGTCTGTTGTGTGATGAACATCATCCTGGATATTGTTATGGTGGTAGGAATGAAGATGGGAATTGCCGGAGCTGCACTTGCAACTGTGATTTCGCAGTGTGTCAGTGCAATTCTGGTTACATGGTCGCTGACCAGGGCATATGATGCTATGAAATTAAAGTTCCGGGAGCTTCGGATGGATGCCAGAGTATTGAAAAAAGAATTGAAGATCGGTGTTCCGGGAGCGCTTCAGGCATGTGCATACGGTGTGACGAATGTGGTGATCCAGGCATCGGTCAACAGCTTTGGTACGGATACCGCTGCTGGATGGGCAGCTTATGGAAAGCTTGACTTGATCTTCTGGACGGTATCGAGTGCGCTTGGAGCAGCAGTGACGACATTTGCCGGACAGAATTACGGAGCAGGAAAGATGGACAGGGTATATAAGAGCATCCGGGTGAATGTGGTGATCTCTTATATATTTACGGGAGCGATTATTGTAATACTTTTTGTATTCTGCGAGCCATTATATCATATGTTCACGACAGATCCGAAAGTTATTGAAATCGGAGTATATATGTTGCGTTTCCTGATACCGAGTTATCTGTTAAGTGTACTACTTGAAAATCTGTCGGGAGGCCTGCGCGGACTGGGAGATGTATTCTGGCCGACGGTATTTACGTTTGGAGGATTGTTCTTTGTAAGACTTCCGTGGATCATGATTCTTACGAAGATCCATCATGAGGTGGAAGTTCTGCTGATCAGCTATCCGCTTGCATGGGGAGGGACACTGTTGTGTCTGATTCCGTATTATTTCTGGCGAAAGAAAAAGAGAATGAAACTGGCAGGAAGATAGAGACAAAAAAGAGCTTGTGAAAAAACAGATAAATGTTTTATCACAGGCTCTTTTTATCGCCATGCGTTCGTAAGGAGCTGCCAGTGGCAGGTCCTGTAGATTGCCATATATCCGGAAAAAGCTGCCGGTATATTAGTAATTTCCAAGTTTATTCAGATATTTATCAATGATATTCAGCCTTTTTTCAATCCCTTTTGCTCTGTGGCTGATGATTTCAAGCAGAGCCTCTGTTACAAACTGTGGTCCGATCATAGAATTGAAAAATGTATTACTGTCTACAGGTACTGTAAGAAGTATGTCGGCATATTTCGCAAGAAGAGAACTTGGTTTGTCCGTAATGACTATAATAGAGGCACCGGTGTCATGTGCCATCTCTGCAGTTACTTCATCCTGCGAAGAATAACGAGGAAAACTGAACAGTACCAGACAATCTGTATGTGAGATGTTACACATATGGTCGATCGGACTCATAGAAGTAGTGGTTGTCATAGTCACATGCGGAACCATCTGCTTCAGATACAGGAGAAAGAAATCCGCAAGACAGATATTGCCTCTTGTTGCTGCAATATATTTGTGCTTGCTGGAGACAATGAGATCAGCAGCCTGCTCAAATGTCTCGATAGAATTCTGAATAAAGATTTCTTCCAGGTTATGTGCGGCATTTTTAAAATGCGGTTGATATAATCAGAAGAGGTGTCTAATTTGGCCTGCTTTGCGATACGCTGGGATGGGACCGTAATACTGCTGGAAATGCTGAGTACCTTATCCTGATAATCTTTACGCAATGCTTTCTGAAAATCCATAAAGCCGTCAAATCCGATCGTACGGCTGAAACGGATCACGGAAGATTCACTTACCCCAAGTTTTAATGCGATCTCCGTTGATGTCATAAAACAGGCTTCCGAAGCATTATCCAGAACATATTCTGCAATGATCTTTTGTGTCTTGGTAAGATGTGCAGAATGAAGCAATTCCTTCATATCTTTCATAATATAGTTCCTCCGAAAGTAATATTGATAATTAGATTTAAACATGAATCTGCAAAAGTTGCAAGACAGAGAACGTGGAAAAGGGAAAAATCACTCGGAAATGCGAAAAAAAGAGGCAAAAACTTATAGATAATGATAATTTTTTTGTCGTTATTTATATATCATGTAAATGAAGCATGCTCCAATCTTTTTGAGTCTAAAACGTCAAAAACATAAAAAATATTGTGCATAATGCATAAAAAGACATGTGAAAATAATAACATATATGTAAAATATGCAAAAATAATTATATACAAAAAAACAAAGGTATGCTATTATCAAGGCATCGAACGACGAAAGAGAGGAAAAGAAATGTTACAAACAATTGAAAACGTGAATGCGGCCGTTAACAATTTCGTCTGGGGGGTTCCGGCAATGGTCTGTATCATCGGTGTAGGGCTTGTACTTTCAGCTCGTACAGGATTTATACAGTTCCGAAAATTTGGGTATGCCATTAAGAATTCTATCGGACGTATCTTCACAAAGTCAGAAGCGAAAGAAGGTAGTATCACTCCATTCCAGGCAGTGTGTACGGCGCTTGCGGCAACGGTAGGAACGGGAAATATTGCCGGAGTTGCCGGTGCGATTGCAATCGGAGGAGCAGGAGCAGTGTTCTGGATGTGGGTGTCCGCATTGCTTGGAATGTGTACGAAGTTTTCAGAAGTTACACTTGCGGTTCATTACAGAGAGAAGAATGCAGAGGGAGATTATGTTGGGGGCCCGATGTATTATATCAAGAACGGTCTTGGCAAGAAATGGTACTGGATGGCTTCGGTCTATGCGATCCTTGGAAGTTTGACAGTACTCGGAACAGGAAATGCAACACAGGTAAATACCATTACGACATCCATCGATTCAGCACTTATAAGCTACAATGTGATTGATGACGCACAGATAAGTATGGTGAATCTGGTGATCGGAATTGTGATTGCAGCACTGGTAGCGGTTGTTTTACTTGGTGGAGTAAAACGTATCGGTACCGTAACAGAGAAGCTGGTTCCATTCATGGCAGTATTCTATATCATCCTTGCAATCGGAGTAGTTGTACTGAATGCAGACAAAGTTCCACATGTATTTGAGATGATCTTTGTAGGAGCATTTAACCCGTCCGCATTTACCGGCGGTGTGGTTGGAAGCATGTTTATGACTATGAGACGTGGTGTTTCCAGAGGTATCTTCTCGAATGAGGCCGGAATTGGTACCGGATCGATCGCACATGCATGTGCAGATACAGATGAACCTGTAAAACAGGGAATGTTCGGAATCTTTGAAGTATTTGCTGACACGATCGTGATCTGTACACTGACAGCACTGGTTATCCTTTGTGGAGGCGAAGGAATCCAGTACGGCGTGGCAGCAGGTGCGGAGCTTACCATCTCAGGATTCGTAACAACGTATGGAAGCTGGGTGACGATCTTTACTGCAATTGCAATGTGCTGTTTCGCATTCTCAACGATTCTTGGATGGGGACTTTACGGAGCAAGATGTGTCGAGTTTGTATTTACAACAAAGGTTGTGAAACCATTTATGATCGTGTATGCGTTGGTCGCAATCCTTGGTGCAACAGTGGATCTTGGTATCATCTGGGGAATTGCAGATACCTGTAATGGTCTGATGTCTATCCCGAACTTGATCGCATTATTCCTGTTGTCAGGAACAGTGGCAAAACTGGTAAAAGATTACTTTGCAAAACAAGAGAAAAAGAATTAGAAAGACAAAAAAATAACTTACTAGTGAAAAAAATAACTTTTATTGCATTGATAATTGTGTTGTGTTAGTATGAGTTCAGGAAGAGATGAAGAATATTCTTCAACAAAATAAAGTTAAGAAAAATAATCTTCATTCAGAAAAGTAAACGGATTAAAATTTTAGGAGGTTTTTCAAAATGAAAGTAGGATGTGATAAAAGAGAATTAAAACAACGAGTTCCGTGTAGGTATGACACCTGATAACGTTAAGAGTTATGTAAATGCAGGACACGATGTTTATATCGAAAAAGGTGCTGGCGAAGGTTCAGGATTCTTAGATGCCGAATATGAGGCAGCTGGGGCTAAGATGATTGATACAGCAAAAGAAGTGTGGGATACAGTTGAGATGATGATCAAAGTAAAAGAGCCGCTTCCGGAAGAATATCCATTATTCCACGAAGGATTGATCCTTTATACATATCTCCACCTTGCAGCTGATAAGCCGCAGACAGACGCGCTCCTTGGAGCAAAGGTAAAAGGTGTTGCTTATGAGACACTGATCGAAAGAAACGGAAGCATTCCTCTGCTTGCTCCAATGAGTCAGATCGCAGGACGTCTGAGTATTCAGGAAGGTGCAAAATACCTTGAAAAGAGATTCGGTGGAGAAGGCGTTCTCTTAGCAGGAGTTCCTGGAACACCAAAGGCTAACATCGTAATCCTCGGCGGCGGATCTGTAGGAACAAACGCTTGCAAGATCGCAGTTGGAATGGGAGCTAACGTAACAATCATGGATATCAACCTTCAGAGACTTGCTTATCTGGATGATATCTTCGGAGCACGTATTCAGACACTTGTTTCTAACGATGCAAATATTGAAAAAGCTGTAAAAGAAGCAGACCTCGTAATCGGATGCGTTCTGATTCCAGGAAAATCAGCTCCTAAGATCTTCAAGAAAAAATATCTGAAAGAGATGAAACCAGGCGCTGTATTTGTAGACGTTGCTGTTGACCAGGGCGGATGTGGTGAGACAACAAAGGTTACATACCATGATGATCCAATCTTTATTGAAGACGGTGTTGTTCATTACTGTGTAGCAATATGCCGGGAGCAGTTCCAAGAACATCTACAATCGCACTTACAAATGCAACATTATCCTATGGACTGCAGATTGCAGGAAAGGGACTGGAGCAGGCTTGCAAAGATAACGAAGTTATCTACTCTGCAATCAATACATATGATGGAAAATTAACATGTAAGAACGTAGCAGACAGCTTTGACTGTTATGAATACACAGATATCAAATCTGTTTGTTAATCAAATCGTTATTATACATTATAATAAGAAGAAACTAAAACTAAATCGTCATGCGTTCGAAAGAAGCTGATTAATTCCTATGAGTGGAAAAATGCCGGTATCTTGGGGGGTACCGGCATTCTGTGAATATATCTGTCCGGTCGGAACACTGGAGGGAGGAATCTCGCTCCTTTCCACACATCCGGAACTGCGCCGTGTGATCGGGACATTATTTTCCGTGAAAATGGTAATCCTGGTGATCACACTGGTGGGATGTTTGAGTATCTGCAGGTTTTTCTGCAAAGTGATGTGTCCGCTGGGAGCAATCTATGGACTTTTGAATAAAGTCAGCCTTTTTCATATGGATGTGAATATGGGAAAATGTATACATTGTGGTAAATGTACGCATGTCTGCCCGATGGATGTGGATCCGGTAAAGACACCGGATTCTGCGGAATGTATCCGTTGTGGAAAATGTGTGAGTGCGTGTCCGAAAAAGGCGTTGAAACTTGGAATGAGATAAAAACATTCGTCGAATTGTACAAAATAGATGAAAAAATCAAAAAACACTTGAAAAAAATACATAAAATCCTATAATGAAGGTAGGTTAAGGAAATGTTAAGAAATGAAAGACATTGGAGGTGTTGGTATGATTAGTTTTATCATTTGCTTGGCGCTACTTATAGGAGGGTATTTTGTCTATGGTAAAGTGGTTGAGAACACTTTTTCACCGGATGACAGAGAGACACCGGCGGTTCGGATCAATGACGGTGTCGATTATGTGGTAATGCCACAGTGGAAATTGTTCCTGGTACAGCTGCTGAATATTGCTGGTCTGGGACCAATCTTCGGAGCTATGCAGGGAGCATTGTGGGGACCGGTTGTATTCCTGTGGATTACATTCGGTACGATTTTTGCAGGTGGTGTACATGACTATTTTTCAGGTATGCTTTCTGAAAGAAATGACGGAGCATCTATTTCCGAAGTGTGCGGAATTTATCTTGGAAATGTAATGAAGAATGTGATGCGTGTATTCAGCGTTGTACTTCTGGTCATGGTTGGTACGGTATTTGCAGTAGGACCGGCGGGGCTGATCGTTACATTGCTTGGCAATAAAGGCGTGACGGGACTTGGCTAACCCGGAAGTATGGCTTTGGATCATCCTTGCATATTACTTTGTTGCAACATTTATTTCAATCGATAAGATCATCGGACGTATCTATCCATTGTTCGGTATCTGTCTGATCGTTATGGCAGTCGGTGTTATCTTTGGTATCTTTATGAATCCGAATTATACGATTCCTGAGATCTGGACGCATTTTACCAACATGCATCCGGCGGGAAAGCCGATCTGGAGCTTCATGTTTATTACCGTAGCATGTGGAGCTATTTCCGGATTCCATTCTACACAGTCACCACTGATGGCACGTTGTATGAAGTCTGAGAAACAGGGACATTTCGTATTCTATGGTGCGATGGTTGCAGAAGGTGTTATCGCGCTGATCTGGGCAGCAGCAGGATGTTCTATTTATAAAATCACAGGTGGTCTGAGTACAGGTCTGAATGATATTCTTGCAAATGGTCAGTCATCAGCAATCTATGATGTATGTATTAAGACTATGGCGGTGTCGGTGTTGCACTTGCAATGATCGGAGTTATCGTATGCCCGATCACTTCCGGAGATACTGCATTCCGTAGTGCCCGTCTGGTACTGGCAGACTGGTTCAAAGTTGATCAGAATAAGATGCAGAAACGTCTGATGTTATGTGTTCCGCTTCTGGCAGTCGGAGCATTTGTCGGACATCTGGATTATGCAATCGTATGGAGATACTTCAGCTGGACAAACCAGACACTTGCTATGATCGTTCTGTGGACAGCAAGTATGTATCTGTTCCGCGAGAAGAAGAATTACTGGATCACAGCGGTACCGGCAACATTCATGAGTGCAGTTTCCATGACATATTTCTTCTGTGCAGAAGAGTGTCTGGGACTTTCTACGAAGGTTGCTTATCCGGTAGGAATTATTCTGGCAGCAGCATTCCTTGGAATCTTTATCCATGCTACAAAGAAACCAATGAAAGCATAGTTGTAAGACAGCGTAATTTGAATACATAAAAAGGCAGAATGAATTGACAGAAATGAGATGATGAAAAGATGAAACCACGAAGACTGGGTAATGTATCGATTCCGGATGAAGATTGATAAAAGACAGAAAAGAATGTAAGAAGATCGGACCTTGTGGCATTGGAAAAAAGGCGGTGTATCTTAGCAGCTTCTATATTGACAGAAGGTATTACATACCGATCAGTTCTGTAAAAAGGATCTTCAAAAGAATCGCCATGAGTAAGGGTGGATTTACAGGAAAAGGAGTATTCGGTACATTATCCTATCTTGTGGTCGTATATGAGGACGGAAAAGAAAAGCAATGTAATTTCAAACATGAAGAAGATGTGGACAGATTTCTTGCGTACATAGAAGAAGAATATCCGGATATTCCGGTACACAGTCTTGAGGCTGAGAGAAAGCTGGCAGAGAAGGAAAGATGGCTGGCAGAAAAGCAAAGAGAAAGAAATGTATCGGAAGAAACAAAAAGATGTCTCGTGAAGCTGGAACAGGCGGAACAGTATCTGAAAAAGCAATCGGATATCTATATGGACTTGAGTCAGTCGGCGAAGAAAAAGCGTACTTATGACAGAAGTAACCCGGCGTATAAATGGGTAGCTCTTGCAATCGTACTGATGGGCGGTGCGGCATTCGTCTATGGTATCTATGCATTGACGACCCATGCAGGATTTGGAATGTATTTCCTTTTGTTTGGTCTGGCTGCAATCTTCTTATTTGCCGGAGCGAATGTACTTCCGACTTCGAAGAATAATAAGAATTATATTGAGAAGCGGCTGACGGAATCAATCAGTCAGATGGAAGAGTATATCAGAGTGTATCCGGATTTTCCGGTACCGGCTCACTATGCACATCCGATTGTGCTAAAGAGAATGCAGGAAATTATGAAAGAAGGGCGTGCGAGAAATATTCCGGAAGCATTGCAGGTTTTGAAAAAAGATCTGAAAGCGTTGAATTCCAGCGTAGTCGTCGAGAAAGAAGAGTATGACGAAGTGGTAGCGATCAAACCGATGTTTCTGGTGATGGATTATAAATAATTTGGCAGATAGAAAATGCGGTCGGCATATATTCTGAGATTATGAGTAAGAATATATTGCCGGCCGTATTTTTGACATATCAAAGTATATAAGAGAAGATACCAGCGGAAGGTTCTTTGTAGCGCTATGTGTTTGAAAGAACCACCGGTGGCGGGTACTTAGATTTTAAGCTTCAATATATATGCTAAAACCAGGAATAGTATTGCGATACATTTCACACCAATAGACACTCCGACATACCCCGGCAGCAAATATCCTTTTTGTTTTTTGCCTAATATTAAAGAAATGATATCGATTATAAAAAAGACGATTAGAACAATTGCAGCACCGAAGATCAGTAGCATAGCATCACCATTATTATGTGTCAGTGCAGTTACGACTCCAACATTTGTAATTGACATCCAGCTGTAGATTATGTATATCATGCATATTAAGTTAAAAATAATATCAAAGACAACTTTTTCGTTTCTTGTTCCGTTCTTCATTTTAATGTCCCCTTTCTTTAAGAGAATTTGGTAATAGCCGGCATTCTTATCCATTTTTTTTGTTTCTTCTCTTTTGTTGTCTATAATATAAACTATCAAGTAACTTGAAGGTCAATAGTTTTAGAAAAAATAATTTGTAACTGCTTCTGTATTGTGGACAAATCAGAATGTTGGTATAATGAGAACATACATTCGAAATGAGAAAAGACAACTTTGCGAATGAATTTGTGAGTAAAGGAAGAAGGAGAACAGGCATGACAGACAAAGGACAGAGAAGCTATATCGCAATCGACCTGAAATCATTTTACGCATCGGTAGAATGCAAAGAAAGAGAACTGGATCCGATGACGACCAATCTGGTAGTAGCAGACAAAAGCCGTACAGAAAAGACTATCTGTCTGGCAGTGTCTCCTTCCTTGAAATCCTACGGGATACCGGGCCGTGCCCGACTCTTCGAGGTCGTGCAGAAGGTAAAAGAAGTGAATAAAAGACGGATCTGCATGGCACCCGGAAAGAAGTTTGCAGGAGCTTCCGTAGATAATGAAGAAATAAAACTACATCCGGAATTGGAACTGGATTATATTACGGCGGTTCCGAGAATGGCATTATATATGAAATGCAGTACGGAGATCTACAACATTTATCTGAAATATGTTGCACCGGAGGATATCCATGTCTATTCCATTGACGAGGTATTCATGGATGTGACCGATTACCTGAATACTTACCGGATGACGGCAAGAGAGCTGGCTGGAAAGATTATTCGGGAGATCCAGCAGGAGACGTCGATTGCGGCAACGGCCGGAATCGGAACGAATCTGTACCTGTGTAAAGTTGCCATGGATATTGTGGCGAAGCATATTGAGCCGGATCAGAATGGGGTGAGGATCGCAGAACTTACAGAAATTTCTTATAGGAAGCTTTTGTGGGCGCACCAGCGATCACGGATTTCTGGCGTGTGGGCCCGGGGTATGCGAAGAAGCTTGCGGAAGTCGGATTATTTACCATGGGAGATGTGGCAAGATGTTCTCTTGGTAAGCCGGGGGAATATTATAATGAAGATTTGCTGTACCGGCTATTTGGGGTGAATGCAGAACTTCTGATTGATCATGCATGGGGATGGGAGCCATGCACGATCGCAGATGTGAAGGCGTATAAGCCGAAAATAACAGTATGGGTGCGGGACAGGTACTGCATTGTCCATATAATTTCGAGCAGACGAAGATCGTGGTAAAGGAAATGATCGACCAGCTGGCATTGGATCTGGTAGATAAACGTCTCGTAACGGATCAGATCGTTCTGACGATCGGATACGACATCAAGAATCTGGAACAAGGAACGAAGAAAAATGTAGGGGAGATCACGACAGACTGGTACGGCAGGAAGCTGCCGAAACATGCACACGGAACCGCTAATCTGAAGCTGCATACTTCTTCATCGAGGCTGATGACACAGGCAGGTGTAAAGCTGTATCATGAAATTGTGAATCCGGATCTTCTGATCCGCCGGATTACGATGGCAGCGAATCATGTGATCAGTGAGAAAGAGGTCCAGGAAGGACAGCAGTATGAACAGATGAATCTTTTTACAGATTTTGGAATTGCAAAGAAGGAAAAGGAAGAGAAGAATGAGAAGCTGGAACGGGAAAAGAAGATGCAGAAGGCGATGCTGGATATCAAGAAAAAATATGGAAAGAATGCAATCTTAAAAGGAATGAATCTGCAGGAGGATGGAACTGCGATGGAACGGAACCGGCAGATCGGAGGACATAAAGCGTGAGGAATGAAAATGTTTCGAAAGAAAATGTTACACAGGTTTCGGGGAAATTACAGAAATCGGTGATCGAAGTGCAGCAAAAGTATGGAGATATTCTGAACCTTCCGCATCATGTATCGGAGACACATCCGCCGATGCCGATAGCAGACCGAGCGGCTCAGTTTGCACCATTGCGCACTGACCGGCTATAAAGAAGCAATAGAAGAGACAGAGCGGCTGGCAGAGAAAAAAATCGAGCGGGAATACGAGTAAAGGCAAAAAATGGAAGAAAAATATGGTGAATCTCTTGACCTTCAAGCGGCTTGAAGGAATATAATCATCTTAACAAAGAGGGAGAAGGATGTAGATATTCGGAATGAGGGAAGGTGACAGTATGGAAAAAAGTGAAGAAAGAAACAAAATCATTTCTAAACTTCAGACAGTAATAAAAGAACAGATTGAATTAAAAGAAATCGAAATACCGGGAACCATTACATTTCAGGTTATGTCTGTGGATGGTGGGAATGTACCGGTGGGAGCCGGTGAAGTGCTTCTGCTTCGTTACAGTGCGACTCATCTGGAATACAGTCATGAGTTGGAAGACGAGAACCAGAAGTTTCATATGGCAGTTCATATCATTTATTGTAAAGAGCAGAAAGGTTTATTTGGTAAAGTAAAATACAAGACGATAAAACACCGCAAAGAGATCATTACAGAGGCAGACTGGAAGAATGGAAAGAAGGTGTCACTTTATGAAGATTAAAGATGTAGAAAAACAGGTTGGGATTTCCAAGGCGAATATAAGATTTTATGAAGAAGAAGGACTGATCCATCCGGCACGTAATCAGGAAAATAATTACCGGGAGTATTCAGAAACAGATGTAGAACAGCTTCAGGAAATTAAAAAGCTGCGTCTGATCGGTATTCCGGTACAGGAGATCAAAGATATCTATGAAAATAGATTGACTTTACAGGAAGCATTATCTCACAGATTGGATGAGATCGAAAAAGAAGAACGAACATTAAAAGAGACAAAATTGACCTGTCAGAAGGCACTGAAAAGTAAGCTTGATATTACATCGATCGATCAGCTTGAGATTGAGGAAGAAAAAGAAGAGTGGCAGGTACGTCTGGCAATTCTTTTGAAAGAGGATATTGTACAGAAGAAATTAAGCAGGGATGAGATGAACAATGAGATTGCATGCTTTTTTATTGCAGGAACGATCTTAAGTGTGATATCTATATGGCTGCTTCCGAAGGATTATATCGGAACACATCTTTATGTCGGGCTGATTTCACTTGCAGCTGTGGTAGGTCTGCTGATCATAGGAACATGTTCGGCGAATATGAAAGTGCATCTGACATTGTTGCTTCTGGGGGCAGTTGTACAGCCTGTCGGACTTTTTACAATCGGAACAGTGATGGGAAGAGGATATATTGTGTGTCGTGATACAGCGGTATTGAAGCAGTATGTAATCTACCTGTATGGCGGGGCATTTATTCTTGCAATCATATTGTGGATGGGATCAAAGCTGAATCGTTATATCCTGAACAAACTCTGGATCAGTATGCTTGCCAGCCTGATCATGGCAGTAGTGATAGCGCAGATGCTGAATCAGAAGTATGGACACTTGATGGCAACCGGCGAACTTATCGTGGGATTTCTGTGTGCTGTTATTTATCTTGCTGCTGTATCCGGAACATGGACACTGGCGAATGCAGACTGGGGAAAATATAACCGGTATCATGCAGTGTATACGTCGAACAAGATGATCAATGTATTCGCAACGATATTCAATGCAGCCGGATACTATAGTGGAAAGAACTGGAGGAGATAGCAGATATGAATTATATTACATTTAATGAAATTATTGAAGTGAACGGATTGCTGGAGGAGAAAGGACTGAATTTTAAAGTCCACTTAAGAGATGCCTGTGGGAAGCAGTCATGTTGGATCGAACCGTTGGGAAATTGTGCATGCGAAGGACGGTATGAGGAGATGTATCAGGTTGTGGAGGAGTATTTTAGAAGTAAAAGGCAGAAGATAGAGTTTGATGAGACGAAGTTGAATTTTTTTGCTGTTTAGTTTATTAAAAAATATATTGAATAATATTTATCTATATGTTAATCTATATGAAAGCATATTTCAAAAAGAAATCTAAGGTATATTGAATCATATATCATTGAAAGAATATGCCCAATATGTTGCAAAGGTAAGAAAATATGTGTCGAAGAATATTTCTCTGGAAGAAGCAGTTACGCGAGCGGTAGATGAATGCATAGAGGAAGGAATTCTGGCAGAATTTTTGATGAAGAATAAGGCTGAGGTGATCAAAGTGAGCATCTATGAGTATGATAAAGAATTTGAAGAGAAAAAATTACGGAAAGCGGAGTATGAGGCTGGGGTAGAAGCTGGAATTGAACTTGGAGAACGGAGTCTTCTGGAAAATCAGATTAGAAAGAAGTTGAAAAAAGGAAAGCCTATAGAACAAATTGCGGATGAATTGGAGGAAGCGGTAACTACAATTCAACGAATTATAGAAGAAACAAAAAAAAGAAAATTGAGCAAAATCAGGAAGACTGTTGCAGATGCAATAGTCTTCTTTTAAAAGTAATAAATGGATTTATTACTTCCACGTTGCTTTCTCGTAAAATATAAGTTAATTTATAATAAATAAAATTTTACAGAGAGAATGAGGAAATGTCATGGAAAGCAACAAAGAAGAACAGATAACGACGGTCAGTGAAGAGAATATTTATAAGCTGAACGGCAGGGTTCCACTTAGAAAAGCCATTCCGTTTGGCTTACAGCATGTACTGGCGATGTTCGTATCGAATCTGGCTCCGGTACTGATCGTGTGTAGTGCGGCAGTACTTAGAAGTAATGGGGCGCATTTAAGTTCGGCGGAGATTACACAGTTATTGCAGTGTGCGATGTTTGTAGCCGGAATCGGAACCTGTTTACAGTTATATCCGATTGGAGTGATCGGATCAGGACTTCCGATTATTATGGGAGTCAGTTTTACGTTTCTTGGAAGTCTGTTGGTAATTGCAACGAATCCGAATCTTGGATATGAAGGTATGGTTGGTGCAGTTATTCTGGGTGGTATTTTTGAAGGTTTTGTTGGACTGAGTGCCAAGTACTGGAGAAAATATCTGACTCCGGTTGTATCGGCTTGTGTAGTTATCGCGATTGGATTATCACTTCTGCCGGTAGGTATGGATTCCTGGGGCGGCGGAAGTGGAGTGAAAGACTTCGGTTCCTGGTATCATCTGGTCGTTGGAGCATTTACATTGATCGTATGTCTGGTATCCAGAGAAGTACTGAAAGGCGTATATAAGAATTTAAATGTGCTGGTCGGACTGGTATTTGGCTATGCACTTGCAATTATATTTACTGTAGCGGGAATCGCACCGATGGTTGACTTTTCCGGTATTCATAAGACGATTCAGGAGGTTGGTGTGTTCAGTATCCCGAAGCTTGTGTTCCTGACCAGTCATAAGCCGGTATTCAATCTGGGAGCATTTTTTACGATCGCAATCGTATTCCTGGTATCGGCAGCAGAGACGACAGGTGCAACGACGGCAGTCTGTACGGGAGCACTTGGACGTGATCTTAAGATGAAAGAACTTCGCGGTTCACTGGCAGTTGATGGATTTTCAAGTGCAATCTCCGGATGTTTCGGATGTCTGCCGCTGACATCATTCAGTCAGAATATCGGACTTGTGACGATGACACAGGTGATCAACCGTTTTACGATTCTGATGGGAGCACTGATTCTGATACTTGCATCTTTATTCCCGCCGCTTGGAGCATTCTTCAATTCACTTCCACAGGCGGTGCTTGGCGGATGTACAGTTATGATGTTTGGATCGATCATGTATGAAGGAATCAAGATGCTGAAAGAATGTAAATTCGATGACAGAACAATGATTATCGTGTCACTGTCATTTAGTATCGGAGTTGGTCTGACACAGACATCCGGGAACTTCTTTGCAGCATTTCCAAGTGCGGTAGGAGATGTGTTTAATGGAAATGCAGTGGCAGGAGTGTTTGTGGTATCGTTACTTTTGAGTCTGTTTTTGCCGAAGAAGACGAAAGTGGAGTAAGCGAGAATATAAAACAGCATAGTGAATCATAGAAGAAAAGATTATCTGGAGAAAGGGAACTATCCGGATAATCTTTTTTTTGGGGCCATGCGTTTATAAGTAGTTGCCGAAAGAAGATTCTTTAGAGTTAAAAATATAAGAAAAGTTGGAAAAATCACATAATTACGAAAAAAACGGTTGGAATATTGCGTGGTAAAAATTATTGACAAACGATAATTCCTTGCTATAATAAAATTATAAATTATCGAAAAACAATAATTTTCAAACACAGAAAGGAGGAAATATGGGAATTCGTATATGCTTGGATGAAGTCCTGAAAAAGAAGGGAATGACTTCAAAAGAATTATGCAGACAAGTCGGTATTACCGAGCCAATCTGTCGGTACTCCGAAGCGGAAAAGCCAAAGGTATCCGTTTGCATACGATGAATCGTATCTGTTATTTCCTTCAATGTGATGTAGGTGATATTTTAAAATTTGATGGAAATCTGGATGAAGAGGAGGGTGAATAATATGAAGATGAAAAGTTTTGAAAAATTCCGGAAACCACTGACCAGTCTGATGAGATTTCTGGAAATCTTACATTGGTTCGATGGTATCGTATTACTTTGGGCGGGATCGGCTATACCTATGCACAGCGTGCACATTAACGGGGCTATATTCGGCATCAAACAGGATACCATGATGAATGCCTACGGGATGTTCTTTACACTGATTGATGCAAAGGGAAATATGCGGATGCATCTGGTATCCGTGTGGCTTCTGCTGTTGGGAGCAACATCTATATTACTGGCCCTGATTTTTCGCAACGTTCATAAAATACTGAAGTCACTGGAAGGCACAAAGGAACAACCAGAAATGGGCACACCGTTTACAGCAGAAAATGTAGAAAGAGTAAAGAAAATAGGAATTTACAGTATAGTAATGCCGACGATTCAGAATGTGGTCGTTTATATTTGCGGAGTATTGATTAAAATGAATGGACTGAAAGATATCAATTTTGAAGTGAGAGGATTCATTTTTGGAATTATTGTTTTATGTTTAGCCTATGTATTCTCTTATGGAGTAAATCTGCAGGAAGAAGTAGATGGGTTTATCTAAGATTTCTATTTGGAGAGGAGAGATGGATATGCAGAAAAGTATCAAATCATTGAAAAGAAATGGCATATTGTTATTGGCGTATGATTTATTGGTGTTATGTATTGTATTTGTAAAAAATGGAATGATAAATATGTCAGCGGAAGCGGCCACTTCTCTAATTGTATCTATTGGTTTTGGAATATTCATCAATTTACTCTGGATCGTGGATTCAAAACTTGGATTACTGATTACGGAAAAAGGAAATGTATCTGGTCCTATTGGTGTGGCGAAATTGTACTTCTGCTGTTAGTAGTTGCTTTGGAAAATATGAATCAACTGGTTGCAACATCTGCCATATTAGGAATGATGGCGGTATATCTTATAATTGGTATATGGTGGGTGAGCCGCAAGCTCTAATGTGCTAATGCTCACCACACACATCCAGAAATTCCTGCACCAGCGGCACCGGTTTCTTTCCCTTCGCCCAGATCAGAAGTATCTTAGTTATAAGATCAGGCTCATCCAATTCTTGTATACAAAGTCCGTCACACAAGCTGGCCATGGACTGCGGAAAGATGGCAGTTGCAAGATCTTCTTTCGCCCACAGCATGGCACCTCTGGGATCATCGCAGACACAGAAGATGTCCGGATTCATATTCTGGGCATGAAAGGTATTCATGATGAGTTCTTCGTATCTCCGGTATAAGATCAGCGGTCTATGTAAAAGATCGGAGAGCTTTAAGGAAGAAACCGCATTGTGTTTCGAAGAATTATGCGGTGTATCTGTGGTAACGTCAGCGGTCTTTGAAACCATATTTTTGGGTGCTGATACTGCAATCATCGGCTCAGAACACAATTCCATATAAGACACTTCGTCAAGACGCAGTGGTGTTCTGGCAACGGAGATATCGATGATCCCGTCCAGAAGATACTGATAAAGCGAATAAGTGATCCCGTCGTGGACTTCAAAGTTCACGTCGGGATTTTTTTTCGAAAACTGGGAAATATAAGGCATGATGGTATCTACAGTTGTGGGAGTCAGACCGATACGCAGGATCCGTTTTTTCCCGGTTTTCGAGACCTCGAGCTCGGTAGATCTGGCGTATTCCAGCAGATTACCGGATCGGTCGTAGAGAAGCTTTCCGGCTTCAGTAAGAGTAACGCCCTTGCTGGTGCGGTCGAAAAGTTTTACATTTAATTCATTTTCCAGCTGACGGATCTGGTAGCTGAGCGGAGGCTGGGACATATTTAAGTGTCTTGCAGCTTCGTTGATGCTGCCGGTGGATGCGATCTCGCGGAAATATTCTAACTGTCTGAGTTCCATGTTGGATTACCTGCCTTATATATTTTTTGTATTGCAAAGCTATAAAAACAATATTATTCATATCAATGATAACGGACTATAATAAAACAGTCAAGGGATATTATAATAAGTAGATAACGATGACTTATTAGTTATCAGAAAAAGGAATGGAGTGAAAGAAATGAAGCGTCTTGAGAAGTTTCTGAGACCTTACCGCAGAGAGAGTATTTTGGCACCGCTATTCAAATTATTAGAAGTCGTGTTCGACTTATGGTTCCGGTTGTGGTAGCTCAGATTATTGATGTGGGCGTTGCGAAGAATGATTATGGATATATTGTGGAAATGTTTTTCGTGTTACTGCTCATGGCAGCAGTCGGACTGTTGTGCAGTTTTACCGCACAGTTCTTTGCCGCAAAGGCAAGTGTTGGATTTGCGACCAGCGTCAGACAGGCAATGTTCGACCATATCCAGGGATTGTCATTTACAGAACTGGATACGCTCGGAACAGACACACTGATCACGAGACTGACGGACGATGTGAACCAGGTGCAGAATGGAATTAACATGGGACTGCGTCTGTTACTTAGAAGTCCGTTTGTCGTAATCGGTGCGATGGTGATGGCATTTACCATCAATGTGCGCTGTGCACTGATCTTTGTAGTGACAGTACCGATCCTGTTTGTCGTTGTATTTTCGATTATGCTGATCAGTATTCCGCTGTTCAAGAAAGTACAGGCAGGTCTGGACCGTGTGACAGGACTTACGAGAGAGAATCTGACAGGTGTCCGTGTCATCCGTGCATTCTGCAGGGAAGAACAGGCGGTGGAAGAATTCGAAGAAGGAAACAGAGAACTTACAAGATTGAATGAGTTCGTAGGAAGAATTTCTGCCCTTTTGAATCCGCTCACGTATGTATTGATTAACGGAGCAACTGTGTTACTGATCGCACGTGCCGGAGTGCAGGTCAATATCGGGAATCTGCAGCAGGGACAGGTAGTAGCGCTGTATAACTATATGGCACAGATTATCGTAGAACTGATCAAGCTGGCATCCCTGATCATTACGTTGAACAAATCAATGGCTTGCGCAGACCGTGTGTCCGGTATTCTGGATGTGAAGTCCAGCATGGAATACAAAGTGGCGGCTGAGCAGATGAAGAATGAACAGATAAATGTTGATCAAAGAAAATATGGGACAGACGGCGAGAATGAACAGGCCGACAGTAATCTGGCAGTTGAATTCAACCACGTCACCTTCACATACGAAGGTGCCGGAGCATCCAGCTTATCGGACATCACCTTCCGTGCGAAGAAAGGACAGACGATCGGAATCATCGGAGGAACCGGAAGTGGTAAGAGTACACTGGTCAGCCTGATCCCGAGATTCTATGATCCACAGGAAGGAACGGTAAAAGTAAATGGTATCAATGCAAAGGACTATCCGCAGGGAGAACTTTGCAGTGAGATCGGAGTGGTACAGCAACGTTCCATCCTGTTCAAAGGAAGTATCCGCGATAATCTGAAGTGGGGCAATGATCAGGCTTCAGATGAAGATCTGTGGAAAGCAATCACAATCGCTCAGGCAAAAGATGTTGTAGAAGCTAAGCCTGGAAAGCTTGATTCTGAAGTAGAACAGAACGGACGTAACCTGTCCGGCGGACAGAAGCAGCGTCTGACGATCGCACGTGCACTGGTCAGCAAGCCTGAGATATTGATTCTGGACGACAGCTTAAGTGCGCTGGATTTTGCGACAGACGCAGCGCTTCGTAAAGCAATCGGTGAACTGGAAGGCAATGTGACAACCTTCCTGGTATCTCAGAGAATTTCCGGTATCCGTCAGGCAGACAAGATCCTGGTTATGGAGGACGGTGAGCTGGCAGGACAGGGAACCCATGAAGAACTGATGGAGACTTGCGAGACCTATCAGGAGATCTATTATTCACAGTTCCCGGAAGAACGTCCGGCTGCAGTTAAATCTTCAAAGGAAACCGGAAAAGATTTGGACAAAGCGGATAAAATGACAGAGAAAGCAGAGAAAGGAGCGGCAGAGTAATGAAGAAATTATTAAAGCTCATAGGAAAGTATAAGATTTTCCTTGCATTCAGTGTAATCTTTGCTGCAATCTCTGTAGTATTGCAGTTATATGTGCCGGTTTTATTCGGTGATGCAATTGATGAAGTTGTATCGGCACATCAGGTGAACTTTGATATGATGTGGTATTATCTGAAGCAGATTCTGATTTTTATCGTGATATCAGCATTTGCTACGTGGTTCATGAATCTGTTGAACAACCGGATGACTTACCGGATCGTGCAGGATATCCGTTCACAGGCAATCCGTCATATCCAGGTACTGCCGTTGTCTTATCTGGATCAGCACAGCACCGGAGATATTGTAAGCCGTGTCATTGCAGATACAGATATCTTATCCGATGGTCTGTTGTTGGGATTTACACAGTTGTTTTCAGGAATCGTGACGATTGTTGTGACACTGATTTTCATGTTCTCTAAGAATGTGTGGGTAACACTGCTGGTGATCGTACTGACACCATTTAGTTTCGTAGTGGCGAAATTCATTTCTTCCAGATCTTATACGATGTTCCGGAAGCAGAGTGAGACCAGAGGACGGCAGACCGCACTGATTGAAGAAATGATCGGCGGACAGAAAGTAGTAAAAGCATTTGGGTACGAGAAAGAATCATCCAGAAGATTTGATGAGATCAATAAAGAACTGCAGAACTACAGCCAGAAAGCAGTGTTCTACAGCAGTTTAACGAACCCGTCCACACGATTCGTCAATAATATCATTTACGCTGGAGTAGCTTTACTTGGAGCATTTCTGATACCGGGCGGCACGCTGACGGTCGGAGGACTTTCTGTACTGTTAGCGTATGCGAACCAGTATATGAAGCCGTTCAACGATATCAGTTCGGTAGTCACAGAGATGCAGAATGCGCTGGCATGTGCGGACCGTATCTTTGATCTGTTAGAGCAGAAAGAAGAGACATTGGATGCGGAAGGAGCATTTGCTAAAGTTGATGGCAATGTTACAATCGACGATGTGGCATTTAGTTATGATAAAGAAAAAGAACTGATCGAGAACTTCAATCTGGATGTAAAACCGGGTATGCGTATTGCAATCGTTGGTCCGACAGGATGCGGTAAGACGACATTTATCAACCTGCTGATGCGCTTCTATGATGTAGATGAAGGAAAGATCCTGGTGGATGGAAAGGACATCCGGGAGGTATCCAGACATGCCCTTAGAAGCAGCTTTGGTATGGTGTTGCAGGATACCTGGATCAAGAGCGGAACCGTAAGAGACAACATCTGCTTTGGAAAACCGGATGCAACCGATGAAGAGATCATTCGTGCAGCGAAGGAAGCAAGAAGCTGGGAATTCATCCGGAGACTTCCAAAAGGTCTGGACACGGTGCTTCATGAAGACAGTATCAGCCAGGGTCAGAAGCAGCTTCTGTGTATCACAAGAGTCATGCTCTGTCTGCCGCCGATGTTGATCCTGGATGAGGCGACATCAAGTATCGATACCCGTACCGAACTGCAGGTACAGGAAGCATTCGATAAGCTGATGAAAGGAAGAACAAGCTTTATCGTGGCACACAGACTTTCGACGATACGGAATGCTTCGTTAATCTTAGTTATGAAAGACGGTAAGATCATCGAGCAGGGCAATCATGAAGAATTGCTGAAAAAAGGTGGATTTTACCATAAGTTATACCATAGTCAGTTTGAAGGTTAATACGCAATCTGGCAAAAAGCTCGCTTAGGCGGGCTTTTTCAGTTATAATACAGATAAATACTAATCAGTAAGAATGGAGAAAATCTGTAGAAGGAATGTGCTATAATATTCTGCAGTGAAGAAGAACAGAGGGAGTAACAGCGTATGACGATTAAAGAAATTGCCAAACTGGCAGGAGTATCCAGCGCAGCGGTGTCGAGATACCTGAACGGCGGATACGTCAGTGACGAGAAGAAAGAACAGATTAAGAAAGTAATTGATGAGACCGGCTATCAGCCATCGGCGCAGGCGCGTATGCTTAGAACCAAGAAAGCGTGTCTGATCGGGGTGGTTGTACCAAAGATTAATTCAGAATCCATCAGCCGGATCACGGCAGGAATCGAAAAGGTTCTTTCGGAGCGGAATTACCAGATGCTGCTTGCCGGAACGGATAATACACCGGCGAAGGAAATAGAGTATATGCGTCTGTTCGAGAATTATCCGGTAGACGGGATTATTCTTGTGGGAACGATGATCACGGCGGAACACCGGAGATTTCTGAAAGAATCGAAAGTACCGGTGGTTGTGATTGGTCAGCATACGAAATATGCGAACTGTATTTATCATGATGATTACGGCGCAGGGGAGGCCATGGGATGTGCGGTTGCGGCAAAGAGCCGGAAAGAGATTGCATATATCGGAGTATCAAGAGAAGATAAAGCAGCTGGAGCGGCCAGAGAAGATGGATTCCGGGAAGGTCTGAAAAGGTCGGGAAAAGAATTAAAAGACGGATATTATAAGGTGGCGGAGTTCACGACAGAATCCGGATATGAAAAGGTTCTGGAATTATTGAATGAAAAACATGACATCGATATCATATCATGCGCCACTGATACAATCGCAGCCGGGGCAATCGAAGCGATTCATACTTATGCCGGAAGTCAGATTCCGAAGAATGTAGAAGACACAGGATCCAGATTCCGTTATATATTAGAAAATACATCGATTCAGGTTACCGGATTTGGCGATAATCAGCTTTTAAAGGCGGTAACAGGTGGAATACCAACAGTGCATTTTGGCTATAAGACCAGTGGAATCCGGGGCGCAGAACTCCTGTTGGATGTAATAGAAAGGGATGAAAGCATTCCGGTAGAGATCAAACTTGGATTCCGGCTCGCTAACATTGATGATCCGGAAGAAAATATAGAAGACTAAGAGATGCCGGAGCAGAAAATCAGTGTGCAAAATGTGTAAATAGATTCCGAATCAGTCAAAAACAACAGAATTCGTGCAAACCGCACAAAATCGAATAGCAAATATCAGTAAAAATGCCATCTTTACAAATGGCATTTTTTTCTTATTATAAAATCACAAGATGTGAAAACGATTACACATAGAACGAGGAAGGAGAGTTAATATGGATTACAGAAAGACCGCACAGGACATCCTGGATCATGTCGGCGGAAGTAAGAACATTGCATCTGCAGCACATTGTGCAACGAGACTTCGTCTTGTCATTGCAGATAATAAGAAAGTAAGTAAAGAAGCACTTGAAAATGTAGATGGGGTAAAAGGAGTCTTCGAAGCATCGGGACAGCTTCAGATTATCCTCGGAACCGGTACGGTAAATAAAGTATTTGCCGAGTTCATCGACATTGCAGGTATCACGGCAAGCTCGAAAGCAGAGGCAAAAGAGGCAGCTGCAGAGAAGCAGAACTGGTTCATGCGTGCGATCAAGCTGCTTGGTGATATCTTCGTACCGATTATTCCGGCCATCGTAGCCAGCGGTTTCTTAATGGGAATCATGAACTCACTTGATTTTATGAATAGCAACGGATTCCTCCATATTAATACACACAGTTCGATTTATGTATTTGCGAATCTGTTCAGTAACATTGCTTACACATTCCTGCAGATCCTGATCGCATTCTCAGCTGCAAAAGCATTCGGTGCGAACCAGTATCTTGGTGCAGTTATCGGTATGATCATGATCCATCCGTCACTGCAGAACGCTTATACTGTAGCAACAGAGGGTGTACAGCAGACACAGAGCGTATTCTTCGGACTGTTCAAGATTGACATGGTCGGATATCAGGGACACGTCATTCCGGTTATCATCGCCGTATGGATTCTGGCAGTGATCGAGAAGAAGTTACATAAGATCGTTCCGGAAGTTCTTGACTTGTTCGTAACACCTCTGGTCAGCGTATTTGTAACAGGTTATCTTACATTATCAATTGTAGGACCGATCTTCGTATGGGCTGAAAATGCAATTCTCGGAGCAATCCAGTGGATGCTAACGCTTCCTCTCGGAATCGGAAGTCTGATCATGGGAGGTTTATATGCACCAACCGTAGTAACCGGTATTCATCAGATGTATACAGCCATTGACATCGGACAGCTTGCAAAATACGGTGTTACATACTGGCTTCCACTTGCAAGTGCAGCCAACGTAGCACAGGGAGCTGCAGCACTTGCAGTAGGTATTAAGTCTAAAGATAAGAAGATCAAATCTCTGGCGCTTCCATCATCACTCAGTGCATTTATGGGAATTACAGAGCCTGCAATCTTCGGTGTAAACTTAAGATTCTTCAAACCATTCATCGCCGGATGTATCGGTGGAGGATGTGGGGCATTATATGCATCACTGGTGCACCTCGGAGCTAAGGGGACTGGTGTAACAGGTATCTTCGGTATCCTGCTCTGCCTGAACCAGCCGCTTCAGTACCTGATCGAGATGGTGATCGCAGTCGGTGTTGCATTCGTGATCTCATTCCTGATCTATAAGGATGCAGAACCAAAGGCAGCAACAGAGACAGCAGCAGTAGAAAATATTGAAACAGCAGACGCAGTAACAACAGACGCAACAACAGCAGACACAACTGCAGAGATAGCAGAAGAGACATTAACAAGTCCGGTAAACGGAACACAGATTCCATTATCCGAAGTAGCAGATGAGATATTTGCATCCGAGATGCTAGGAACAACCGTTGCGGTAGAGCCTGCAGATGGCAAGATTGTAGCTCCATGTGACGGAGAAGTTTCCAATATTTTTGAAACAGGCCATGCTGTATGTATCACAACAGAGTCCGGCGGTGAACTCTTGATCCATATCGGTATCGATACTGTGAAGATGGATGGAAAAGGATTTACAAAGAAAGTTTCTGATGGCGACAAAGTACATGCAGGAGATATTCTGGTAGAAGCGGACCTTGAGGAAATCAAGAATGCAGGATATCAGACGACAACAATGATGATTCTGACAAATACAGATGAATTCGGAAATGTAACAAAAGCAGAACCTGCTGAAGTTAAGACAACAAGTAAAGTTATGACACTTATAAAATAATGTGTATAGAAATAATGCTTATAGATAGATGGAGACGATTGATTTATGAACGCATTAACAAGAGATCTTGTAAAATTAGTAGAGACAGCAGAACAAAGCCAGAAAACCAGAGAAGAGTTATCCGTATCAGATAGAAAATTCCGTGAAAAACTACACCTGATGCCGCCGGTCGGTTGGCTGAATGATCCAAATGGACTCTGCCAGTTCCATGGTATCTATCACGCGTTTTTCCAGTATTCGCCGTTTAATGCAGAAGGCGGTGTGAAGATGTGGGGTCACTATACCAGCAAGGATATGATTAAGTGGGAATATCAGGGTACCGCACTTTATCCAGATCAGCCATTTGACTGTCACGGAGTATATTCCGGATCCGCATTTATTGAAGATGGAAAAATGTATCTGTACTATACAGGAAATGTCAAATTAGAAGACGGGGAATATGATTACATCCGCACCGGACGTGAGGGCAATACCGTTCTGGTTATAACGGAAGACGGCAAGACGTTCGGAAAGAAAAAAGAACTGATGAGAAATTCAGATTATCCGGACGATCTGACCTGTCATGTAAGAGATCCAAAGGTATGGAAAGAAAATGGTACTTATTATATGGTACAGGGTGCAAGAACGAACGAAGATGTAGGTCAGGTACTTGTATTTGAATCTGAAGATAAAGTAAACTGGAAGTTCAGAAACCGGGTGGAATCCGAAAAGCCATTCGGGTATATGTGGGAATGCCCGGATTATTTCAAAATCGGAGATAAGAAACTTCTTTCCACGTCTGTTCAGGGACTGGAAGGTGGTATCTGGGAGGATCGTAATGTATATCAGTCCGGATACTTTGAGATAGAAGGAGATATTCTTGGAGAATACAAGTTGTCAGAGTATCATTTGTGGGATTATGGGTTTGATTATTATGCCCCGCAGAGTTTTGAGACGGAAGACGGAAGAAGGATCCACATCAGCTGGATGGGAATGCCGGACTGCGAAGAATACAGCAATCCGACCATTCAGACAGGATGGCAGCATTGCTTTACATTTCCAAGAGAAATCTTTGAAAAGACGGCAAGATCTGTCAACGTCCGATAAGAGAACTAGAAGAGAAGAAACATCTGGTAAGTGATGTGAAAGGTATGCTGGCAGGAGAGGGATATACGGTATATGAAATGACGATTTCGGATATTACAAAGAACCGCTTTAAAGTTATCCTTTCAGAGAAGCTGATCCTGGATTATGCTGATGGAAAATTCCGGATGCATTTTACAGATCAGGATAAAACTTCGGTATCTTCAGGAAGAAGCATGAGATATGTAGAAGTGGAAAAAGTGGAGAATCTGAAGATTCTGGCCGATACATCCTCTGTTGAAGTATTTGTAAATGATGGGGAATATGTATTTTCGACAAGATATTATCCGGAAGTTTATAAATTACAGGCAGAAGCTGTGGGAGCAGAGATTACGTTGTCAGAAATTATGTAACGAAATATCAATCTGAGATACCAATAATATAGAAAGAAGATCACCATATATCAAAAGAAAGAGTTTCAGTAGAGAAATTTTCAAAAGATATATGGTGATTTTTAATACCAATGTATGCAATAGAAGCTGCCAGTGGCAGGTTCTATGTATGCAAGAGATACAAATATTTTTCAAAATTAACGCCTTCGTTTACCGGAACATGTTCTTCTACAGAATCAATTAATGATTTTTCAAGAAAAGAACCTGCGGTCTGCATCATTTCCGTAAGGGAAATATCTCTGGCAAGTCCGCCTGTGATGCAGGAAGCAAAGAGATCACCCGTACCGGAATAACTTCCGTTGCAACAGGGATATGCCGAAAGAAAATGTGAAGAGCCATCTAGCAGGAGATTTCCAATCTTATGAACTCCGTCATCTGCAGTAAAATGAATACCAGTGATGAGGACCTTTTTTTTCATGATTCTTTGTCAAAGTCTGCCCTGCATCCTTAAATCGTGAAATGAGCTGCTGTATAGACAGAGACGGATCCTGCAGGCTGTTATAATCTATATCCGTCAGCAGACAGAATTCGGTAAGGTTAGGAGTGATAACATCTGCACGTGCGGCAAGTTCTTTCATAGCAGTCAGAAGCCCGGAAGTATACATATCATAGGTAACGCCATCGTCTCCCATTACAGGATCGACCAGAAGAAAGGTGTCTGCTGTCTGGAAAGTATCCAGAAAGTGCATGATCTGTTCAATCTGGCAGACACTGGCAACATAACCGGTATAGATTCCGGAAAAAGAAGTGCCTAGTTTCTTCCATCCTGGCGGAAATAATCCATCTTATCGGTAAAATCATAACAGTAGTAGCTGGGGTATTCTGTTTGTGAACTTAAAATGGCGGTAGGGAGTGGACAGGCCTGGATTCCCATCGCAGATAATACGGAGATGGCAGCAGTCAGGGAACAGCGTCCAAGTCCGGACAGATCATTGATTACAGCAACTTTTTTTTGTCATAAAGAAATCCTCATTTTCTAATGTATTGATCACCGACTGCCCATTAGAGAGGCTAGGGGGCCCCCCAAAAAAATTTTTCCCCCCCGG
>ENA-OQBJ01000229-OQBJ01000229.1-human-gut-metagenome-genome-assembly--contig:-NODE-229-length-30498-cov-3.160252_pt1 | contig 30498 bp, 48 predicted proteins | sample MGYA00242743_ERZ504545 | MGnify/ENA primary metagenome ERZ504545 (study PRJEB26092, sample SAMD00036252) | human gut metagenome | host: Homo sapiens | study: EMG produced TPA metagenomics assembly of... | reverse complement strand
GGGCTTCCTGATCATCGATGCCCGCAATAATCTGCGTGCCGATCTGCTCATGGCAGCCATCCTGACCATCGGTATCCTGGGACTCCTGCTCGACAGTACCGTCCGTTTGATTGAACAGCGCATCTGCCGTCTCTGGGGCATGCATAAAAGGAGGAATTGATTTGAGCTATATCGATATTCGCGACGTATCCCGTACTTACCGGCAAAAAGACAAGGTGTTCCAGGCACTCAGCCACGTAGAGCTCCAGATTGAACGAGGAGAATTCATCTGCCTGCTCGGACCTTCCGGCTGTGGCAAGAGTACCCTGCTCAATATCCTCGCAGGATTCGATCAGGTACCTCTGGAACGGTATCCATCGAAGGAAAACCGGTTCATGCTCCCACGATCCGCAATGTCACGATTTTCCAGAATTATGGCCTGCTTCCCTGGCGGACGGTAGAAAAGAATGTCGAGCTGGGGCTGGAAAGCCTGCAGATTCCTGCAGAGCAACGCCATGAAATAGCAGAACACTATCTGGAAGTCGTGGGTCTGCAGGATTTTCGTCATCATCATCCTTCTGAGCTGTCCGGCGGCATGCAGCAGCGCGTAGCCATTGCCCGTGCCCTGGCGGTGGATCCAGAGATCCTGTTCATGGACGAACCCTTTGCCGCACTCGATGCACTGACGCGCATGAAACTGCAGGACGAGATTTCTTCCATCTGCCGCCAACAGCACAAGACCATCATCTTCGTGACACACGATATCGATGAATCGGTTGTCCTGGCGGATCGCATCGTCATCATGACCCCCAATCCCGGACACATCAAAACCATCATTCCCGTCGATATGCACGGGCAGCGCGATCGTACCAGTCCGGATTTCCTGCATATACGCGACCGCGTCTTTGAAGCCTTCTCCCTCAAGCCGGAAGACAAAACCGAATATTACATTTAAGCCATCTCATTACAAGACAAAGGGGGGTGCAGCAAACGAACCGTCGTTTGCTGCACCCCCTTTCAGGGAATCATGCTTACATATAGATTAAAGTTTTTTCAGGATTTCCTGCACGTTTTCAAGATAATCAGCGCGACTGAAATGGTAAACCTCCCCCGTCTTGCGTACCTTGACTTCGATGACATCCTCATCAACCGCTTTCGGCCCGATGGTCACGCGGACCGGGATAACCGATGAGGTCGCAATCCTTGAATTTGACACCGGCACGCTCCTTGCGGTCATCCAGCAGGACATCAAGGCCTGCCTTGCGGCATTCTTCATAAATGCCTTCCGCATAAGCAAGCTGTTCCTCTTTCTTGGCATTGACAGCGACAATGACCACTTCGAACGGTGCGATGGCACGCGGCCAGACAATGCCCTGTTCATCATTGTTCTGTTCGATCGCTGCAGCCATCGTACGACCGACACCAATGCCGTAGCAGCCCATGACCAGCGGCTGCTCCTTGCCGTTCTCATCAAGGAAAGTTGCTCCCATGGCCTGACTGTATTTCGTGCCGAGCGTGAAGACCTGGCCGGCCTCGATGCCGCGCGTCATCTTGAGTGGTGCGCCGCAGTGCGGGCACGGATCGCCTTCCTTGACCATGCGGAGGTCCGTGACGACAATGGCCTCTTTGTCGAAATCGCGCTGCGGATTGACATTCTTGTAGTGGACATCCGGCTCATTGGCACCCGTGACAGCATTGTACATGTTCATGACCGTGGCATCAACGAGTACATGCGTCCCCTTCCGGATGCCGATGGGTCCCATGAAACCAGGCAACCGCCAGCGGCACGGATTGCTTCATCATCGGCCATGCGCAAATCAAGAGCGCCTTCAATCTGATTGATGACCTTGACTTCATTGACATCATGATCGCCGCGGATGAAGGCAAGGACCAGCTCGTCCTTGTCCGTCTGATAAGCAACAGCCTTGATGGTCTTGTCGGCCGGCACCTGCAGGAAATCGCAGAGCGCTTCGATGGTATTCGTCCCCGGCGTGCTGACTTTCTCAATTGGCTGTACTTCTTCAGCCGGAGCATCCAGCGGCTTGAGTTCAGCTTTTTCATCGCTGGCGGCATAATCACACTTCGTGCAGACGGCGATATTCGATTCGCCCGCATCGGCAAGGACCGTGAACTCATGGGAATGACCGCCGCCGATGGCACCATTGTCAGCCTCGACCGGACGGAACTCCAGCCCCATGCGTGTAAAGATATTCGTATAGGCATCGTACATCTTCTGATACGATTCATTCATGCCCGCGACATCTTTATCAAAAGAGTAAAGATCTTTCATGATGAATTCCCGGCTGCGCATGAGGCCAAAGCGCGGACGCCGCTCATCACGGAATTTATCCTGAATCTGATAGAGCATCAAGGGCAGCTGCTTGTAAGAGCGTACTTCGTCGCGTACAAGAGCCGTAATCATCTCCTCATGCGTCGGTCCCAGGCAGAAGTCACGGCCATGGCGATCCTTGATGCGCATCATCTCATCGCCATAGGCACCCCAGCGGCCGCTTTCTTCCCAGAATTCCGCCGGCTGCAGGATTGGCATCATGATTTCCTGGCCACCGGCTGCATCCATCTCCTCGCGGATGATCTGCTCGATCTTGCGGATTGTACGCCAGGCCAGCGGCAGAAAAGTATACATGCCGCCGGCCGTTTTGCGGATCATCCCGGCACGGTACATGAGCTGATGGCTGGCAATTTCTGCCTCAGCCGGCGTATTTCTAAGTTGGTGCGTAAAGATTACTTGCTCGCATTCTTGCGTTCCTCCAATATTGCATCGATTTCTTTGAATAATTCTGGTACCAGGTCTGCTTCCGGCACCTTGCGATGATCTCACCTTTGCGGAAGACCAGGCCTTCGCCCTTGCCGCCTGCGATGCCCACATCCGCACCACGAGCTTCACCCGGTCCATTGACCACGCAGCCCATGACGGCTACCTCGATCGGGTCTTCAATCCCCGCAAGTTTTTCCTCTACCAGGGCGGCGATAGCGGCAGGTCAATGCTGGTGCGTCCGCAAGTCGGGCAAGCCACCAGCGTCGGGCCATAATCCTTGAGTCCCAGAGACTTGAGGATCTCATTGGCCACACGGACTTCGACCACAGGATCCCCTGTCAGCGAAATGCGGAAGGTGTCGCCAATGCCTCGGCCAGCAGTGCGCCAATGCCGACGGCAGACTTGATGATTCCCGTATTGACGGTACCTGCCTCCGTGATGCCGAGATGCAGCGGATAATCGACCGTCTGGCTCATGAGACGGTATGCCGCAATCGTCAGCGGCACATCGTGAGCTTTGAGAGAAATCTTCATATCGTGGAAGTCCAGATCCTCCAGGATGCGCACATGTTCCATGGCCGATTCAACCAGGCTTCAGGAGTGATGCCGCCGTACTTCTTGAGGATCTTCCTGTCGAGTGATCCCGCATTGACACCAATGCGGATGGGAATCTGAGCTTCCTTAGCTGCGCGCACAACAGCCCTGACTTTTTCCTCCCCACCGATATTGCGGGATTGAGCCGCAGTGCGTGAATCCTGATGGATGGCTTCCAGTGCCAGCTTATAGTCAAAATGGATATCGGCGACAAGAGGTACTGTCACCTGACGGATGATGTTGCGAGATTCTCAGCTGCCGCCATATCCGGCACAGCCAGGCGCACAATGTCACAGCCGGCGGCCTGCAAAGCACGGATCTGCGCAACCGTCGCCTCGGTATCCGTGGTTTTCGTATTCGTCATGGACTGGACGGATATCGGAGCCCCGCCGCCAATGGCCACGGAACCGATGTGAATCTGTCTCGTCATCTTTCTATTGAACAAGTCATTCACTTCCTTCATAAAATCATCCTCCCACGAAGACACGCACGAGATCATTCTTGGTCGCCAATACCATGAGCAGGATCAAGAGGACGATGCCGACACTCTGCGCATACTGCAGGGCTTTGGGACTAAGCGGCTTGCCGCGCACCGCCTCAACACAGAGCGTCAAGAAGTGGCCGCCATCGAGTGCAGGAATGGGAAACAGATTGATGATGCCGAGGTTCAGGCTCAGGAACGCTGCAAAATTCAGCAGCGGCACGAATCCCATCTGCGCAACCTCACCAGCCATCTGCGCAACGCCAATCGGGCCTGCCAGTTCCGCGCCGGAAAGCTCCAAGAGGATCTTGCCGAGGGCTGCCATCATGGCATAGATGATAGCGCCTGTCTGATGGAAGGCCAGTGAAACGGATTCCACGAATCAGGATAGCGCGTATTGACCGTTCCCATGACACCGACCATGGCGCGTTTCGCGCTGCTGTCATACGCAGGTGTCACCGTGACATCCAGTTGCTGCCCCTGGCGTTCCACGGTGAGGTCAACGGGTTCGCCGCCTTCATCCTTGACGCCATTGACAAAATCGGACCAAGTCGCGACTGGATTCCCATTGACGGTCAGCACACGGTCGCCGTCCTTGAGGCCGGCTTCTGCTGCCGGCTTGCCCGTCAGCACCGTACCGAGGACCGGCTCCGTACTCGGCGTACGGATACCGGCAAAAAAGAAAATCCCAAAGAACAGAATGACCGGCAGGACAAAATTCATGAACGAACCTGCGAGGATAACGATCATGCGCGCGCCCACAGGCTTGGCACAATACCCGCGGCTGCCCGCTGTATTCTGTTCCGGATCCATCCCGGCAATATCATTGAAGCCGCCAAGCGGAATGGCACGGATAGAGTACCGCGTCTCACCACGCTGGAAGCTTACGAGTTTCGGGCCAAAACCAATGGCAAATTCATCGACGCGCATGCCTGTCATCTTAGCCGTAATGAAATGACCCAGTTCATGCACGAGCACGAGCAGGCCAAACACAAAAATTGCCGCTGCAATTGTCAATACCATTGAGTCACCATCCTTCTGCAAGAAGATATCGATTGCGCCATCCTGATCATTTCGTCAACAGGGAAGCCGCATAAGCACGGGCCCATTCATCTTCTGCAAACAGCTCCTCCAGTGTCGGCTCGAGGATGCATTCGCGTTTCAGCATCGTCTGCTCGATGATGTCATAGATGTCCAGGAAATGGATGGCGCCTTTGAGGAACGCTCCAACGGCCACCTCATTGGCCGCATTGAACACACAAGGCATCGAACCGCCCATCCGCCCGGCTTCGTAGGCAAAACGCAGCCCTTTGAACGTTTCCATGTCCGGCTGTTCAAAGGTCAGATCTTTGAGCTTCCAGAAGTCCAGCCGCTCAAGTCCGAGGTCTGGCGCGTCGGGTACGTCAGTGCATACTGGATGGGCAGCTTCATGTCGGGACAGCCAAGCTGCGCAATGACAGAACCATCACAGAACTGTACCATGGAATGGATGATGCTCTGCGGATGGACCACGACCTGGATCTGATCATACGAGACACCATAGAGCCATTTGGCTTCGATGACCTCAAGACCCTTGTTGACAAGCGAAGCAGAATCCACCGTGATCTTCTGTCCCATGTTCCAAGTCGGATGAGCAAGGACTTGCGCTTTCGTTGCGCCCACGAGTTCATCGCGTTTCTTGCCGCGGAAAGGACCTCCCGAGCAAGTCAGCAGGAGTTTCTCAACAGTCTCGCGCTTCTCGCCCTGCAGGCACTGGAAAACGCACAGTGTTCGCTGTCGACGGGCAGGATGGACACGCCCTGCTGAGCCGCACGGTGCATGACGATTTCACCGGCTACCACCAGGGTTTCCTTATTTGCCAGAGCAATATCCTTTTTCGCATCAAGGCTTTCATCGTCGGTTCCAAGCCAGCAAACCCCATCATCGAAGTGACTACCGTATCCGTCTCTGGAAAAGCTGCCGCGTCCACGAATGCCTGCCGTCCACCCATGAGCTGTGTCGGACCATGATAGCGCTCCTTGAGACGGCGATAAGCAGTCTCATCGGCTAAGACAGCCAGCTCTGGGGAAAATTCGCGTATCTGCTGTTCCAGGAGTTCATCGCTTGCATTCGCTGCCAGTACCGAAATATGGAATAAGTCTTTCTGCCCACGGACTACATCGAGAGTCTGCGTACCGATTGATCCCGTAGAACCCAAGACTGCAATATTTTTCATATCCTGTCCTCCATCATTTCAGGCCAACGCCTGAAAGCAGCACAAAATAATACACGAGCGGTGCCGTAAAAAGCACACTATCAAAGCGGTCCCAGACGCCGCCATGACCGGGGATGATATTGCCGGAATCCTTGATGCCCGTATAGCGCTTGGCTACGGATTCCACGAGATCGCCGAGTGTCGCCACAATGGAGATGCAGAAACCAAGGATGGCCATCTCGATAAGAGGCAAAGAAAAGAATATTCCCAGGCCTGCACCGACTGCAGTCGTACCAACGACAGAGCCAGGAAGCCCTCGATCGTCTTGTTGGGGCTGATGGTGCTGCAGAGTTTGTGACGGCCGATGGCAGACCCCGTGAAATAAGCAAAGGTGTCCGATGCCCAGGTACAGAGGAACATGACCCAGATCATCGCACAGCCGAAGGCCATGGGTCCCGCTGGCGTAGCCAGCACCTGCTCGGGGTAAAGGAGACGCAGCATGATCATGTGGCCAAACGGATAGCCGAAGTAAAAGATGCCACCGATAGAAAGGCAGGCAGCAGGAAAAGAAACACGACCATGCAGGAGAACGGCCATCAGCAGAACGAGCAGGACGATACCAGTACTGACCGCAAGTATCTCGTCCGCATTGCCCAGCCAGGAACATCCCCAGAGCAAAACGAGGCCAACGAGTCCCAGAAGGAACGTCAACCGTTCCCCCTTCCGGGCAAAAGCCCGCGTGTATTCAAACCAGGCCAGCAGGGAAAGCAACAGGGCAAAGCCTGAAAACAAAGCTCCTCCCATCTGGATGACGACCGCAGCCAGCACGATGCCGATTACGCCCGTAATGATTCTAGTAAGCAAAGCAAAACGCTCCTCTTCATGTAATCAAATATTCTTCAAACCGCCAAAACGCCGGTCACGTCCGGCAAATTCAACCATCGCATCTACGAAGCATTCCGGCGTAAAGTCCGGCCAATTCGTATCAGTAAAATAAAATTCGGCATAGGCAGACTGCCACAGCAGGAAATTCGAAAGTCGCTGATCCCCGCTCGTGCGGATGACAAGATCAACGGGCGGGTCGCCAGCCGTATCAAGAGAAGCTCCATGAGCTGCGCATCGATATCCTCCGGCGATATCTCCCCGGCTGCCGCACGGCTCGCCAAGCTGCGTGCAGCTCGCAGCAGCTCATCCTGCCCGCCGTAATTCGCTGCCACATTGAACCGGATCCCTGTATTCTCCTTCATGAGTTCCTCTGCCGCCGTCATTTGCTGCTGCAGACGCTCCGGCATGCCATCCTTACGGCCAATGAAGCGAATACGCACATTGTAATCGTTCATCTCCTCAAGCTCCTTGATGAGATAATCCGAAAAGAGCTTCATGAGGAAATCCACTTCCGGACGCGGACGCTTCCAGTTCTCGGTCGAGAACGCATAAACGGTCAGGGCTTCCAGGCGCAAATCAATGGCCGTCTTCAGGACATTCTTGAGCGTCTTGACACCGGCCTTGTGTCCAGCCGTCCGCACGAGTCCCTGTCCCTGAGCCCAACGCCCGTTGCCATCCATGATGATGGCCACATGACGTGGCAGCCGTTCCCAATTGATTCTATCAAACAGCGGGTTGGCATCTTCTTCCGGACTGGACTGCGCCTTGCCGCCAAATATCTTTTTCCACATCTTTGCTTGTCCTCCATCCTGAGGATACCTACACAATAAGGAAAAGCCCCTCTCGACTTTCATAAGAGGGGCCGCTCATCATGCATCAAGGAGCTTCGATTGCGGATACCGGGCAACCGGCAGCGCAAGCACCGCACTCAACGCACTTATCTGCATCGATCTCGTAGTGCTCAGCACCCTCGCTGATTGCCTCAACCGGGCAAGTAGCAGCGCAGGAACCGCAAGAAATGCAATCATCCGTGATTTTGTATGCCATAACTCATTTCGCCTCCTTTCTCTGCTTAGCCGCAAGGGTAAGATGATGATGCCCTGCGGCAGATCCCTCTGCCGCACGACATAGAGACAGTGTTCATCTGTCTTGAAAAAATCACGCGTAGGGCGTGTAATTTCCGTTTTCCAGGCACATCCCGCTGCTGCGAGCATATGCTCTGCTTCGTCAAGAGGACGGCCCATCACATCTGGTACCATCTCAGACTTCCATGACCTCTTTCTCCTTGACGGCCTTGGCACTATCTGCCAGTTTCACGTACTTGTCGACAAGCTTCTGCATGGCTTCCTGTCCACGCTTCGACTCATCTTCCGTGATTTCTTTGGCTTTCTCGAGTTTCTTGAACTCTTCATTGCCATCGCGGCGCACATTGCGCAGTGCCACCTTCGCCTCTTCCGTCTTCTTGTTGACGGCTTTGACGAGTTCCTGGCGGCGTTCCTGCGTCAGAGCCGGGATAGCCAGGCGGATGGCCGTGCCATCGGAATTCGGGTTCAGGCCGAGATCTGACTTCATGATAGCCACTTCGATGTCATGCAGGATGGATTTCTCCCATGGCTGAATGAGGATCATACGTGGTTCCGGCACCGAGACTTTGGCCACCTGGTTGACAGGGTCGGTGCGCCATAATAATTCACCATCACTTTATCAAGCAGCGAAGGCGTAGCACGGCCTGCGCGCAAGGAAGCAAACTCATGTTTGAGGGCTTCGATGCTTTTTTTCATGCGTTCCTCATGGGACGCGAGAATCTCATTGGTCATCTGTCATTTTCCTCCTACCGTCGTGCCGATTTCCTCACCGAGGGCAGCGCGCACGATATTTTCATGATCGTCGATGTTGAACACGAGCAAGGGGATCTTATTGTCCATGCAGAGGCTCGTAGCCGTCGTATCCATGACCTGCAGGCCTTTGTTGAGGATCTCGATGTAAGTCAGCGAATCAAACTTCTTGGCATTTGCATTCTTGTTTGGATCGCAGTCGTAAATGCCATCTGTCCCCTTCTTGGCCATCAGGATGACATCAGCTCGATTTCAGCAGCGCGCAGCGCAGCCGTCGTATCGGTGGAGAAGTACGGATTGCCTGTGCCGGCACCAAAAATGACGACACGCCCCTTCTCCATATGACGGATAGCCTTGCGGCGGATATACGGCTCAGCGACCTGGCGCATCTCGATGGCGGTCTGCACACGCGTGTCGACATCCATCTTCTCCAGGGCATCCTGCAGAGCCAGGGCATTCATGACCGTAGCCATCATCCCCATGTAATCAGCCGTAGCGCGTTCCATCCCTTTGGCTGAACCAGCCAGACCGCGCCAGATGTTGCCGCCGCCGACAACGATAGCGACATCGACACCATGCTCACGTACCTTCTTGATCTGCTTTGCGATATCTTCGACAACAGCCGGATTGATACCAAAGCCCTGATCGCCCGCCAGGGATTCGCCGCTGAGCTTCAAGACGACTCGTTTATATTTTGCTGTATCCAAAATGCTTACCTCCATCAAGCCATTGCGCCACTCGATACACTACTGCATCTTCTCTTATTATAACCTTTAAAAAAAGAGAACACAATCCATTATGTGTTCTCTTTCTTCTACCGTTCCCAGTCGATTATTTCATCTGAGCAGCAACTTCAGCAGCGAAGTTCTCCTGCTTCTTCTCGATGCCTTCACCGAGCTGATAGCGCGTGAATGCCGTTACCTTGACATCACCGAGGATATCCTTGACCGTCTTGTCGGAATCCTTGACGAAAATCTGCTCGTTGAGGCAGACTTCCTTGTAGTATTTGTTGATGCGGCCTTCGACCATGCGCTCAACGATCTTTTCCGGTTTGCCTTCCTCAAGCGCCTGCTTGCGGAGGACTTCCTTCTCATGCTCAAGAGCAGCAGCATCGACGCCATCGCGGTCAATGGCAGCCGGAGCAGCAGCTGCAATCTGCATGGCAACGTCCTTGCCGAGTTCTTCGTTGCCGCCCGTCAGGTCAACGAGGACACCGATCTTGCCGCCCATATGGATGTAGCTGCAACACGGCCTGCACTCTCATAGCGGACAAAGCGGCGCAGGGAAATCTTTTCGCCGATCGTAGCCGTGGCTTCCGTAACGAGAGCCGCTACCGTCTTGCCATCGAGTTCGCTTGCGTTCAGAGCATCGAGGTCAGCCGGGTTCGTATCAGCGATGTGCTTGGCAACCTTAGCGACCAGAGCGCGGAACTGCTCATTGCCGGCAGCGAAGTCCGTCTCGCAATTGACTTCAACGAGGACGCCGACTTTAGCATCTTCGCTGATGTAAGCAGCGACAGCACCTTCTGCAGCGATGCGGTCAGCTTTCTTCTCAGCCTTCGAGATGCCCTTTTCACGGAGCCAGTCGATAGCCTTTGCCTTGTCGCCGTCCGTAGCCGTCAGTGCTTTCTTGCAGTCCATCATGCCTGCGCCAGTGGTTTCGCGCAGCTCTTTTACCATTGCAGCCGTAATCTTTGACCATTGGTTTATTCCTCCTAATAAAAAGAAGAGCAAGGGATAACTCCCTTACCCCTCCCGGTCTATTCTCGATATGGATTACTCAGCAGCCGGAGCTTCTGCAGCTTCTGCTTCGCCATCTTCGCCCTGACGACCCTCGAGGACAGCATCAGCCATGCGGCCCGTGAGGAGCTTGACAGCGCGGATTGCGTCGTCGTTGCCCGGGATAACGTAATCGATCTCATCCGGATCGCAGTTCGTATCAACGATAGCAACGATAGGGATATTGAGCTTGCGAGCCTCAGCAACGGCGATGCGCTCTTTGCGCGGATCGACGATGAAGAGTGCGCCCGGCAGCTTGTTCATTTCTTTGATACCGCCGAGGTACTTCTCGAGCTTCTCCATCTCGTGACGGAGACCCTGGGCCTCTTTCTTCGTGAGGACTTCAAACGTGCCGTCTGCTTCCATAGCTTCGAGTTCCTTCAGGCGGGCAATGCGCTTCTGGATCGTCTGGAAGTTCGTCATCATGCCGCCGAGCCAACGCTCATTGACATAGAACTGGCCTGCACGCGTAGCCTCTTCTTTGATGGCTTCCTGTGCCTGCTTCTTCGTGCCAACGAAGAGAACGCTCTTGCCTTCTTCTGCAACGCTGCGCAGGAATGCATAAGCCTCATCAACCTTCTTGACCGTCTTCTGCAGGTCAATGATGTAGATGCCGTTGCGCTCCGTGAAGATGTACTTTGCCATCTTCGGATTCCAACGACGCGTCTGATGTCCGAAGTGGACACCTGCTTCAAGTAACTGTTTCATGGAAATAACTGCCATGTTGGTGCACCTCCTGTTTTTTCTTCCGCGATCTTCATTCTCCGCACCACCCGTTCAGGGCACAGGGCGGCGATCGAATCGCGTGCTATTTTTACACCGTTACCGATTATATCATACCCCAACACAGAAAACAATCCATGCTGAAAAATTATTTTGAAGAGGCTGCCGCATTCCTTACATCTATCATATTTATGATTCATCTGATCATTCATCTCATCTGACTGTAAGGGCCTGACCCGCCACAGCCTGTTTTCCTATGTATACCGTATACTTGCTCTCCATTCATGGACAAAAGCTGCGCTTTTTCCTATAATTTAATCATAAAGATGAGGAGATACCGTCATAATTCATACTAATGCATCAACAAAGGAGTGATTTCTATGAACCTCTCAATCAAAATCTTCATTTCCTTAATTTTATCTGTCATTGTCGGTCTCATCGTAGGAGAATCCGCCCTGCCTTTCATCAACTGGTGGATTGCTCCAATCGGCACAATCTTCATCAACCTCATCAAGATGATGATCGTCCGGTGGTCTTCTGCTCTCTCGTCGTAGGCATGACGAGCCTTGGCGATACGAAGAAACTCGGGCGCATCGGTCTCAAGACCATCGCACTCTACCTCTGCACGACGCTATTGCCATCATCATCGGCTTTGGCATTGCCGGTCTCGTCCATCCGGCGTCGGTCTCCAGATGACCTCGGATGCCGTTGTCAAAGTCAAGGAAGCACCGTCCATCATGCAGGTATTCGTCGCCATGATTCCTGCTAATCCGGTCGCATCCATGGCCAAGGCTGAAATCCTGCCGGTCATCGTCTTCTCGTTGTTCGTCGGTGTCGGCATCCTGAAGGTCGGCGGCGAACGCGCAGAATTCCTCGTCAAATTCTTCGATGCCTGCGCCGAAGTCTCGTACAAGATCATCGGCATCGTCATGCAGTTCGCTCCATACGGCGTATTCGCCCTGTTGCTGCCGGTCGTCGCCAAGAACGGCCCGGCTGTCTTGCTGCCGCTGATTTCCGTCATCGCCTGCGTTGCTGTTGGCTGCATCATCCATGCCGTATGTGTTTATTCCTCGCTCGCACAGATCTGGGGCAATCATACGCCGCTGCAGTTCTTCCGTGGCATGAGCGAAGCGATGCTCATTGCTTTCACGACTTGCTCCAGCGCCGCTGCCCTGCCGGTCAACATGAAGAACTGCCAGGAAAAACTCGGTGTATCCCGCGATGTATCGTCCTTCGTCCTGCCGCTCGGCGCCACGATCAACATGGATGGTACGGCTCTTTACATGGGCGTCTGCTCACTCTTCGTCGCCAATGTCTTCGGCATTGACCTGACCATGGGCCAGATGGCATGATCGTCCTCACCGGTACCCTCGCCTCCATTGGTACCGCCGGTGTGCCAGGTGCCGGTCTCATCATGCTCGCCATGGTCCTGCAGAGCGTCAACCTCCCGATGGAAGGTCTCGCACTTGTTGCCGGTATCGACCGTGTCCTCGATATGTTCCGTACCTGCCTGAACATCACGGGTGATGGTGCTGTCGCCATCGTCATGGATCAGGAAGAGAAAAAGCATGCCACCAAGGTTGCGCACAACGGCTGAGCAAAAACCGAAAATCATGCATAACAAAAGGAAGTATCCGTACGGATACTTCCTTTTTGTATCGTTCGGGTAAGATTGTCTGTGCTTACAGTAGGGTAATCATGACCACGAACGCAGCCACGATGGTAGGTATGGCATTGCGTTTCGCCAGTTCCATCGGATTGACACCGGCCATCTTTGCCAAGATGATGCCGGCTCCGGCGACCGGGCTCATGCAACGTCCGAGTCCGGCACCAATCTGTGCCATGGAGCCGAGTTCCGCGATACCATAACCGAACTCATTCGCAAACGGCGTGACCGCACCATTAAAGGCTAGCGCCGCCGCGTTGCCGGAGCCTGAGATTGCACCGATCAGGAACGGGCCGTACGCAGCTGCAACCTGTGCAATCTGCTGCGAACTCTTCATGGCTCGATGAGTGCATCCGTAAGGCCGATGACTTTCATACCAGCTGTAAGCAGGCAGCTGCCGCAATCAGGCCCACGACATCACACATGCCGTCGCCAACACCGCGGAAGAACTTACAGGTTGTCTCCTTGATATTCGGACGCACGAGGAGCATGCCGAGCGCAACACCGACAAGCATGGCCACCGGCACTGAGATTTCCGGGATCACAGCCACCTGCTTGCTGCCAAGAACCAGCAGCACAAGCGGCACGACCGGCATGACGGCCTTTAAATAATTAACGTGGAAGTCCTTGCTGTCCTCAACATCTTTCGATGCTACATAGCCCTTGTTTTCTTTGCGCACCCAGGCAATGACCGTCAGGAGTACCGCAGCAATCACGGCCGCGAACAGTACTTGGCGGGAAAAGAGCGCGATGACACTCATGACATCCATCCCGGCCAGCTGGGCTACCTGCGGATTGAACATGAGACCCGGACTCATCGTACTGCCCCAGGTTCCCAAGAATACGGCCGATGCCGCCATAGCCGGATGCACGCCCGTGCGGATCAGTGCCGGAATCAAGAGTGCGCCGACAGCCGCTGCACAACCAGCTGCGCTCGGCAGGGCGATGTTCACGAGAAAGGTGACAATGACAGCACCTGGTATGATGATGATGGGGACACGCTTCAGTGCCGAGGAAATGCAGTAGACCATGTGGGCGGAACAACTCGTATATTCCATGACATAGCTGAAGCCGAGTACGGTGCAGATGGTCGGCACCAGGCCGGCGTTGGTGAATTCCTTGATGAACGCCGTCGTGCCGGCCGACAGCATACCGCCAATCAGGCACATCAGCATGCCGGAGATAAACAGCACAAAACGAGTTTCATATTTCTTGACGATCAGAACGAAGGTCGCAATGACGATAACGATACCTGCAATAATCATAAAAATCCTCCTCTTATCGGATCATGCCTCTCATTCCATCGACTGCCCCAGAAGCAGTCCAGCTGCCGAGCTGGCGAGCATTTTCAGAGAGTACACCAGGGCGGTTTCATCAAAGTCGAAATGTGCATCATGATGACCGGCAGCCAGATTTGCACCAATCATCATGTACGCGGCCTGGCCGCCATGAGACTGCACGCGTTCCATGAAGTATGAATAATCTTCGCTGGCTCCGAACGGGCATTTATCCACGATTTTATGGAAGATGCCAAGCGATTTGGCCTGACGCATCAGATATGCGGCCAGCTTTGGCGAATTGCTGCCACCGGCTGCACCGCCGACCTGCTCAATCCTGTACTGTACATCGTACATGGCAGCAGCAGCCTTGATGATGCGCAGGGCCTCCTCTTCCACATAATGATTGATAGCACTGGAGCCGCCGCGTGTCTCCAGCTTGATGAGGCCGGTATCGCCGATGATGTTGCGGCCGCTGCCGGCTTCAAGATGTCCCACATTGATGCGGGTGATGCCCTGCGAATGACGGGAAATGGCATGCAGGTTCAGCGTTGCACAGGCGGCAGCCAGCAGGGCATTCTTCCCCTTTTCCGGTGCAGCTCCCGCATGAGCCGGCTTGCCGATATAATGGGCATCGTATTTGCTCGTGGCCAGGAACCCCGTTACATTGCAGGCAATGCTGCCCGTTTCCTTCATCTTGAAGCCGAAATGCGCGCCCATCATGAAATCCACGTCATCGACCACGCCGCGTTCCACCATGGCACGGGCGCCACGCACACCCTCCTCCGCCGGCTGGAAGACCAACTTGATGGTTCCCGCCAGCTCATCCTTCAGCGAAGCCAGGATCTTGGCGACCCCGAATCCCACGGTCGTATGACCATCGTGGCCGCAGGCGTGCATGGCACCGGGATGCAGGCTGGCAAAGCTTCGACATTCGGGCGATGCTTCTCATCCTGCGTTTCCGATACGTCGTTGCAGTCCATGTCAAAGCGTATGCCCACGACAGGTCCGGGCTGCTTGAAATGCATGATGCCCACGACACCGGTCATGCCGCCCCGCATGCGCTTCACCCAGGCAGGATCTGCACCCTCACGGATTGCGCGAGCCTGTGACTGCTCCAGGACCTCGGCAGACGGAACACCCATCATGTATTCTTTGGCCACGGCCTGTTCGCCCACCAGCACCTCATAGCCGAGATCATGCAGCTGCTCCGCCACGAGCGCCGCCGTACGGAATTCTGTCCACGCTGGCTCCGGATGCATGTGCAGATCACGGCGCTGCGTCACTAGCTCATCTTTCATGCCATCTGCCATCTTCATGATTGTTTCCTGGATATACAATGTCATCTTCTCCTCTCTAAAACTATTTATATTTATTATCGTTTCATAACTTATATATTCATTATAATGAGATTTTCAGACGATATAATAAATAGATTGAATCACATCATAGAAGATGACAATAATACAAGGTATCATAAACAAACGAAGTCTATATCATAAGCCGCTCTGCTGGTATACTAATAACATCATAACAAAACCATTACCGGAGGATTGGTCATGGAACTGAAACAATTAGAATATTTTTTAGCGGTCAGCAACACCGGAAGTTTTACACGTGCCGCAGAACAGCTCTACGTTTCCCAGCCGTCCGTCACGACGGCCATCAAGAAACTGGAGGATGAACTCGGACTGATTCTATTTGACCGCAATAAAAAACAGGCCATCCTGACAAGCGAAGGCAAGATTTTCTATCAGCACGCGGGTACCGTCATGAAAGACATTTCGCTGGCCGCGCAGAAGGCTGCGGAACTCAAGAACCTGTCCAGCGGCATCATCCAGATTGGGCTTTCACCGCTGACCAGCTTATCCGTGAGTTCGTTCCTGCTAGCAAAATTCCACAATATATATCCTACGCTGCGTTTCCGTTTCCTAGAGGCCAACACCAAGGAATTGCGCCACGCACTGGAAGAAGACCAAATCGATCTCGCCTTTCTGCCTCTCCTGCCGCAGGAACTGGATGCGGAACCTTCACTGGAATGCGCAGGCATCCACCAGGAACACCTCTCCGCATATCTTCCCCATTTCCATCTGCTTGCGCACAAGCAGGAACTTCGCTTCAAGGATTTGAGGCAGGAATTGCTCTTGCTGCCTCCTGAAACCTGCGGATACCGGCAGGTCATCGATTACTGCTTCCAGCAGCAAAATCTGATGGAACGCCCGATATTTGAAACGACATATCCTCAGATGATCGCCAGTCTCATCATTTCGGGCAGCGGCATTGCCATCCTGCCATCTGGCGCTATACAGAATGAAATGGTCAAGGAAGTGCCGCTGGCTGACAGTCCGGTCATTTTATTGACCATTGCACGCAAACAAAAACGGACGATTGCCCATGCCGCTGAAAAGTTATATGCATTTCTACAGGAATCTTATGATGGTTGAGAGAGGAAGGATCCACATGACAACTCGCATCATTGCTGCCGGCAGCAACGAACTCAACGCCGCAGAAGTATTACACGTCGTACGCCGGATTGTCGGCGGCTCTGTCTACATACGTAGTATGGTCAGTGCGAACATTACCGGTCACGAAGACACGGATCTCTATGTATGCGCACTGACACAGCGGGAGAAAATGCTCTCCCTCATCCCGCCCGAAGCCCTCGTCGTACTCGACTTAAGGCCTACAGCAGAGTTTTTCATCGCCCTTTCGCACATTCCTGCCGGCGAACGAGTCTACATTTTCAATTCCCATGATCGTTCGGCCAGGCTCATGGTGAAGATGTGCCGCGATTACCATATCAACGACATTGATTTCGAAACCATAGCCTATGAGGACATGCCGACCGAACAGGTCATCCAGAAACTGCGGCAGGCCCGCTACATTGTAGGCGTCGGTCACCTCGTCGATAAAGGCGTCCTGCTCTCACCCCGGTACAGTTCCTATCTGCGTAGTGATGTCACAATCATCGGCTGTATGCGCATGGCCACAATGGTGTCAGCCTGCGAGCTGATTGAAAAGACAGCTTCAATTGAAGGCGATTCCTTGGACAGCAACCGTCTCCAGCGGCAGCTGCTGAATTCTCTGGCCGGCCAGTTTTCTGATACGCTCCATGCTGTCAACGGCTTCGATGCCAGCAAGAATAAGCAGGCCCTGACCTCCATGCTCGAGAATCTTGAGACGATCATCAAGCAGGCTGCCCATAAAGAAAGCCATTAAATAAATATCTCCCGGCTTAGTCGAGGGGTACTCTAAGCTGCTCTTGCCCTTTAAAAATCCCATAAAGGTCGCTATACACATTTCGGTGGCACTTCCACCAGGATGTAGATATGATCTGGACATGCTTCCGCTTCTGACAAATTCACAAATTCACGCCTTGCCATCTGCATAATTCCCGTAAGATTTTTCCAATCTCATATCTTTTCTCTCCATAAAACACGTTTCTTCTGTACTTCAGTGCAATTACGCCCCCCTGGTCTAACCAGGGGGGGTAAACACAAAAAGCCATTGCTTGGCAAAATCAGGCAATGGCTTTTCTTGACGCTATTTATTGGTCATGCATACAATTAATGGATGCCGTATTTAGCATTGAAGCGACGATTGATCTCGCGAATCTCCATCTTACCCTCGATGTACGGTTTGTACATCTCAAAAGGGTCACCGACGCCCAGTGCACAACCGGAGCAATTCTCACAGCCCGATTCACAGGAGAGCGTCCTGCGCACGATTTCTTCGCGTTCCTCACGCGTCGTATCCTTGATCAAAATACTCATGAAAATCTCTCCTTCCCAAACACCTCAGCCCTGCTGAAGTATCGTATAGTTTTCCGGATGCATGCCCGGCTTGACCGTCACTTTGATATCCGTGCCAAATTCTGCAGCCAGATTCATCATGAGCTGATTCTGGCGCAATTCTTCAGCGACGCTTTCATGGACTTCAATCTCATAACCTTCCCTGGCATGAGACTGCGTTCCATACGGCGAATATCGCGACTGATGCGGATGGACACCGTTTCCGGCGATTCCACGCGGCCACGGCCATGACAGGTTGGACATTCGCTATAGACGATACTGTCGATATTCTGACGGGACTTCTTGCGCGTAATCTCCACGAGTCCAAGGCTCGTGATATCGACGATATTCGTCTTCGTGCGGTCATGCTTGACTTGATTGCGCATGTACGTCAGCAGTGTTTCTTTTTGCTCATCTGTTTCCATATCAATGAAGTCAATGATGATGATACCGCCGATATCGCGCAGCCGGATCTGTTTGAGGATCTCTGCTGCAGCCTCGAGATTGGTGCGGTAAACCGTTTCTGACAGATTGGATTTGCCCACGTATTTGCCCGTATTGACGTCAATGACGGTCAGAGCCTCCGTCTTGTCGATGACCAGGAACCCGCCAGATTTGAGTTCCACTTCCCGGTCCCCTAGTTTCTCGATCTCTTCTTCGATATGGTATGCCTGGAAAATCGGCTGCTTCTTATCGTAATAATGGATGCGGGGCACGAGTTCCGGTGAGAGCCCTGCCACCAGTTCCCGTACTCTCTGGTACGCATCGGCATTATCGATGACAAGTTCATCAATCGCTGCCGTAAAGTTATCCCGTACGAGGCGGATCAAGAGATCTGCGTCGCGATAGAGCAAAGAGGACTTCTTGAGTTTGTAACGCGACAGGATGGATTCCCAGAGACGCACCAGATACCGCACATCATCCTGAAGACTTTCCTCGCTGTGACCGGCGGCCACCGTACGGATGATGAGTCCCATCCCTTCGGGGCGGATGCGCTCTGCAATCGCATGCAGGCGCTGGCGCTCTGCTTCATCCTCAATGCGGCGAGACATACCGATATAGGCAGCCGTTGGCATCAGCACAACGGTGCGTCCTGGCAGGGATATGTGCATGGTGGCGCGCGGCCCCTTGGTGCCGATAGCATCTTTGACGATCTGGATGGGCAGGCTCTGGCCAATGTGGATGCGCGTATGCGGCGGCATGGCTTCAATGGTCTCATGTGGCAAGCCATCACCGATGTACAGGAACGCGTTCTTATCCATGCCGATATCGATGAAAGCTGCCTGCATGCCAGGCAGGACATTCTGCACCCGGCCCTTGTAGATATTGCCGACCAGATGGGAATGGGATGCCCGCTCCATCTCCACGGCCTCAAGCTCACCATCCTCAAGGATAGCCATGCGCGTTTCCTCCGGCACAATATTCACGATGATGGACTTCATACTCTTCACTTCCAATCACGAAATCCTGCTCAAACCAAATCGATCAGCTTGCGACCCTTGCTCCAGATGCCCTGTCGCTCAATCAGGCTTCTGCGGGCTGGACGGCAAGCTGATAGTCCTGCTGCAGCAGGCTGAGGATTTCCAGCGGCTTGACACTGCCCGCCGGTGTAATGGCGATATCCATGGTCATATCCAGGAAGCCATCGGCCAGGACAGCGGTCACCGGCTTCTTCATGTACTGCTTCGTCTCGATATCACGCGTCTTCTTCGGCGTGACACGATGCCAGATAGCTGCAGGTGCCGCATTATAGGCAGCAAGAGCCTTGCTGCTTCTTTCTCCGTGCCCGCATAGGGAATATGAAGCGTATAGATGGCCTCATCCGCTTCTGACATCAGCGCTTTGTGCCGCCCCTTGATTTCCCGCAACTTCAACAGGCGTACCCCCGGCGCAGTTCTGCCTGCAAGCGGTCAAAGATTTCCGGCTGGCAAAGAGGTTTGGTGAGTTCAAAATCCATGTATTCTGAAGCACTCGTCACCCCCAGCGAAAGCGCCGAAGCAAACGATACCTTCATATGAGGATTGAATCCTTCCGAATACGCCATCGGCAGTTTTGCTCGGTCAAAAGCGCGCAGGAAGAGGTTCGCATAATCGAGATGCGAAACGTAACGGAGTTCTTCCCCTTTGGTGATCTCAGCACGCCAGGCAAAGAGCTGACGCTGACGCCCCGGTCCCTTAGGGTCGCGCATCTCCTGCGCATCCCTGTTCTCCGGAGTGCTGGATGCTTTGTCCTGGACCTTTTCCTCTGCCAGCCGTGCCAGTTCCTGCTTCTGATAATCGATGACATGAACGCCAAGATTCGGGCAGATGCCGCAAGCACTGCATTTCCCGCGGCGGCAATCCTCTGTCAGGGCAGCCGACATGGCATGATGCCATTCGCGCAGCAGGAATTCCTGGTTGACGCCCGGTGAGGTGATGAGCCAGGGCAATGGCTCCTGGAAACTGCGCGTACGCAGATTGTAGTACCCCATATCAATATCGCATTTCTGGAAGGCCTCATGCCAGATCTCATCCTTGTAATGATCGGACCAGCCATCGAATTTCGCTCCATCCTTCCAGGCCTGATAAAGCACCTTGGCCAGACGGCGGTCACCGCGCGCAAAGACACCTTCGATGACGGACAGGCGCGCATCGTGATAATTGAACGTGATGGCACGATCCGTAATATGATCCTTCAGCAACTGCTGACGGCGCTGGAATTCTTCAATGGGCAGCTGTCCGAACCACTGGAATGGCGTGTAGGGCTTCGGCACGAAACAGGCTACGGAAATCGTGACCTTGCAGCCACGCTTGCCTTTGATTTCCGTGTAAGATCCACGACCTGCTTGGCAAGCTTGGCAATGCCGATGACATCTTCATCCGTTTCCGTCGGCAAGCCCATCATGAAATAAAGCTTGACCTGCTTCCAGCCCTGACGGAAAGCAGCACCGCAGGCCTGCATGAGATTTTCTTCCGTAACACCTTTATTGATGACATCGCGCAGGCGCTGCGTACCAGCCTCCGGCGCAAAAGTAAGGCCGGATTTCCGGACCTGCTGCATCTTGTGTGCCAGTTCAATCGAAAAACTGTCAATGCGCAAGGAAGGCAGTGAAAAACTGACTTTCTCATCGGCAAAATCCGTCATCAGATCATCGACCAGACAACCGAGGCAGGAATAGTCTGCAGAAGAAAGCGAAGTCAGGCTCATCTCATCATAGCCGGTCGCATCAACAAGGCCCCGCGACATCTTGCGCAGATTTTCCTCCGTGCGCTCGCGTGCCGGACGATAGCAGATGCCCGCCTGGCAGAAGCGGCAGCCGCGCGAACAGCCACGGAAGAGCTCGAGCATGATGCGGTTGTGGACGATATCCATATATGGCACTACGGGATGCTCCACCGAGATTGCCTCATCCATATCCTTGATCACGCGCTTATAGATTATGGGTTTTGCTTGTTCCGAAAGCGGGCGCATCGCCTGGTAATTCCCCTTGGCATCGTAAACCGGTTCATAAAAGGAAGGAACATAGATGCGTCCAGCGAGAGCAGGCGCTGTAAAAAGCCGCGGCGGCCTCCCGGACGCCCTTCTGCCTTCCAGGCCATCAGCGCATCCGATACTTCAACGATGACCTCTTCGCCTTCACCGACAATAAAGAAATCAAAGAAATCCGCCACAGGCTCGACATTGTAGACACATGGACCGCCACCGACCACGAAGGCATATCTTCACCACGATCCTTGGCCCAGAGCGAGATTCCCGCCAGATCCAGCATGTTGAGTACGTTGCTGTAAATCATCTCATATTGCAGGGAGAATCCCAGGAAATCAAAGGCCGCAATCTCCGTCTTCGTTTCCAGGGAAAAGAGCGGGATATGCCGCTTGCGCATCTCGGACTCCATATCGACCCAGGTGCATAGACACGTTCTGCCGCAATATCCGGGCGGCGGTTCAGGACCTCATAAAGGATGGCCAGGCGAGATTGCTCATGCCCACTTCGTAGACATCCGGCAAGGCCAGTGCCCACGTGCAATCCACATCTGCATGATCTTTCCTGACTGCATTCCATTCCCCGCCCGTGTAGCGGGCAGGCTTCAATACAGACTGGAGTACTTCATGTTCGAGTCGTACCATTCGTTCATTCCTCCGTTAAGCCGTTTGCTCATATCGTATCAATTCATCAATTCAAAAAAGAGCCCTCCCCGATCCACACGATGGAGCCGGGAAAGACGGACGCAGCCGTCAAGATCTCCCGTTGCGGGGAAGGCTTTGCCTGTGACGTCGGCCTTCTATCAGCAGCCGCGTACACTAGAACACCAATTTCTGTCTTCGCCTCTGGATGTTCAGCAGGATGGCAATGGACATGATATTTGTCGTCAGCGAGCTGACGCCATAACTCATCAGGGGCAGCGGGATACCCGTAACCGGCATGATGCCCATGGTCATGCCCACGTTGACCAGCACGTGGAAAGCCAGCATCGAAGTGATGCCGACTGCCAGCAGGCGGCCGAAGGTATCTCCGGCATCGCGGGCTGTCACGATGCCGCGCCAAAGCACCACGAGATACAGCAGCAGCAGGAAGGTCACGCCGATGAAGCCCAGTTCCTCACCGACCACGGCAAAAATGAAATCCGTATGATTCTCTGGCAGGAAGTTCAGCTGGCTCTGTGTGCCATGAAAAAGGCCTTTGCCAAAGAGCATGCCGGATCCAATGGCAATCTTGGACTGGATGATGTGGTAACCGGAGCCCAAAGGATCGACATTCGGATTCATGAAAACCGTCAGACGCATTTTCTGATAATCCTTGAGGAAATGCCAGAGAAGCGGGCAAGCTGCCGCACCTGCAACAAAGATACCACCGAGCAAGCGCAGGTTGATGCCTGCTGCAAAGACCATGCCAAAGAAAATAGCCATGAACACGAGCGATGTGCCAAGATCCGGCTGCTTGAGGACCAGCAGGAAGGGGACGCCCACATAAAGGGCGACTGGCAGGAGGTCACGCAGGTTATTGATCCTGCCGACTTTATCGTCAAGCATCGTTGCCAGCGAAATGATCATGATGAGTTTGGAGAACTCAGAGGGCTGGATGCTGATGGGACCGATCATGATCCAGCGCTGCGCACCAAGAGCCGACTGGCCGACTAGCATGACAGCGACCAACAGGATCAGATTGAACGCATACAGCTTATTGCCATAGCCTTGCAGGACCTTATAATCGAAGTTCATGAGGAATGCTGCCAGTGCGACGTTGACCAGTGCAAAAATTCCTTGACGCTGGACGAACCAGTAGCGCTCCTCGCTCGGTGTATTGATGTGCGTCGCACTGCCAATGATGATGAGGCTCATGATGATGATGCCTGCCGTGGCAGCGATGAGAATGAAATCGGTACGACGCCAGTAACGTTTCTTCATCATTATACTGTCTTCTCTCACTTCTTGCCCGCATCATGCTTCATGCGGTTCACTGGGATATTGGCCACGAGAGCAACGGAATCTTCATCGTTCTCCAAGGCAATATCCATATCCTGCTGATTGATCTCCATGTAATTCGAGATCACTTGAATGATGTCATTCTTGAGATTTTCCATGACTTCCGGAGAAATATTAGCACGATCGTGGATCAGGACGACCTTGAGGCGGTCATGCGCAATGCGGCCCGATTTCTCTCTCTTGCCAAAAATCCTCTGCATCAAGTTATCAAGCATGCCTGTCTCTCCTCCTTAATCCCCGAATACCCGGCGCTTGAGCCGCTGGAAGAACGTCTCCTTCGGGAATTCCATGAAGGGGATATCCTCGCCACAGATACGACCCACAATATTGCGGTACGCTTGTCCAGCCTGGGAATGTTCCATCGTGATGCATGGCTCGCCTTTATTCGTACTCGTGACAACCATTTCATCATCGGGAACCTGGCCAATGCAATCGATGGACAAGATATCGTTGATATCATTCATATCGAGCATATCACCGCTCTCAACCATCTGAGGACGGATACGATTGACGATGAGCTTGATATCCTCTTTTTCTGCACGCGCGAGTTCGCCAATGATCTTGTCGGCATCGCGAACAGCCGAGATTTCCGGCATTGTCACGACAATAGCCGTATCCGCAGCGGCGATGGCCGTCTTGAACCCCTGCTCGATACCGGCAGGACAATCGATGAGAATATAGTCGAATTCCTTGCGCAGTTCTTCGCAGAGCTTTACCAGCTGTTCCGGATTGACGCTCGTCTTGTCCTTGACCTGGGAGGTCGGCAGGAGGAACAACGTCTCGTACTTCTTGTGGCGTACAAGGGCTTTCTTGTAATTCACGCGTCCCGCGGCGACATCGATGAGGTCATACATGATACGATTTTCAAGGCCAAGCAGCAAATCGAGATTCCTGAGTCCCGTATCCGTATCAACGAGAACAACTTTCTTGCCGCGCATCGCAAGGCCGACACCAAGATTGGCCGTCGTCGTCGTCTTGCCGACGCCCCCCTTGCCCGAAGTGATTACATAAATTTTGCTCATACCCCTTGTCCTACCTTTCTATCGGTTCGATAACAATCTGGCCATCCTTGATGGATGCGCGTTCCGCGCGTTCCGTCATTTCCATATGATCTGGCGATCTGGCAATGAGATTCGCGATGCGGATCTGAGTCGCATCAGATGATCGGCTATGATGAATGAACTCGTATCACCTGCCGCCCCCGCATGCACAAGCCCTCTGCAGGTACCGCGGATATCGATGCTGCCACCTGCAATGATCTGCGCACCCGGATTCACATTGCCGCAGACGAGAACCGAGCTGTCCGTGCGGATTTCCTGACCGCCACGCAAGGTGCGGTTGACTACAACCATTTCCTGCACCTGTTCCGACGGCTTCTGCCCAGCTGCAGTCTTATGCTGTCCGGCCTTTGTTTCCACAACGGGAGCGCTTTGCGCGTCCTGCCGTGTTGTCGGCCGACAGATGAGCCCATGCGCATGGAACAGCTTCTGGAGCTTTTCAAGTTCCTCGTGCAAGAAACGCTCACGCGGCACGAGGACCAGGGTGCCGCGCAGGAAAAAACCGGAACCAGACTCAAGCTTTTCCTCAATATGCGTCCAGATATCCTCAAACGAAGCATTCTCTGCAAAACTAAGCTGCAATCCCCGTTTCCCGCCTTTGATCTTCACAATCTCATCTTGCATGATGATTCGACGACTCCCCTCTCCCTTACTTGAAGGATCTTCTCTCTGCTTATTTCTTATCCCCATCGTTATCCTGATTGATACCAAAGGCAGCCTCCAGGATCTTGCGGCCGATTGGCACAGCCGACTGAGAACCGTAACCGCCATTCTCGACGATAACAGCGACGACAATATTCGGATTGTCAAATGGACCATACGCAACAAACCAGCCGTGATCACGGCCCTGCGAATTCTCCGCCGTACCGGTCTTACCAGCAATATCAATAGTAAAACCACGGAAACTTGAAGCTGCCGTACCATATTTCGTAACGTCATGCAGACCATCCTGCACGAGTTGATATCTTCTTCCGGCACATCAAGCTGGGAAAGAAGTTCCGGCTGGAATTCCTTGACCACGCTGCCATCGGGAGCCAGGATGCGATTGACGACATGCGGCTTGTAGCGCTTGCCATCGGCTGCAATCTCGCCCATGACCATGGCAGCCTGCAAAGGTGTCACCAGATTGAAGCCCTGGCCAATAGCCGCGTCGAAAGTCTCGGAAAGGTACCATTCCCCGTCATCAAAATTCTTTTCCTTATAGCGGCGGTTGGCGACGAGGCTGAAGCCTCGTAGGGAAGGTCAACCCCTGTCTTCTGTCCCAGGCCGAACATGCGCGCATACTTCTCGAGGCGGTCGATGCCAAGACGGTTGCCCATTTCATAGAAATAAACGTTATCGGAGTGCGCAAGAGCCGTGCGGAAGTTCAGCCAGCCGAGTGCTTCCCCATCGGCGTTGCCTTTTGGTATGAGCCAGTGATGGCCAGAGTCAAAGATCTGTTCATCCGGCGTGACGACACCTTCCGTCAGTGCGGCCGTTCCCGTCACGATCTTGAAGGTAGAGCCCGGCGGATACTCGCCCGTTATGGTCTTGTTATCCATCGGATGATACGGATTGTTATTGAGCTGATTCCAATCTTTGGTCGAGATGCCGTGCGCGAAAAGATTCGGGTCGAAAGCCGGTCGGCTGACCATCGCAAGGATTTCGCCTGTCTGCGGGTTCATGACGACAGCAGCCGCCGCATGAGCACCAATCTGCGTGAGCTGCTCGTCAACAGCCTTCTCCGCAGCCTGCTGCAATTTGATGTCAATCGTGAGTTCGAGATCATCGCCCGGCACCGGCTCCTTGCGGCCAAGGATCTGCACAGGCTTGCCCGAAACATCGACCTCAACCTGCTGGCCGCCATTCTCGCCACGCAGTTCCTTGTCGTAAACTTTTTCGAGACCGAACTTGCCGATGATATCGCCGGATTTATAGCCTGATCCTTCATCTTCTCAAGCTCAGTATCATTGATCTCACTGACATAGCCAAAAGTATGCGCGCCCTCCTGCTTGAGGATGTAATCGCGGATTGGTGTGACTTCAATGACAACACCAGGATACTGACTCTTCTGTTCTTCAATGATCGAGACGATATCCGGCGTGACATCCGTCTTGATGCGGATGGGATCGAAGCCACTGTGACCAGCTATCTTTTTCTTGATATCTTCGACCGGTACCTTGAGCAAGTCAGAAAGGCGCTCAATGACATCATCCGAGATAGGTGCCGTCAACGGCAGCAGCGACACAGAAAATCCAGGACGATTCGTGACGAGCAGTTCCCCATTCCGGTCATAGAACGTCCCGCGCGGTGCCATTGCAGGCACGATGCGGATGCGGTTGCCGTCTGCCAGGCCCGCATAATACTCACCCTGATAGATCTGCAGGTAGGCGGCTCGTCCGATAAGCACGGCGATGACCAGGACTGACACGATCATCAAAGTCCTCAATCTGCTGTTGAAATCGTCTTTATCACCCAAAATAGTACCTCTTCCATAACGAAAGGCACCCCGCAAGGTGCCTTAATCATTGCCAAAACCAGTGTTGCCCAAGGGGCGCAGTCACGCCTTTGTCCGGTATCGCTTGTCGAGTTCATAGGCCAGACGATGGACCGGATAAGCAAAGGCCAGCTGATATGCGAGCATCGGCAGCAAGGTATACTGCAGATGCACCATCAGATTAAAGCGATACCCTAATAATATCATAAGTAACGCCAAAATAAAATAGTTCGCTATCGTCACAGGGATGGACGCACACACGGGCAAGAAAAACTGCTCTTTGAAGACCTGATCGGAGAATTTACCGATCAGATAGCCAAGTAAAAGCCTCGTGAATGCATTCATGCCGAGAAAGGTGCCACTCGCCAGATCTTGGAGCAGACCGACAGAAAAGCCGGCCAGAGCGCCAAACCGCGATCCCTTCAGGAAAGCCGTCGATGTCACGAATAACAGCATGAAATCAGCCGTCACACCATGATAAGCGACACGCGGCAACAGGGAGGTCTGGAGCGCATACAAGACGATGACGAAAAGCACCGTCATGCCAAACTTCTTCATTGTGCCGATCCCTCCCCGGCTGCCGTACTGCTGTCAGCTGAGGATGCCATGCCGGTGCGAGATGGACGTTCCAGCATCGCTCTCTTCTGCAGCAGCTGCTGCAGCGGCTGCCTGTGCCGCCGGATCCGTCTCCGTCCCTGGCGTCTGCGGCGGCGTCTTCAACGGTGCCGGTGGAGCTTCCCTTGAAGCCGGTGATGACCATGACATCTTCCAAGCGCTGGAAATCCACAGCCGGTTCAAGGATGGCAATCTTCAAGAGGCCGCCCTCATCGTTGCGCATCTCTGACACAGTCCCGACCATCAGTCCTTTTGGATAGACACCGCCGAAGCCGGATGTCACAATGACATCTCCTTCATCGACATCCGCCGTTTTCGGGATATTGACCATGCGCGGCATGGTTGGATTATCCATATCACCTTCAACAATACCAGCAACACGGGAATCGGCGCGCTGTACGAGCGTGCCGACGGAGGAGCGCGGATCCAAGATGAGTTCGACTTTCGAGGAGGTCGGACCAGCCTCAATGACATGGCCGACCAGTCCTTTTTCCGTCACGACTGCCATATCGACATCCACGCCATCCCGCGTACCGCGATTGATCTCAATGACACTGGACCAGGTTGCCGACTCACGGCCAATCACCCGTGCGGCCACAAGATTGAACTGCGTAGCGGACTGCTTATAACCAAGCAGCGCACGCAAACGCTGATTTTCTGCATCGTATTCACTGGCATGAAGATTCTGGATGCGCAGCTGTTCGACCTCATTGCGCAGCATCTTATTCTGCTGATGCACCGTGGCAATTTCCCAGATGTTGCTCGTCACATAATTGAGCTGGCTTCCCACCCAGGAAATGGCACTCTGGAAAGGCGTCACCACGACGGAAACCGCCTGATTGAGGATAGCGCCCGAAATCTGCCACGTGCCGAAAAGAAGATGATACAGAAGAGGCTGATGAGGACAACGATCAAGATGCCTATTTTCTTGCCCGTACCTCTGTTTTTCGATATCTGCCGCTCATTGTCTCAGCTTCTTTGAAGTCATGACCACACGTTTCAGGAGCTCAATATTCTCCAGCGATTTGCCCGTACCTTCCCCTACGCAGGAAAGAGCATCTTCGGCTACGAGAACCGGCATGCCGGTCTCATGAGCCAACAGCTGGTCAAGATTTGTCAGGAGTGCGCCGCCGCCCGTCATCATGATGCCGTGATCCATGACATCGGCTGCCAGTTCAGGCGGAGTCTTCTCAAGCGTAGCCTTAACGGCATCCACAATCTTATAGATTGGTTCACTGAGCGCCTCACGGATTTCCTTTGCCTGGATCGTGAGCGTTTTCGGCAGGCCACTGACGAGATCGCGTCCGCGGATTTCCATCGAGACATCCGTCTCCGGCGTCACGATGGCCGTACCGATGTTGATCTTGATTTCTTCTGCTGTACGCTCACCGATCATGAGGTTGTACATGCGCTTGATATACTGAACAATGGCCGAATCCATCTCATCTCCACCGATGCGGATGGAACGGCTCGTCACGATGCCGCCCAGCGAGATGACCGCGATTTCTGTCGTGCCGCCGCCGATATCGACCACCATGTTGCCCGTAGCTTCTTCAACAGGGAGCCCGGCACCGATAGCTGCTGCCATCGGCTCCTCAATAAGATACGCCTCGCGGGCACCAGCCTGCTGAGCAGCATCGATGACCGCGCGCTTCTCTACTTCCGTGACACCTGAAGGAACGCCGACCACGACGCGAGGACGGACAAAAGACTTCGTATCCATAGCCTTGCGGATAAAATATTTGAGCATGGCCTGCGTGACATCAAAGTCAGCAATGACACCATCCTTCATCGGACGGATGGCAACGATATTGCCAGGCGTGCGGCCAATCATCTGCTTGGCCTCTTCGCCAACAGCCAGGACATCTCCCGTATCACTCTTTATGGCGACAACAGAAGGCTCACGCAGGACAATCCCCCTGCCTTTCACATGGACGAGCGTATTGGCCGTGCCAAGGTCAATACCCATATCGTGAGATAAACCACCAAAAAGACTCCACATTGTACTGATAAACTCCCTTCAGATTTCCTATCGAAACAATACATATTATTGTAACACATCTCATAGACGAATGTAATGGGGAAAACCTGGAATTGTCAAGAATTATTTAGGAAAGCATGCCTTTTTCCTTCAAACTCAGGAAGCGGTCATCTCCCAGGATGATGTGGTCGAGTACGGGGATATCCATGATATGGCCGGCCTTGACCAGGCGCTCCGTTACAGACAGGTCTTCCCTGCTGGGGCTGGGGTCGCCGCTCGGATGATTATGTATGAGGATCATGGCAGCTGCCGCATAACGGATTGCCATCTGGAACACCTCGCGCGGATGCACGATGGAAGCAGATAAGCTGCCGATTGACACATCGCGCAGACCCAGCACATGATTCTTCGTGTTGAGCAGCAGTACAGCAAAATGTTCCTTGCGCTCATAACGCAAATGAGGCATCGCCACGCGGGCGGCATCCTCTGGCCCATGGATCACCTCGACCTGCCGAGCTGCCCGTGTGGCCAGCCGCCGGCCAAGTTCCACTGCCGCCAGGATCGTCGCTGCCTTTGCGAGGCCAATGCCCTTGACCTCGATCAGTTCCTGCGGCGACATGTGGATGATGGCCGGCAGGCCAAGATCTTGATATTTGGCCAGGACACCTTCCGCCAGGCGCAAGACAGAAGCCTCCTGCGTCCCCGTACGCAACAGGATAGCCAGGAGTTCCGCATTGCTCAGGGCCGAGGCACCATAGGCCAGCAGTTTTTCAACGCGGTCGTTCCTCCCGTGGTAGATCCTTCACCATGATAGTCATAGAGATCGATTCCTCCTTTCTGGCCAGCCGACAGACATCGAAGAGAGGCAATCCTACTACATTAGAGAAAGAGCCTTCAATGGATTCGATGAATGCTGCAGCCCGCCCCG
>ENA-OQBJ01000228-OQBJ01000228.1-human-gut-metagenome-genome-assembly--contig:-NODE-228-length-30518-cov-4.380507_pt1 | contig 30518 bp, 34 predicted proteins | sample MGYA00242743_ERZ504545 | MGnify/ENA primary metagenome ERZ504545 (study PRJEB26092, sample SAMD00036252) | human gut metagenome | host: Homo sapiens | study: EMG produced TPA metagenomics assembly of... | reverse complement strand
TAATTCTGATAAGTGGCGAAAGCAATAGCCGCCACTATAACAAATATTTTTATCACTTCGTCCATAGTCTGCCAAAATGTTAAGGATTTGCCCAAAGATACTAATAAATATAACACATTCATGGATTTTAGGGAAGAAACTCATATCTTTGCAAATGAATTTATTAAATAATAACATAACATTATGACAAAAGAAGCTACGGGAGCGGACTTTAAATCCGCAACCGAACTGGAAACCAAAAAACTGTTTATCGAAACCTACGGCTGTCAGATGAATGTTGCGGATAGCGAAGTCATCGCATCTATCATGCAAATGGCAGGATACAGTCCGTGCGAAAGCCTCGATGAAGCTGATGCCGTATTTATGAACACTTGTTCTATCCGTGACAATGCCGAGCAGAAAATCCTGAACCGGCTGGAGTTCTTCCATTCTCTGAGAAAGAAGCGCAAGCACCTGATTGTCGGAGTATTGGGATGTATGGCAGAACGTGTAAAAAACGATCTGATAGAAAATCACCACGTCGACCTGGTAGCAGGACCGGATGCTTATCTCACATTGCCCGATTTGATCGGCGCAGTTGAGGCAGGAGAGAAGGCCATCAATGTAGAGCTTTCTACAACTGAAACTTATCGCGATGTCATTCCGTCACGCATCTGTGGAAATCACATTTCCGGATTCGTATCTATCATGCGCGGCTGCAACAATTTCTGTCACTATTGCATTGTGCCTTACACTCGCGGACGCGAAAGAAGCCGTGATGTGGAAAGCATTCTGAACGAAGTGCACGATTTACAGCAGAAAGGGTATAAGGAAGTAACGCTGTTAGGCCAGAACGTCAATTCTTATCGCTTCGAGCGGGAAGGAGAGGTCGTAACATTCCCGATGCTATTACGTATCGTTGCCGAGGCTGTGCCCGAAATGCGTGTACGCTTTACTACTTCACATCCCAAAGACATGAGTGATGAAACACTGTATGTCATTGCTGAAGTACCTAACGTATGCAAGCATATCCACCTGCCGGTACAGAGCGGAAGTTCGCGTATTCTGAAACTGATGAACCGCAAATATACGCGCGAATGGTACCTGGAAAGGGTAGAGGCCATCCGTCGCATCATTCCCGACTGTGGATTGAGTACTGATATCTTCTCCGGATTCCACTCCGAGACAGAAGAAGATCACCAGATGAGTCTTTCGCTGATGCGTGAATGTGCATACGACTCAGCTTTCATGTTCAAATATTCCGAACGACCGGGAACATATGCTTCGAAACATCTGCCTGATGATGTTCCCGAAGAAGTTAAAATACGCCGGTTAAACGAAATGATTGAATTGCAGAACCAGTTATCTGCCGAAAGCAATGCCCGCAATGTAGGAAAGACATTCGAGGTACTGGTAGAAGGCATATCAAAACGCTCCAAAGAACAGTTATTCGGACGTACCGAGCAGAATAAGGTAGTCGTATTCGACCGTGGCACACACCGTATCGGTGATCTTGTACGTGTGCGTATCACCGAATCCAGTTCTGCTACCCTGAAAGGTATCGAAGTAACCGAATAACCCCAGACAATAAAAACAAATTTCTTATTTATAATTCAAAATCCGAAAAGAAACAATGAAAAGAAGAATCACGCTCAGTTGGCTGCTCATGGCGTTAATCTGCCTGCCCATGTTCGCCCAGATGCAAGATCCGGTACGATTCAAGACCGAATGGAAAAACCTTTCGGCCAATGAGGCTGAAATTATTTTTACTGGTACGATGGACCAGGGCTGGCATGTTTATTCTACCGACCTGCAAGAAGGAGGTCCTACTTCTGCCACTTTCAACATCGACAAGGTAGAAGGAGCAGAGCTGGTAGGAAAACTACTCCGATAGGGAAAGAAATCAAACAGATGGACCCTATCTTCGAAATGGAAGTAAAATTCTTCGAAGGCACAGCTAAATTCTCACAGAAAGTTAAGCTCACTGGAGGCGACTATCTGATTACCGGATACCTGGAATTTGGTGCATGCAACGACCAGAACTGTCTGCCACCTACCAGCGTTGATTTTTCTTATAAAGGTACTGTAGCCGCAGCTGCTTCGGCAACAGCTGCACCAGCTAAAACAGAAGAAGCAACTGCACCTGCCGAATCAACAGAAACAGTAGATTCTACAGCAGCCGTAACAACTGCCCCTCAGACATTGCAGGAAGCTACCGATTACTGGAAACCGGTTATCAAAGAGCTATCCAATTACGGAAGCACCGAAGAACAGGAATCACATTCTTGGATTTACATCTTCTTCACTGGTCTGATCGGAGGTATTCTGGCCCTGTTCACACCTTGTGTATGGCCAATTATTCCGATGACTGTCAGCTTCTTCCTGAAACGTACTAAGGACAAAAAGAAAGGTATTCGTGACGCATGGACCTATGGTGCATCTATCGTTGTGATCTATGTAGCGCTGGGACTTGCTATTACACTGATATTCGGAGCTAGTGCACTGAACGCATTGTCTACCAATGCCATCTTCAATATCCTATTCTTCCTGATGCTGGTTATCTTTGCGGCTTCTTTCTTTGGAGCATTCGAGATCACCCTGCCGTCTAAGTGGAGCAACGCTGTCGACAGCAAGGCTGAAGCAACAACCGGTCTGCTGAGTATCTTCCTGATGGCATTCACTTTGTCATTGGTATCATTCTCTTGTACAGGTCCTATCATCGGCTTCCTGCTGGTAGAAGTTTCTACTACCGGTAGTGTTGTAGCGCCGGCTATCGGTATGTTAGGATTTGCCATTGCACTGGCTTTACCTTTCACACTGTTCGCTATGTTCCCGTCATGGCTGAAATCAATGCCGAAATCCGGAGGTTGGATGAACGTTATCAAGGTGGTACTGGGATTCCTGGAACTGGCGTTTGCCTTGAAATTCCTGTCGGTAGCCGACCTTGCTTACGGCTGGAAACTGCTCGACCGTGAAACATTCCTTGCACTTTGGATCGTTATCTTTGCTCTGCTGGGTATGTACCTGCTGGGTAAGATCAAATTCCCTCACGACGACGACAACAATAAGGTAGGAGTAGGACGTTTCTTCCTGGCACTCATCTCACTGGCATTTGCCGTATATATGATTCCGGGACTTGGGGAGCTCCTCTGAAAGCTGTCAGCGCATTTGCACCTCCTATGCAGACTCAGGATTTCAACTTATACAAGAATGAAGTACACGCCAAGTTTACCGACTTCGATGCTGGTATGGAATACGCTCGCCAGAACAACAAACCGGTCATGATAGACTTCACCGGATATGGTTGCGTAAACTGCCGTAAGATGGAACTTGCTGTATGGACTGACCCGAAAGTAAGTCAGATGCTGAACGACGATACGTACTTATCACGCTGTATGTAGACGAAAAGACCAAGCTTCCAGAACCGATAAAGGTTACAGAAAACGGAACAGAACGTACTCTTCGTACAATAGGTGACAAGTGGAGCTACCTGCAACGTTCTAAGTTCGGAGCCAATGCACAGCCATTCTATGTATTGCTCGACAACGAAGGCATGCCTCTGAACAAGTCATATTCTTACGACGAAGACATTGCTAAATATGTAGACTTCCTCCAGACAGGATTGAAAAACTACAAAAAATAATTACCCTCAGGATAAATAAATCAACAGGAAAGCTTCCGGAAAGTCATTCATTTGACCTCCGGAAGCTTTTTTTATTTTACGCCACAAACAAAAAATCACTGTTTTCAGTGACAAAGAATTCTCTCGGAATACCGTTTCTTTGTAAGATAAACGAACCTCAAACAATCCATATCATGAAAGTAAGATTCTTATATTTATTGTGCTTGCTGACGTGTATATTACCAGCTTGCTCAAGCGATGACAATGAACCGGTAGACGAACCTGTAACAATAACAGGCGTAAGCGTTTCACCCGAAAGCATCAGTCTGGAATGTGGAGAAACAAAGCAGCTGACAGCCAAAATATCACCGGAAAATGCTACGGCAGGAGATATTACATGGACCTCATCCGATGAAGCAATAGCTACGGTATCATCCGATGGAACTGTAACCGGTATAAGCAAAGGAACGACCACCGTTACAGCCACAGTAAGCGGAAAAAGCGGAACATGTGAGGTGACTGTTACCCAAGAAGTACAGTCGGTAGAAATATCGCCTGCTACAGCAACCTTAACCAGCAAGGGAGAAACCATACAGCTCACCGCTACAGTCCTTCCAGAAGGGGCAGGAGAGGCCACATGGACATCTTCCGACGAAGCAGTAGCCACAGTATCACCCGAAGGAATTGTAACAGCCATAGGCGAGGGGACAGCTACCATCACAGCTACAGCCGGAGAAAAAACAGCTACTTGTACAATCACTGTCAGTATCTCTATTGTAGATATCGAGGGTAACCAAGCTACATTCCATCTCGACGGAGCCAGCGCTGCACAAGTATCACAAGCCATCAGTGAAGCAGCTCAGGCAGGTGTAACCCGTTTTATACTCACAGGAGATTCCGAAGCACTGGGACTATATGATGGAAATCCTTTCAGCGGTATCCAAATCGAATTACTCGACTTATCCGGAGTAACCGGATGGCAAGACCGGGATGCAAATGGCCTTCCTGAGCTGCCGGCAGAAAGCTTCAGACATACAAGCAGTTCCGATTTCTCCGGATTACAGGAAGTCATCCTGCCTCAGGAAATACAGCAACTGCAAGATTATGCTTTCTATAAATGCAGCAACCTGACCAAAATCACCGCTCCGGGCGTAGTCAGAGTAAACAGCTTTGCTTTCCAAAGTTGCACCAAACTAGCAGAAGTAAGTATGCCTGAAGTTACTTACCTTGGTACCAATGCCTTTATGTCAACAGCCCTGCAAGTTGCAGACTTCTCCAAATTGCAAACCCTTGAGGGTAGTGTATTCTGGCTTTGTTCCAAACTGACAGAAGTCAACTTGCCGGAAGCAACGACAATCGGAAACGCGACACTGGTTTCACAAGGTGGTTCCCGTACAGGAATAAATACATTTGGCGACTGTTCACAGCTGGAAAAAGTATACTTGCCTAAAGCAACTACCATCGGAGATGATGCATTCAGCAACTGTAAGTCACTGAAAGAAATAGAGCTTCCGCAGGCAACAACTGTCGGAAACAAAGCCTTCTATAACTGTACTGCACTGACCAGCGTCAACCTGCCTCAGGCAACCGCTCTAGGTGATGATGTATTTACAGAATGTACAGCCTTAAATACAATCAAGCTGATCGCCGAAGGAAGCATTTCGGTACAAAACTCAACATTCGGACCAGCCGATACCATCACAAAGAATGTCGACCTTACCCTGAATATCAATAAAAAAGGAGAAACATGGGATGAGTCTGGCAAGAAGAAGAATGGAAAGACCATAAATGGAAAAGCATTTCTTTTGTTGAATAAGCTTTAATCCTATCATAAATGAATGCAGGTTATCCGGACAGAAGTTTCCCAGATAACCTGCATCGCTTAATTTGTAGTATTTTGATTATAAATTTCCCTACAATTTTTCTTTCACGCGAATTATACCCTTAAAGAACCTTAACAAAACACTCTCCATACCCGATTTATTTGTTATTTTGCAGCAAATTAGGAATAAAGTGAATATACTCAATATAGATACATGTCCTCTCTGCGGGAAAACGCATTTTGAGGAAGTCATGACTTGCACGGACCATTATGCCACCGGTGAAAAATTTACGATTTACCGCTGTAAGGCGTGTGGTTTTTTGTTTACGCAGCATGTGCCCGACGAAAGTGAGATAGGCAGGTATTATGAATCGCCGGATTATATCTCGCACACGGATACGCGCAAGGGACTTGCCAACCGTCTGTATCACTATGTACGGGGATTTATGCTGGGACGCAAGGCTTCGCTGATAGAGCGGATCTGCGGTACCCGAAACGGAAGCTTGCTGGATATCGGTACGGGTACGGGGTATTTCAGCCATTTCATGCAGAAACGGGGATGGAAGGTTTCTGCCATCGAGAAGAGCCCGCAGGCACGGGCGTTTGCCAAGGAGCATTTCGAGCTGATGGTGGAGGCTCCGGAAGCGCTGGCGGCTTACGGCAAAGGGAGCTTCGATGTGATTACGCTGTGGCATGTCATGGAGCATTTGCAGGATATAAACGGTACCTGGAAACGGCTTGCCGACATGCTGAAGGAGTGTGGTGTACTGGTGGTAGCTGTACCTAATCCGGTTTCGTTCGATGCACAGCATTACAGGGAGATGTGGGCGGCGTATGATGTACCGCGGCATCTGTGGCATTTTACGCTTCTGTCATGCAGCAGTTCGGAGCAAAATATGATTTTATCCTGACCGAACGGCATCCGATGCCGCTTGACGCGTTTTATGTTTCCATGCTTTCGGAAAAGTACCGGGGAAGCCGTATGCCTTTCCTGAAAGGTATGATTAAGGGAACGGAGGCGTGGTTTGCTTCGCTGGTGAAAAAGGAACAGAGCAGTTCCATGATTTACATATTCAGAAAAAAGTAAGGGTATGAGCAGAAAACCGAGATCTTTTTTTGATATGCAGTTCGTAACGTCGAGCATCAGTACGATGCTTGTCCTGCTATTGTTGGGGATAGTCGTTTTTTTCGTAATGGCTGCCAACAATCTTTCTGTATATGTCCGCGAGAATATCGCTTTCTCAATTCTGATCAGTGATGATATGAAGGAGACGGATATTCTCCGCTTTCAGAAACAGCTGAACAAGGAGGTATATGTAAAGCAGACGACGTATATATCGAAGGCGCAGGCCTGAAGGAGCAGACGGAGGCGATGGGAACAGATCCGGCGGAGTTTCTGGGGCATAATCCGTTTACGGCTTCCATCGAGGTGAAGCTGAATGCGGATTACGCAAATTCTGACAGCGTTGCGTGGATAAAGGATGAGATTCAGTCGAAGAACAAGCAAGTGATAGAGATCAATTACCCGCAGGATCTGCTGGATGCGGTAAACAGTAATATCCGGAAGATCAGTATTGTTTTGCTCGGACTGGCGACACTGCTTACGCTTATTTCGTTTGCGCTTATCAACAATACCATCCGGCTGGCGGTATATTCGAAACGTTTTCTTATTCATACCATGAAGCTGGTGGGAGCCAGCTGGTCGTTTATCCGGCGGCCGTTTTTGCTGCGCAACATGTGGATAGGGATACTGGCTGCTACGATGGCGGATGCGGTACTGATAGGACTGGCGTATATGCTGGTGCATTATGAACCGGACTTGCTGGCGGTGGTTACACCGGGGGTGATGGTTGTGGTGATGGGAGCGGTTTTTGTTTTCGGGGTGCTGATTACTTCGCTCTGCGCACTTATTTCCATCAACAAGTATCTCCGCATGAAAGTGAGTGAATTGTATTATATATAATAGGTGAAACTAACCAATCAATTTTTCTTTTCAATATGGACAAAAAGAACTTTGCCTTTGATAAAACGAACTTCATCCTGCTGGCTGCGGGTATGGTGGTGATTATCATCGGTTTCCTGCTGATGACGGGACCGGGCTCTACGGAAACGACTTTCGAGCCTGATATTTTCAGTGTACGTCGTATCAAGGTAGCACCGCTGGTTTGCTTCCTGGGATTTATTTTCATGATTTACGGTATACTGCGCAAACCGAAAAGTATTCAAGATAACGATAATAATCTGACGGAATGAGCTGGATAGAAGCATTGATCTTGGGTATTCTGCAGGGATTGACGGAATATCTGCCTGTGAGCAGCAGTGGACATCTGGCTATCGGATCGGCACTGTTCGGCATAGAAGGGGAGGAAAATCTGACGTTTACCATCGTGGTGCATGTGGCAACGGTGCTGAGTACGCTGGTTATCTTGTGGAAGGAAATAGACTGGATATTCCGCGGGCTGTTTAAATGGCAGCTGAACGAAGAAACAAAATATATATTGAACATCGTGGTATCGATGATTCCGATCGGCATTGTGGGGGTGTTCTTTAAGGATTATGTGGAGGGGATTTTCGACTCGGGACTGCTGATTGTGGGATGTATGCTCCTGCTGACGGCTGTACTGCTGACTTTCTCTTATTATGCGAAACCGAGGCAGAAGGAACGTATCAGCATGAGGGATGCGTTTATTATCGGACTGGCGCAGGCTTGTGCGGTAATGCCGGGACTGTCACGCTCGGGAAGTACAATCGCTACCGGTCTGATACTGGGTAACAAGAAGGAAACGCTGGCTCAGTTTTCTTTCCTGATGGTGATACCGCCGATTCTGGGAGAGGCTTTGCTGGATGGAATGAAGATTATAAAGGATGCTTCTGCGGTAAGTGCGGGCATCAGCACGGCATCGCTGGTGGTAGGCTTCCTGGCTGCTTTCGTTTCGGGATGTATCGCATGTAAGTGGATGATTAATATTGTAAAGAAGGGCAAGCTGATCTGGTTTGGCGTGTATTGTGCCATCGTGGGTATCATCACGATTGTTACAAGCTTGCTGTCATAAACACAAACGGATGAACTTTAAAGAAGGAGAAGTGTTATATTTTGACAAGCCGCTGCGATGGACATCGTTCGCGCTTGTGAATAAAGTGAGGTATCATATCAGCCGCAAGCTGGGAGTGAAGAAAATAAAGGTAGGACACGCCGGAACGCTTGATCCGCTGGCTACGGGAGTCATGATTATCTGTACCGGAAAGGCTACCAAGCGTATCGAGGAGTTCCAGTATCACACCAAGGAGTATATCGCTACGCTGCAACTGGGGGCTACAACTCCCTCGTATGACCTGGAAAAGGAGATTGATGCTACGTATCCGACGGAGCATATCACACGCCAGCTGGTGGAGGATACGCTGAAGAATTTCATGGGAACGATAGAGCAGATTCCGCCGGCTTTTTCGGCTTGTAAGGTGGACGGCAAACGTGCATACGACCTTGCCCGCAAGGGGGATGAGGTGGAGCTGAAACCGAAGACGCTGGTGATTGATGAAATTGAGTTGCTGGAATGTAACCTGCCGGAAATCAAGATTCGTGTGGTATGCAGCAAGGGAACGTATATCCGGGCGCTGGCACGCGACATCGGTGAAGCGCTGAACAGCGGAGCGCACCTTACCGGACTGATACGGACACGGGGTAGGGGATGTCAGACTGGAGGATTGCATGCAGGTGGATGACTTTGAAGCATGGCTCGACCAACAGGATATAGAAATTACAAACGATTAAGGAAAGGATAATAAGATGAAACTGTCACAATTCAAATTTAAGTTGCCGGAAGATAAGATCGCACTGCACCCGGCGAAGTACAGAGATGAGTCGCGACTGATGGTGGTTCATAAGGCTACCGGAGAGATTGAACATGTGGTATTCAAGGATATCTTGAATTATTTTGATGACAAGGACGTATTTATCTTCAATGATACAAAGGTATTTCCTGCACGTTTATATGGTAATAAAGAAAAGACCGGAGCACGTATCGAGGTGTTCTTGTTGCGTGAGCTGAATGAGGAACTGCGCTTGTGGGATGTGCTGGTGGACCCGGCTCGTAAGATACGTATCGGAAACAAGCTTTATTTCGGAGATGATGACTCGATGGTGGCGGAAGTAATCGATAATACGACTTCACGCGGACGTACACTCCGTTTCCTGTACGACGGACCGCACGATGAGTTCAAGAAGGCGCTTTATGCGCTTGGTGAACCGCCATTGCCACCGTTTATCCACCGTCCGGCTGAACCGGAGGATGAGGAACGCTTCCAGACAATCTTCGCGAAGAATGAAGGGGCTGTAACGGTACCGGCTGCGGGATTGCACTTCAGCCGTGAGCTGATGAAGCGTATGGAAATAAAGGGTATCGATTTCTCTTTCATTACCATGCACTGCGGACTGGGTGGTTTCCGTGATATCGACGTGGAGGATCTTACCAAGCATAAGATGGACTCGGAACAGATGTTTGTGGAGGCTGAGGCTTGCCGCATCGTAAACGAGGCAAAGGATCGTGGCAATAAGGTGTGTGCGGTAGGTACTGACGTTATGCGTGCCATAGAAACTGCTGTGGGTACCGACGGACACCTGAAGGAATTCGAGGGTTGGACAAACAAGTTTATTTTCCCTCCGTACGATTTCTCACTGGCTAATGCGATGGTCAGCAACTTCCATATGCCGCTGTCTACAATGCTGATGCTGGTTTGCTCTTATGGCGGATATGAGTTGGTGATGGATGCTTATAACATTGCGCTGAAAGAGGATTACCGCTTCGGTACTTACGGGGATGCAATGCTGATACTGGATAAATAAACGGATACCATGGCAAAAGTTTACTTGGGCTGGGTACAAACATGGGCGATAAAGAAGCAAACTTACGTACTGCCGTCCGATTGATAAATGACAGGATAGGGAAGGTGACTTCCCTATCTTCTTTTTATCGGACTGCTCCCTGGGGATTTGTGTCGGATAATGATTTTCTGAATGCGGCAGCATGCTCGGAAACGCTGCTCAATCCGCTGGAGGTACTGCATCTGACGCAGGCTATCGAGAAGGAAATGGGCAGAACGGCCAAGTCGGTGGAGGGGGTGTATAGTGACCGACCAATTGATATCGACTTGCTGATGTACGATGATACGGTGATGCAGACTCCGGAACTGACACTGCCACATCCGCTGATGGGGGAACGGAGTTTCGTCATGGACCCGCTGGCGGAAATTGCCGGTGAGGTGGTACACCCTGTTTCGGGACTGACGATGGAGGAAATGAGAAAAAGGCTTGCCCAATTTATATAAAGCTATGTTAAAAGAGGGATAACTTTGTAATTATTCCAATTTATATCTGTATTTTTGCAGCCGAAAATAAAAGTGGAAAGATTTGAGTAGCTTGCAACCACGGAAAAAAATGCTAAAACACATAGTATAACACTCTTCCCTGATACAACTATCTACTCTTGTCCGTACACGGATAAACTTTTAATTAATCCTTTTTTAATTTTAAAGACATGGGATATTTATTCACATCCGAATCGGTGTCGGAAGGACACCCCGATAAAGTGGCGGATCAGATTTCCGACGCTGTGCTTGACAAACTGTTGGCTTATGACCCCAGTTCAAAAGTAGCTTGCGAAACGTTGGTGACTACCGGACAGGTGGTACTGGCAGGAGAAGTGAAAACCAAAGCGTATATCGATCTTCAGCGTGTAGCTCGTGAAGTAATCAACAAGATTGGTTATACCAAGAGTGAGTATATGTTCGAAGGTAACTCGTGTGGCGTATTCTCGGCTATTCACGAACAGAGCCCTGACATTAACCGTGGAGTGGAACGTGAGGACCGATGAATCAGGGTGCCGGCGACCAGGGTATGATGTTCGGCTACGCTACCAATGAAACTGAAAACTATATGCCGCTGTCGCTCGACCTGGCACATAAGCTGCTGATGGTGCTGGCTGAAATCCGCCGTGAAGGTAAGGTGATGACTTACTTGCGTCCGGACTCTAAGAGCCAGGTGACTATAGAATATGATGACGACCGCCGTCCGGTTCGTATCGATACCATTGTGGTTTCTACACAGCATGATGAGTTTATCCAGCCTGCTGACGACTCGAAGGAGGCTCAGCTGAAGGCGGATGAAGAGATGCTGGCAAAGATACGTCAGGATGTCATCGAAATCTTGATGCCGCGTGTTATTTCTGAAATTCATAATCCGGAAGTGCTGAAGTTGTTCAACGACCAGATTAAGTATCATGTGAACCCGACCGGTAAGTTTGTTATCGGTGGTCCGCACGGGGATACAGGACTGACCGGACGTAAGATTATCGTGGATACTTACGGTGGTGCTGGTGCTCACGGTGGTGGTGCATTCTCTGGAAAGGATCCTAGTAAGGTAGACCGTAGTGCGGCTTATGCAGCACGTCATATCGCCAAGAATCTGGTAGCTGCGGGTGTTGCCGACGAAATTCTGGTTCAGGTTTCGTATGCAATCGGTGTAGCGCGTCCGATTAATATTTACGTAAATACATATGGACGCAGTAAGGTGGCTATGAGCGACGGTGAAATTGCCAAGAAGGTGGATGAAATCTTTGATATGCGTCCGCGTGCCATCGAAGAACGTCTGAAACTGCGTAACCCGATTTACAGTGAAACTGCTGCTTACGGACACATGGGACGTGAACCGAAGGTGATTACCAAGCATTTTGAATCGGCATACGAAGGCAACAAGGATGTAGAGGTAGAACTCTTCACCTGGGAAAAGCTGGACTATGTAGACAAGGTGAAAGCTGCTTTCGGAATTAAATAACTGACTGTTATGTAAATGAATAAAGAGAATGAGGGATATTCCGAAGGGAGTATTCCTCATTTTTTGTCTTGATATACTTCAACGCTGACTGATGAACGATATTAAAAATGTATGTGTGTATAGTGCTTCGAGCACTAAAATTGACCAGTCTTATTTCGATGCTGCCGAAAAACTGGGGAAAATACTTGCTGAACGGAAGATTAATCTGATAAACGGTGCGGGATGTCTGGGGCTGATGTGTGCCATCAGTGATGCTACGCTACAGGCGGGCGGAACGGTTACCGGGTGATTCCGCATTTCATGGTGGAGCAGGGCTGGCACCACAAGGGGCTTACGCAACTGATTGAAACGGAAACCATGCATGAACGCAAGCAGATCATGGCGGATATGTCCGACGGGGTGATTGCACTGCCCGGAGGATGCGGAACGCTGGAGGAGCTGCTGGAAATCATTACCTGGAAGCAGCTGGGGCTGTATCTGAAGCCTGTCGTTATTTTAAATATCAACCATTTTTATGATCCGCTGCTGGAGATGCTGAACCAGGCTATCGAACAGAATTTCATGCGCCGTGAGCATGGGGCTATCTGGCATGTGGCGGAGACACCCGAAGAAGCTGTAAATTTATTGTATAATACACCGGTATGGAGCAAAGAAATTCGTAAATTTGCGGCTATATGAGTACCGTCTGCCGTATAGGTGTAAAATATATTGCCGAGAAGATGGACGAGCAGCAGCAAAGGCTCGACCAGGCTCTGACAGCAAGCGTACAGGCAAATCCGAAAGCCGGTATGCAGGGACAGCCGTTGCCTTACCAGTTGCGCTCGGATGCTTTCGTTACCGGTATTATCCTGATTTGTTTCGTTCTGTTTTCTTATTCGCTGAAAAACGGAAAGAAATATGTGCTGCAACGGATAAAGGCGCTCTTCCAGTATAAAGAGCGGTTCAGCCTGTTCGATGATGCTACTACCTCGAGCAACCGGTATGTCTTTACGCTGACAATTATCAGTTGTGTATTGTCCGGACTATATATTTATGAGTATATATCCGAAACGGATTTCATGCTGATACGTTCGGTTTCGAACGGACTGATGCTGGGAATCTATATCGGAATGTCCTTATTTTACATCAGCTTCAAATGGGTGGCTTATCAGTTTGTCAATTGGATTTTTTTTGACAAAGAAAGAAATAATTACTGGATCCAGACCTATTTTGACCTGGTAAGTGGAATTAGTTTTTTACTTTTTCCGGTCATGTTGCTTATTATTTATTTCAATTTAGGTATCCAGACAAGTAAAGTTTTAATCGTTTTTCTCCTGCTTTTTGCTAAAATATTGTTATTTTATAAGTCTATCAGGAACTTTTTCAAACATGTTTATGGTTTTCTGCATTTTATTCTGTACTTTTGTGCACTCGAAATCATTCCCTTAATACTGTTTTGGAAAGGGATCACCTATATAAACAATATTTTGGTTTTAAAAATTTAAGACATTGAAGATTAAAAAAGTTCTAGTTTCTCAGCCTAAACCCACATCAGAGAAGTCGCCTTATTTCGACATTGCTGAGAAGTACGGTGTGAAAATAGATTTTCGCCCGTTTATAAAAGTTGAGAGTTTGTCGGCAAAGGAATTTAGACAACAGAAAGTTTCTATATTGGATCATACCGCCGTTGTATTTACTTCGCGCCATGCAATTGACCACTTCTTTAGTCTTTATTCTGAGATGCGAATCACGATACCGGAAACCATGAAGTATTTCTGTACGTCGGAAACAATCGCTCTGTACATCCAGAAATATGTTCAATACCGTAAACGTAAGGTATTCTTCGGCGCAACAGGTAAGTTTGCTGATCTGCTTCCGCTGATAGTCAAACATAACACGGAGAAGTATTTTATTCCGATGTCGGACGTACATAACGACGAAGTGAAGAACTTGCTCGACAAGAATAAGATACAGCACACTGAAGCAATCATGTATCGTACTGTAAGTAATGATTTCACTCCGGAAGAAAAGTTCGATTACGACATGCTGATTTTCTTCAGCCCGGCAGGTATACAGTCGCTGATGAAGAACTTCCCCGATTTCGAACAGAAAGATATTGCCATCGGAAGCTTCGGACCTACTACAGCTCAGGCTGTAAAGGATGCAGGACTTCGCCTGGATCTGGAAGCTCCTACGGCAGCAGCTCCGTCGATGACAGCTGCACTGGATATGTTTATCCGTAAGCATAACGCATAAAAACAATTTTAGATTCGGGCACGGACTACAGAAATATACGGATTTCACGTATGAAACAGTAATCCGTGCCTAAATTATTTTATTATGGCAGAACAAGAAAAGCATACCTTTCCGAAAACAGAACGTCTGAGCAGTGTTATCCTGATAGAAAAGCTGTTTGCAGGCGGGAGCAAGTCGCTTCCGGCTTTTCCTCTGCGTATCGTATACATGCCGGTAGAAGGCGAGGAGCTTCCGGCTGTTTCTGTACTGATAAGTGTACCCAAGAAGCGTTTTAAACGTGCGGTAAAGAGAAACCGTGTAAAGCGCCAGATACGTGAAGCGTACCGTAAACACAAGTATCTGCTTATCGATCCGCTGAAGGCTGCCGGGAAAAAGCTGCCATTGCTTTTATCTGGCTGGACAATGAACTGCATGCTTCTGACGAAATAGAAGAGAAGGTCAAGAAATTACTTCAGATTACTGCGGAGCGTATGCTATGAGAAAGTTGCTGACATACTTGCTGTTGCTTCCTATTTATTTTTACCGGAACTGTATCTCTCCCTTTACTCCTCCTTCATGCCGTTTTACTCCGACGTGTTCGCAATATGCTGTAGAGGCTCTGAAGAAACACGGACCTTTTAAGGGGCTGTATCTCACGATACGGCGATTGTTGCGTTGTCATCCGTGGGGTGGATCGGGATATGACCCTGTTCCCTGAGCTTACTGTCTTTTACTGAATGTTACTGGATATTCATACTCATCGTTTGCCTGCTGATGCTTCGGCTGTCCTGTTGAGCTGTTGCATGCGTGATGTGCCTTTGCCTGAAGGGGCGAGATTTATCTCGGCGGGTATTCATCCCTGGTATCTTACGCGTGAGGATTATCCCCGTCAGCTGGAATGGGTGGTGTCTATGCTGAACGACCGGCGGGTAATCGCACTGGGTGAAGCCGGACTGGACAAGCGGTGTGATACGCCGTTCGATCTGCAGGTGGAGGCATTTCAGGCTATTGCTTTGCTGGCAAGCCGGCACCGGCTTCCGTTACTGATACATGCTGTAAAAAGCAGTGAAGAGCTTATTGCACTGAAAAAAAGGATGAAGCCTGAAAATGCTGGATCATTCATGGCTTCCGGGGGAAAAAGGAACTGGCTGAAAGTCTTGTCCGGCAGGGTTTTTATCTGTCGTTCGGCGAAAAATATCAGGTTGAGGCTTTGCAGGCCGTGCCAGCCGACAGGTTGCTGCTGGAAACGGACGAGAGTATCTGCCCGATAGAGGAACTGTACCGGCTGGCTGCCCGTCAGCGGAATATCGGGGTGGAACAGCTCGTATCGAAGATACAAGAAACAACCGGCCTTCTCTTTTTTAACCAATAAAATTGGTTATTCAGAGAAAGAGTCGTACTTTTGCCTATCAATCAAATTATTATGTTAAACTAAGAATTTCATTCGATGAATTTTGTAGAAGAATTAAGATGGCGCGGAATGGTGCACACCATGATGCCGGGCACAGAAGAATTGCTGGAAAAGGAAATGGTTACAGCTTACCTGGGTATTGACCCGACAGCTGATTCATTGCATATCGGACACTTGTGTGGTGTGATGATGTTGAGACATTTCCAGCGCTGCGGACACAAACCGCTTGCCCTGGTAGGAGGTGCAACAGGTATGATCGGCGACCCGTCGGGTAAGTCACAAGAACGTAACCTGCTGGACGAAGAAACATTGCGCCATAATCAGGAATGTATCAAAAAGCAGTTGGGCAAGTTCCTCGACTTTGAGTCGGATGCCCCGAACCGTGCAGAACTGGTAAACAACTACGACTGGATGAAAGACTTCTCTTTCCTTGACTTTGCCCGTACGGTAGGAAAGCATATCACCGTAAACTACATGATGGCAAAGGATTCTGTTCAGAAACGTCTGAACGGAGAAGCTCGCGACGGTCTTTCATTCACTGAATTTACTTATCAGCTGTTACAAGGGTACGACTTCCTGCATCTGTATGAAACCAAAAACTGCAAGCTTCAGCTGGGTGGTTCCGACCAATGGGGTAACATTACAACCGGAGCTGAACTGATCCGCCGTACAAACGGAGGAGAGGTGTTTGCCCTGACTTGTCCGCTGATTACAAAGGCTGACGGAGGTAAGTTTGGAAAAACAGAATCAGGAAATATATGCTCGATCCTCGATATACTTCGCCTTATAAGTCTATCAGTCTGGCTGAATGTGAGTGATGAAGATGCAAAACGCTATATCAAGATATTTACTTCACTGCCTAAGGAAGAAATAGACGCACTGATCGCTGAACACGAACCGGCTCCTCACTTGCGTGTATTGCAGAAACGTCTGGCAAAAGAAGTTACTATCATGGTTCACTCTGAAGCTGACTACGAAGCTGCTGTGGAAGCATCGGGTATTTTGTTCGGTAACGCTACTTCGGAAGCTCTGAAGAAGCTGGACGAAGATACGCTGTTGTCTGTATTCGAAGGTGTACCGCAGTTTGAGGTATCGAAGACGGATATCGAAGCGGGTATCAAGGCTGTAGACTTGTTTACTGAAAAAGCGGCTGTATTCGCATCGAAAGGTGAAATGCGTAAGCTGGTTCAGGGTGGTGGTGTTTCACTTAATAAGGAGAAACTGACTGCATTCGACCAGGAAATTACAACAGCTGACCTGCTTGATGAAAAATACTTGCTGGTTCAACGTGGTAAAAAGAACTATTATTTGCTGATAGCGAAATAAAAAAGGCTTATAACCTTATATGTATATTCTGAATCCCTTGCCCTTACGGGTGAGGGATTTTTTTGTTTCCGTTCTTAATAGAAAAGTAACTTCTTATACATCTCTACGTAACAGCATACCAGTACTTTTAGGTAGTTTTTTAAAAGAAGTCTACTATGAATATTATCTCAGGAAAATACGCAGTTTCGTGTACACCGGAAGGGAGTTATTACGCCTATTCACTCATGCACGAACAGTGTTGCGCTTACGGGGAAAGCGAAGAAGAAGCCCTGGAAAATCTGGAAACAATGGAGTCGGAGTTTCTGGAAGAAATAAATGAACTGTATCAAGAAGCTTGGGCATAAAATTACGACTATGAAAAATCTATTATCGAACGACCGGCTGAAAGCGTATGCTGTTTGCCTGATTATGGTCTGCATCTCTTCATTGTATCTGTTTTATCTAGGGTATAATCTTTATCAATACGGACATTAAATAAGTTTAGCATGGATCACGACGCAATTATCGTACGATTGTTCTTTCTGATATTCATTTAGGAACGTCTCACTCGAAAGTAGAACAGGTATGTAATTTCCTCAGTCAGGCTAACTGTGAACGGCTGATTCTGAACGGTGACATCATAGACGGATGGAGCCTGCAAAAATTCGGTGCCGGAAAGTGGAAGCCTCAACATACAAGGTTCTTCAAAATAATCATGAAGATGATGGAAAATTACGGAACAGAAGTAATCTATATAAGAGGGAATCATGATGATTTTATCGACAGCCTGGCTCCGCTGAAATTCGCCAACCTGAGTATTGTAAAAGAATATATGCTGGAAAGTAATGGAAGACATTACTTCATCACTCACGGGGATGTATTCGATAAGGTAACTACACAGATGAAATGGCTTGCCAAACTGGGGGATATCGGCTATACACTGCTGCTCTGGCTGAACAGCAGTATAACCGCTGGCGAATCAAACAGGGAAAACCTTACTATTCATTGTCACAGGAGATAAAGCAGAAGGTGAAATCGGCTGTTTCGTATATATCGGACTTCGAAAAGGTATTGGCTGAATTTGCCCGTAACCGTCAGTGCGAAGGGGTGATATGCGGACATATTCATCATCCGGAGAATAAAATGATAGGTGATGTGCATTATCTGAACTCCGGCGACTGGGTTGAAACGATGTCGGCGCTCACTGAGGATGAAGAGGGCAACTGGGATATTCTGTATTATTCCGCTGACATGGATAAAGAAAATACAAACAACGAGAATATGGTTCTTACACTTATACCTGCTGCATCATGAAAGTAATATTTATTGTTCAGGGAGAGGGAAGAGGTCATCTTACGCAGGCTATTGCCATGGAAAGGCTTCTGACAAACAACGGATATCATGTGACCGAAGTACTGGTGGGAAAAAGCTTGTCGAAACGGCTCCCGGGATTTTTCACACGTAGCATTCAGGCTCCGATCAAACAGTTTTCAAGTCCTAACTTCCTGCCTACACGGGCTAATACACGGGCCAATATTCCATACAGCCTGATACGAAATCTGCTTAAGCTGCCCGAATATATTGAAAGCATGCGCTTCATACACCAGCGTATCAAGAAAAGTGAAGCGGATATCGTAATCAACTTCTACGAACTGCTGACCGGATTTACTTATTTCTTATATCGCCCTGCCGCACCACTAGTCTGTATCGGACACCAGTATCTGTTCCTGCACAAAGATTTCCACTTGCCTACAATCAACAAGACAGAGCTGTTCTTTCTGAATTTATTCAGCCGGCTTACGTCACTGGGAGCATCCCGGCGCCTTGCCTTATCTTTCCACTCGATGAACCCGGACAAGAAGCAAAATATTTATGTCGTACCGCCTCTGCTAAGACAGGATGTATTCTATCAGGAAGTCTCGCAGCATAATTATATCCATGGCTATATGGTTAATTCCGGATTTGCCGAGGATGTATACCAGTGGCACAAAGAATATCCGGACATACCTCTCCGGTTCTTCTGGGACAGATGGGAAGAAGAGCCTGTAAAAAGAATAGATGATACCTTGTCGTTCTATCAGCTGGATGATACGGTCTTTCTCCGGCAAATGGCAGGATGCAAGGCATATGCCAGCACGGCAGGATTTGAATCGATATGCGAAGCAATGTATTTCAGGAAACCTATCCTGATGGTTCCGGCACATATAGAACAAGAATGCAATGCATACGATGCGATGCAGAACGGGGCAGGAATCGTGGACGAAACATTCAACTTGAAACGCCTGCTTGACTTCAGCAAGGAGTATCAGCCGAACTTCAAATTCACTTACTGGGTACAGTCTGCCGAAAGCATTATTTTAAACGAACTGGAGAGTCTTGCTCCTACTCACTTTGAGGAACATATGTACATGGTGGAAGAATTTGTCTAAAATGTAAAAAATCTCTTCTTTTGTCATACACTTGTAACAAGAATGTATTTTCTTTACAAAAAAATATATTTTCCTATGACGCAGAAGAAAAAAGAACTTCCTTATCTGGAAAGAGATATCAGCTGGATGTACTTCAACCGCCGCATTTTACAAGAAGCGGCACGTCCTCATGTGCCTTTGCTGGAACGTATGGCATTTTTGGGAATTTATTCGAACAACCTGGATGAATTTTTCAGGGTGCGAATGGCAACTCAGAACCGTATTGCCGAATGTACGGATAAATCGACTTCACGGGAAAGTGAACATGCCAAAAAGTTGATCAAGCAAATCAGCAAACAAAATACGGAATATACCAAGATTTTCGAAGAAACAATCCGACAGACTACCGAAGATCTTAAAAAAGAAAATATATACTTGATTTCGGATACCGAAGTTTCCAGTGAACAACTGGATTTCATACGCTCCTATTACAAGGAAAAGCTGAGCGGTTCGATTATCCCTATCTGGTTTTCTGCTATCAGATACTTCGACTTTGAAAATGACGAGAATATCTATCTGGCAGTGAAAGTCAGCCGTCAGCAGGGTACGAAACAGATTTCCGACTATGCCTTTCTTGAACTTCCGGTAAACATTTGCGGACGATTCATCGTCTGCCGGATCATGAAGAGAAAAGTTATCTGATCTATCTGGATGATGTAATCCGTTGCTGCCTGCCTTTGGTTTTCGAGGGACTGGAGTATACGGATTTTCAGGCTTATGCCTTCAAGTTTACGCGTGATGCGGAAATGGAAATAGACAACGACCTGCGTACCGGTACGCTGCAAAAGATTTCGAAAGGAGTAAAAAGCCGTCGTCGTGGAGAACCTCTGCGTGTCATCTACGATGCGTGCATGCCTAAAGATATGCTCAGACGTGTCTTGAAGAAGATGGATCTGGACAAGCTGGATACGGTGATAGCCAGCGGACGTTACCAGAATCACAAGGATTTTATGAAGTTTCCCGATTGTGGAAGAAGTAATCTGAAATATCCTCAATGGCCTCCTATCCTGAAAAAAGAACTGGATGGAAACGACAGTATCCTGACCAAGATACAGAAGAAAGACCGTTTCATTCATGTTCCTTTCCACAGCTTCGACTCGTTTATCAGGGTACTTCAGGAAGCTGCTGTGAACAAACATGTGCAAAGCATTAAAATCACATTATACCGTCTTGCCAAAGAATCGAAAGTGGTAAAGGCACTGATGGCTGCCGCACGCAACGGGAAAAAAGTAACGGTAGTCATCGAACTGCTGGCACGATTTGATGAGGCCTCAAACATCAACTGGTCTAAGAAGATGCAGGATGCGGGAGTCAATGTAATATTTGGTGTTGAAGGCTTGAAAGTGCATTCAAAGATTACGCATATCAAGATGAAAAAAGGGCCGGATATAGCATGTATCAGTACCGGAAACTTCCATGAGGGTAATGCTCGCATGTACACCGACTGTATGCTGATGACGGCTGCTCCACGTATCGTGAAGGATGTACATTCAGTTTTCGATTTCATCGAACGTCCTTACAGCCCGGTCAAGTTCAAGGAACTGCTTGTTTCGCCAAACGAAATGAGAAACAAGTTCATTGCCCTGATCAACAACGAAATTAAAAACAAGAAGGCAGGAAAGGATGCCTATATCAAAATAAAAATAAACCATATTACCGATCCCTTTATGGTAAACAAGCTGTATGAAGCTTCTCAGGCAGGAGTCAATATCCAGCTGGTGGTACGAGGCAACTGCTCACTGATAACAGGCATAGAGGGAGTAAGTGAAAATATCCGGATAAACGGTATCATCGACCGCTATCTGGAACATTCCCGTATATTTGTATTTGCATCGGGGGGAGAAGAGAAAGTCTTCATCGGTTCGGCAGACTGGATGCCACGTAACCTGAACAACCGCATAGAAGTCATTACACCTGTATACGATCCGGTAATAAAGAAAGAAATGAAACACATCGTAGAAGATGGATTTAAAGATACCATGCAGGGACGTATTGTAGATGGAAGCGGAAAGAATCTGTTCAGGGAGGAAGAAACTCCTTTCCGTTCACAGGAAGCATTATACAATCACTACCTAAATGAAAACATATAAATATGAATGAAAACGAAACTCGAAAAACAAACTATGCTGCCATCGATATAGGTTCGAACGCAGTACGGTTGCTGATTAAGGAAATAAAGGAAGAGCAAGGCAATGCTCATTTCTCTAAAGTACTGATGTTGCGTGTTCCACTCCGTCTGGGATTTGACGTATTCGATATCGGAAAAATCTCAGAAAAAAAAGGAGAAAAATATGATCCGGCTGATGAAGGCTTTCCGCCATCTGATGAAGATTTACGATGTAAAGCACTGCCGTGCATGTGCTACCTCGGCTATGCGTGATGCCAAGAACGGTATGGATATCATCAAACAGATAGAAAAAAAGACCGGTGTGCATATCGATATTATCGACGGACAGGAAGAGGCTAAGATTATATACAACAATCATGTAGAGCACATGGAAGACCAGAAGGGCAACTACATGTATGTGGACGTAGGAGGAGGAAGTACGGAAATCAACCTGCTGTCGGAAGGCCAGCTGGTTTGCAGCCGGTCGTACAACATCGGTACGGTACGTATGCTGAACAATGCCGTGAAGGACAGTGAATGGGAGCGTCTGAAAAATGATCTGGCCGAACTGGCTAAGTCGTACCCGCAGACCAATATCATCGGTTCGGGAGGTAACATCAATAAGCTATACCGTCTTGCCGACAAGAAGAACAAGAAGAAAATGACCATGCAGGTTTCCGTCTTACAGGAGTTGCACACACGCCTGAAAGCGCTTTCTCTGGAAGAACGTATGGAACAGTTCGGCATGAAGCCCGACCGCGCGGATGTAATCATTCCGGCTGGTGAAATTTTCCTGACTATCGCCAATATTATCGGAGCCTCTTATATCCATGTTCCGGTTATCGGCTTGTCGGACGGAATCATCGACGAACTTTACTTGCAAAACAAAAACAATCAACCTGCCTGAAGCAGACAGACATAAAATGCGGTGGATTACACCGCATTTTTTTATTGACCATAGTCTGATATCATTTCTTATCTATTTCCTTCAGCAATTCGTCTACCGCAGCCTTCAGCTGTGTATCTTCTCCCTTGACAATTGTTTCAGGGGCATTCAGCACGTAGATATCAGGATCGAGTTCTGCATTCTCCAGGTAGCTTCCATCCGGCAAACGGTAACCTACTACAGGAATACCGAACACCAGTGTCGGATCTTGCATTCTCACCCAGTTTACACTGGTCATTGTTCCCGGAACAGGTGCTCCGACCAACTTGCCTAAACCGCGATGCTTATATACCACGGAGTACCATGTGCATTCGAGTAGTTTGCCTCACACTGCACCATAATAGAAGGCTTGTTCCAGCGGCGGCTCGGCATATCGCAAGCTTCGCGTCCACGGACTACCTGAGTAAAGTATTTCTTTCCGCTGAATAATATCTCGATATCTTCGTGCAGACGTCCGCCTCCGTTAAAGCGTGTATCGATGACGATACCTTCACAATTATTGTACTTGCCCAGAATATCGGAATAAATCGTACGGAAACTTCCATCGTCCATCGATTCGATATGCACATAGCCCAAACGACCGTTTGACCACTTTTCTACATCGGCTGCACGCTGTTTTACCCAACGCTGATACAATAAATCACTGAGCACTCCCTTGCTTACAGGACGTACAACTTCATCCAGTGTTCTTTGGTCTGTGGATCGTACAATGAAACCAAAATTTTCTTTCCGACCTTATCATTCAGCAACGATGTATAGTCCTGATCTGCCTGAATGGATTCACCGTCAATCTTCTCGATGATGGTTCCAACTTTCGCACGAGTCGTTTTACGGTCGAACGGTCCTTTTTCTATCACTTCAGCAATACGAAGACCATCACCGGTATAATCCCAGTCGTACAACAGTCCCAGTTCGGCAGTTGCTTCCGTTTTCATATCCGGATAATATCGTCCTCCCGTATGAGAAACATTCAGTTCGCCCAGCAGTTCACTCAGCATTTCAGCATAGTCATAGTTATTGTTGATATGTGGCAGGAACTTACGGTAAGTGGCGGTCATGGCATCCCAGTCTACTCCATGCATATTTACGTTATAGAAACGTGCCTTTTCCTCACGGTATACATTGTCGAACATATATTCGCGTTCGGCAGAAGGCAACATTTTCATGCGGGCATTGAATGTAACCGGCTTCAGTCCTTCGGATGAAGCATCCATTTTCTGCATAGTACCTCCGCCCAGGATAAAGATATTCTTACCTTCCTTATCCATTTCCATGTCAGCCCAGCTGGCATTCATCTTATGCAGCAACTTGGTTTCACGCTTGCGAAGATCCATCTTCCACATATCAAACCCGTCTTCGAATGCTGACAGGTAATACAATTTCTCCCCGTCTTTCGAGATAATGGCCGAAGCTAAGTCAGAAGAATTCGGAGTCAGACGATGATACGGTCTTCGATACCTTCCGTTTCTACCACAATATCCTTCACCTTCTTTTCGTCCTTGGCATCCTTATCGTCCGATTTTTTGTCTTTCTTAGAAGCCTTATCATCCTTTTGGGCAGCTTTTTCCTGCTCTTTCTCAAGTTCCTTCTGCAATTCGTAATCCTCCTTGCTCAGGCGGAACTTGTCGTATGCATCTTGGTTGAGGAAAGCTATCATCACATCGTTCAGCGAACCCCATGAAGCATGATTACGCATACCGTAACGCTCGGTAATGAACAAGATGGCATTTCCACCCATCACCCAGCGTGGAGAACCACTTGTATAGCCGCTGTTTGTCAGGTTAATGATCTGTCCCTTTCCGTCAGCACTCACCAAACCTATATCCGAATACGGATCGTGCTTGTTTCCGATAAACTCAAGTGTAAACCATTTGCCGTCGGGCGACCAGGAATAATCGAATCCTCCGGAACGGGTATACCAGGTAGAACCATCCGTTACCTGACGAATCTTCTTCGTATCCAGGTTAACGACCATCAAGCGATTACGGTCCTCTATAAAGGCAACTTCCTTACCATCGGGAGAGAACTGCGGATAATCACGTTCCAGCTTCTTATCATGTATCAGTGGCTCTTCCTCTATCAGAGTAGCATTAGGGAAGTTCAGATCTTCCTTACGGCTGATTTTAGCAATATACAAATCACGCTTACCATTTCTTTCGCTGGAATATACCAACGAACGGTTGTCTGCTCCGAAAGAAAGTCCACGCTCTGCTTCCGGAGTATGAGTAACCTGTTTGGTAGTTCCATATTCAACAGAAGTCACAAATACCTCTCCACGTACAATAAACGCTACTTGCTTGCCATCGGGAGAAACAACCGCTTCCGAAGCTCCACGAGTGAAACTATAAGAAACAGGCAATTCTTCCTCATCACGAACCAGCGAAACAGCTACCTTTTTCGGTTTTCCATCCACCGGCTGTGTATAGATTTCCCCATCGTATGTATAACAAAGCGTTCCGTCATTTCCCATCGAGAGGAATCTCACCGGGTTAGTCTTAAACGAGGTGACAGGCTGTATTTCTTTCGGATTATCCAACGGGAAACGATAGACATTAAACGATCCGCCATTACGTTCACTCAAGAAATAAACCTGTTTGCCGTCAGGACTCAATACCGGATTACGGTCCTCACCAGCTACTTCAGTCAGGTTAGTATGCTTGCCGGTCTTTGTATCGTACATCCATACATCGCGAGTAATGGACGATGTATGATGCTTACGCCATTCACTTTCTACTCCTTTCTGATCCTGATACAAGAAGAAATCGCCCGACGGAGCATAGCAAACCATTTCAGCCGGTGTACCAAGCATCTGTTGCGTACGTCCACCCGCTACCGGTACTTTATAAAGCTCAGTCATTCCCGATTTCGGGAAAAGCGCACTCGAAGCCGGGTCCTGAATAGAAGCCGAGAACACAACGTATTTTCCGTCAGGAGTAAAAGTCGACGGTATTTCAGAAGCTGAATTCATAGTCAGTCGCTTGGCTGTGCCTCCGTCGGCAGGCATTATGAACAGATCAAAATTTCCGAAGCGGTCGCTGGCAAAAGCAATCTGCTTGCCATCGGGTGACCACACAGGGTTCGACTCATACGAATCTTGAGAAGTAAGACGCACAGCTTCCCCTCCGGCGGCTTTTACTTTATAAATATCCCCCTTATAACAAAAGACAATTTCTTTACCATCGGGAGAAATATTTACATCACGCAGCCAAAGCGGAGTGATTGCAAATGCTGAAAAAGAGCTAGCTCCCAAAGCTAAAGTTACTAACAGTTTTTTCATGAACATATATTTTATGGTTTTCGCAAAGATAAGGATTAAAGCATGAAGAGAAAAAAAAGTGAAAAATAATTTGGAATATATTAGATAAATCACTTATCTTTGCAGCGTTTTCGAGAGAAAACAAAGAAAGTTTGGACTATGGTGTAATGGTAGCACAACAGGTTTTGGTTCTGTTTGTCCAGGTTCGAATCCTGGTAGTCCAACGGAAAACAGCCACGAGGAGTCCCCGGAAGATTATTCTTTCGGGGATTTTCTTTTATATACCTCCCTTAAAAATATTTACGTATCTTTGCACCGATTTTACAACGTGATTATAAACAATAACTAAGAAGAAAGGATTAACCGTGGCTAAGGACAATGACGTGGTATTAACCCCCATGATGAAACAATATTTCGACTTAAAGGCAAAACATCCCGATGCAGTTATGCTGTTCAGGTGTGGCGACTTTTATGAAACGTATTCGGAAGATGCCGTAACAGCTTCCGAAATCCTGGGAATCACGCTGACCAAACGTGCCAACGGACAGGGTAAGACGGTGGAGATGGCAGGATTTCCGCACCATGCGCTCGATACATACCTGCCGAAACTAATTCGCGCCGGTCGACGTGTAGCTATCTGCGACCAGCTGGAAGATCCGAAAACTACAAAAAAGCTGGTAAAAAGAGGTATCACCGAACTGGTCACTCCGGGTGTTGCCATCAGCGATAATGTGTTATCGTATAAGGAAAACAACTTCCTGGCTGCCGTACACTTCGGCAAGACAGCTTGTGGCGTCGCTTTCCTGGATATTTCGACGGGAGAGTTTCTTACCGCTGAAGGGCCTTTCGACTATATCGACAAGTTACTGAATAATTTTGCCCCGAAAGAAGTCTTGTTCGAACGGGGAAAGAAACCGATGTTCGAAGGTAACTTCGGCAGTAAGTTCTTTACCTTCGAGCTGGACGACTGGGTATTTACCGAAGCGTCTGCCCGCGAAAAGCTGCTGAAACATTTCGAAACCAAGAACCTGAAAGGTTTCGGAGTGGAACATCTGAAGAATGGTATCATTGCTTCCGGAGCCATTCTGCAATATCTGGATATGACGCAGCATTACCAGATCGGGCACATCACTTCGCTGGCGCGCATCGAAGAAGATAAGTATGTACGCCTCGACAAGTTTACGGTACGCAGCCTGGAGCTGATAGGCAGTATGAATGAAGGCGGAACCAGCCTGCTCGACGTCATCGACCATACCATCAGTCCGATGGGAGCCCGCCTGCTGAAGCGGTGGATTGTCTTCCCGCTGAAAGACGTGAAGCCCATCAACGAGCGACTGGATGTAGTGGAATATTTCTTCCGCGAACCGGATTTCAAGGATTTTATCGAAGAGAAATTACATCTGATAGGCGATTTGGAACGTATTGTTTCGAAGGCTGCCGTAGGACGTATCTCTCCGCGTGAAGTCGTTCAGTTGAAAGTAGCCTTACAGGCGATAGAGCCGATCAAGAATGCCTGTCTGAATGCCGACAACGAAAGCCTGCGAAAAATAGGAGAACAGTTGAACCTCTGCGCTTCCATCCGCGACAAGATTGCCAAGGAAATAAACAATGATCCTCCGTTGCTGGTCAACAAGGGAGGAGTGATTGCCGACGGAGTCAATCAGGAGCTGGACGAACTGCGCCACATTGCTTACTCGGGCAAGGATTACCTGCTGCAAGTACAGCAGCGCGAAAGCGAACTGACAGGCATCCCCAGCCTGAAAATAGCCTACAACAACGTGTTCGGCTATTACATCGAGGTAAGAAATACACATAAAGACAAGGTTCCGGCCGACTGGATACGCAAGCAGACACTGGTCAATGCAGAACGATACATCACGCAGGAACTGAAGGAGTACGAAGAGAAGATTCTGGGAGCGGAAGACAAGATTCTGATTCTGGAAACCCGTCTGTACAACGAACTGGTGGCAGAGCTTGCCGATTTCATCCCTGCCATCCAGATCAATGCCACGCAAATAGCCCGTCTGGACTGCCTGCTGTCGTTTGCCAATGCAGCCCGGGCCAACAAATATATCCGTCCGGTAGTAGCCGACGACGATATCCTCGACATCAAGCAAGGACGTCACCCGGTCATCGAGAAACAGCTTCCGGCAGGAGAGAAATACATTGCCAACGATGTGTATCTCGATACGGAAACGCAGCAGATCATTATCATCACCGGACCGAACATGGCAGGTAAGTCTGCCTTGCTCCGACAGACGGCACTTATCACCCTCATGGCGCAGATAGGTTGCTTTGTTCCTGCCGAAAGTGCGCATATCGGACTGGTGGATAAGATTTTTACCCGTGTGGGAGCCAGCGACAATATCTCGGTGGGCGAATCAACCTTCATGGTAGAAATGAACGAGGCGGCAGATATCCTGAACAACCTTTCGCCCCGCAGTCTGGTATTGTTCGACGAGCTGGGACGCGGTACATCTACTTACGACGGTATTTCCATCGCCTGGGCTATCGTAGAACATATACACGAGCACAAGCGCGCCCGTGCCCGTACGCTCTTTGCCACACATTATCACGAGCTGAACGATATGGAAGAGAGCTTCCCGCGTATCAAGAATTACAACGTTTCGGTGAAGGAAGTAGACAACAAGGTCATCTTCCTGCGCAAGCTGGAGCGGGAGGAAGCGAACACTCGTTCGGTATTCACGTAGCAAAGATGGCAGGTATGCCCAAGACCATCGTGAAACGTGCCGACGAGATTCTGCACCAGCTGGAAAAAGAAAACCGACAGGAAGGCATGTCATCGCATCATAAGGTAGAACCTAAAACAGTTCATCAGGACGGAGTACAGCTGAGTTTCTTCCAGCTCGACGACCCTGTACTGTGCCAGATACGTGACGAAATACTGAATCTGGACGTAAACAACCTGACTCCGCTGGAGGCGCTGAACAAGCTGAACGATATAAAGAAGATAGTAAGGGGGAAATAATACCCTCTACCTGCATATTATGATTCCCTGTGCTGCCGGAAAACAATACTCCGACAACACAGGGAATGCTTATTTGTCACACCTGAACTTAAAAAGTAAACCCGGCTCATTGCCTGTTTCTTTCTCCCTGCAATTTCCATTTCTTTATCTGGAATACAACAAACAGCAATAAAGTCAATACGCACTGCACACACAAGACAGCAGACATCCACCCTAAACTATACAAGTTGCATTGACAGCGCTACAGCTAAAGTCGGAACAAGCGGCAATAATATCCAATACACTACCATACAAAATCGAAGAATCTGTCTTAAACCGCGATTCATACCGCACAACGCCGGAAAATAACGTTCAATAGAATCGATGAAAAACAGTTTCTCCCATGTGTACGTCTTTCTCTTTATGAGAAAAATAAGATGTATCAGCAATACCAGTTCGACAACCCAATAAAAGAATTCAAATTCAGGATAGTAGCCGCCAATGAAAGAAGTGACATAAACTACATCCACCAACAGCAAAAGAAGTAAAGCTATAAACCACATAAATGTATAAAACATAAATTATTAACATATAACCAGGAGAATATACTTGGTGAATTCTTAGAACTCATGTTAAGACTCGCATTTACATTTCTTACTGATTATTTCCACCAAAGTATATTCATCATAACCCAAAGCATCAGGACAATTCTTACAGTCAGGAGAAATATGTCTAACAGAAACCTTAATCATATATTCAAAACCTTCCTCGTATTGTTCATCGAAACCTTCTATATTAGAGATATGAAAGCGATTTCCTTCAGAATCGGTCACAACATATCCGTAGTCTTGTGCCCCTCCAAAAGGAAGCGGATAAAATAATTCCTTATAGGCTTCTACATTTAAAACCTCAATCTTTATTGAATTTTCTTTACTACAAGAAAAGAGTAAGCTTAGAAACAATAATACCACTCCCAATCCATTTATAATAAATCTAATTTTCATATTTAGATAGAAATAAACGTTTCACTTCTAACGTCTGCCAGATATTCAAATCCATTAGGAATTTTAATTTTTAAATTATTAATAAAAAGTTATTCCAAATCTAGAATAATAAGTAGTCGCCAATGAAAGAAGTGACATAAACTACATCCACCACAGCAAAAGAAGTAAAACTATAGACCACATAAATTTATCTTATTTGTTAATTATCAATCGAACTTATCCTTTCCATAGATCAAAAATCCAATATAGCCTTGTATCAATCCAATCGAAACAGCAGATATTATTACATTCCAATCTCTACTTAAATTCAAAAAAGATAAACCTATAGATACAATTACATAAAGAAATGTACCGCATAAAACAAAAATCAGAAACTTTTTCATCGGAAGGTAATTTAGAATTACCTTAGATTTGCATCCGAGGATTACAGATAAAATAGAAAGGATAAATTTGTGAAACAAAGAAAGAATGCAGAAAGTGAACCAGTTAGAATTAAGAAGTTTGCGAGATTCATTGCCATAAGCGGACTTCCTGCTTGTTTGAACCCAGACCCAGATAGTAGGTTAACATCCATTGTTAAGGTAGTTGGG